>Ga0326511_10004077_pt1 | contig 11708 bp, 9 predicted proteins | sample 0_2496_0518_D_FD_203701 | JGI IMG/M metagenome (GOLD analysis project Ga0326511, IMG submission 203701) | Bovine rumen microbial communities from UC Davis, California, United States - 0_2496_0518 | ecosystem: Host-associated > Mammals > Digestive system > Stomach > Rumen | place: USA: California...
TGGTGGCTATGGAGCGGGTGTCCACCTCTTCCCATTCCGAACAGAGAAGTTAAGCCCCGCATCGCCGATGATACTGCACTTGTTTGTGGAAAAGTAGGTCGCCGCCAATCTTTTTAAAGGGAACCGGTTTCGGTTCCCTTTTTTTGTTTTCCTTTTCCTGCCAGGAGGACGGGGCGGACGCGGCGGTGCCGCGTCTTACGGGAAGCCTGGTTGTGCAGTTAATGTGGGGAAAAAAATACGGGAGCCTTTTCCAAGACTCCCGTTGTGTTGTACTTGTATTATTTTCAGTCCTTGCGGACGGGCTCGCTGGTGAGGCCGATGCCGAGTTTCTTGAAGATTTTGCGGTCCACCTCGCTGGTCATGACGGTGGTGTGCACCTGGCAGCCGTCGAGGAGGGGAAGGCAGTCGAGGGCGCGGCGGCAGTTGTCGTCGAGGAGGCTGAGGATGGAGAGGGTGACGAGCACCTCGTCGGTGTGCAGGCGGGGATTGCTGCCGTGGAGCATGCTGACCTTGGTGTGCTGGATGGGTTCGATCATCTTCTGCGAGATGAGTTTCACCTCGTGGTCGATGCCGGCCAGATGCTTGAGGGCGTTGAGAATCAGGGCTGCACAGGCACCGAGGAGGTCTGAGGTCTTGGCGGTGATGATGGTGCCGTCGGCCAGCTCGATGGCGGCGGCGGGCACGCCCTCGCGGTCGCGGCGCTCCTTGGCGGCCACGGTGGTGCGGCGGTCGTCGGTGGTGATTTTGGCCTGCTTCATGAGCAGGGCTATCTTGTTCACCTCGCTCTGGCTCGACTTGCCGATGGCGAAGTCGCAGAGGGCGGTGTAGTAACGGCGGATAATCTCGTCGTTGGAGGCACGGCAGCAGACGTCGTCGTCGCTGATGCAGAAGCCCGCCATGTTGACGCCCATGTCGGTGGGCGACTTATATGGATTCTCGCCGTAGATGCCTTCGAAGATGGCGTTCAAGACGGGGAATATCTCGATGTCGCGGTTGTAGTTGACGGCGGTCTTGCCGTAGGCTTCGAGGTGGAACGGGTCGATCATGTTGACGTCGTTGAGGTCGGCCGTGGCGGCCTCGTAGGCGATGTTGACGGGGTGCTTCAGCGGGATGCTCCAGATGGGGAAGGTCTCGAACTTGGCGTACCCGGCTTTGATGCCGCGCTTGTTCTCCTGGTAGAGCTGGCTGAGGCACACGGCCATCTTGCCGCTGCCGGGTCCCGGGGCGGTGATGACCACCAACGGGCGCGTGGTCTCGACGTAGTCGTTCTTGCCGAAGCCCTCGTCGCTGTCGATGAGTTCCACGTTGGTGGGGTAGCCCTCAATCATATAATGGTAGTAGGCTTTGATGCCCATGCGCTCGAGGCGTTCGCGGTAGGCGGTGGCGCTGGGCTGGCCGTTGTAGTGGGTGATGACGACGCCGCTGACCAGGAATCCGCGCTGCATGAAGACCTCGCGCAGGCGCAGCACATCCTCGTCGTAGGTGATGCCGAGGTCGCCGCGCTTCTTGTTCTTCTCGATGTCCGTGGCGCTGATGACGATGACAATCTCGGCATCGTCTTTCAGCTGTGTGAGCATCTTCAGTTTGCTGTCGGGCTCGAAGCCGGGCAGGACACGACTGGCGTGGTAGTCGTCGAAAAGCTTACCGCCAAATTCAAGGTAGAGTTTGTTTCCGAACTTGGAGATGCGCTCCTTGATGTGTTCGGACTGTATCCGAAGATACTTCTCGTTGTCAAAACCGTATTTCATAATAAATGATAATTTGATATATGTTGAAATTAAAAAATACGGGATGCAAAATTACGAATATTTTTTGACATGGAAGAAAAAAAATGCTTTTGGAAACATTTTTTTTGCCATGTCGTCCAATTTGTGTATTTTTGCAACTCGTTATTATAAAAATAAAAAAATGTATTCATAATATGAAGAAAGTACTATTGATTCTTACCCTGCTGGTCCCCATGGCCCTGCAGGCGCAAATGTCCCAACGCGAATCCTGCACTTCCATCATGGTGGGCAAACGAGCCTCGGCCGACGGCAGCGTCATCACCTCGCACACCTGCGACGGCCGCTACCGCACCTGGATGACCATCGAGCCCGCTGCCAAGTACGCCGCCGGCGCCACCACGGCCATCCGCAAGGGCACCCTGCACACCTCCTATCCCACCGACACCACCGGCGTCAGCCAGGCCGGCACCATTCCCCAGGCCGCCGCCACCTACGCCTACCTCAACACCGCCTACCCCTGCCTCAACGAGCGCCAGCTGGCCATCGGCGAGAGCACCTTCGGCGGCCCCGACACGCTGCGCAACAAGAACGGCATGTTCCTCATCGAGGAACTTGAACGCATAGCCCTCCAGCGCTGCACCACGGCCCGCGAGGCCATACGCCTCATCGCCGACCTCATCCGCCAGTACGGCTACGGCGACGGCGGCGAGTGCATCACCATCGCCGACCGCCACGAGGTGTGGCAGATGGAAATCCTCGGCGAAGGCCCGAAGAAAATCGGCGGCATCTGGGTGGCACAGCGTGTGCCGGACGACCACGTGGCCGTCAGCTGCAACATCGCCCGCATCGGCCGCCTGCAGCGCGAGAACCCCGACTACTTCATGTGCTCCGACAACGTCGAGGCTGTGGCCAAGAAATACAAACTCTGGGACGGCAAGGGCGAGTTCCTCTTCTGGAAAGCCTTCAACGACGACTACGCCCAGGGCAAGAACTTCCGCGAGCGCGAGTGGTTCATCTTCAACGCCCTCGCCCCCTCGCAGCGTTTCACCATGGACATGGCCGAGCTGCCCTTCAGCGTCAAGCCTGACCATAACGTCAACGTCACCGACGTCATGGCCCTGCTCCGCTCCACCTACGAGGGCACCGACATGGACATGACAAAGAATCTCAAGCAGGTGGTGGAACGCAAGCGCAAGGACGGCAGCAAATACAAGGACACCATCCTCAGCCCCGTGGCCAACCCCTGGCTCGGCGGTAACATGCAGCGCATGCTCAACTTCGTTGCCCCCGGCACCATCGACTTCAAGCGCACGGTCAGCGTGGCCTGGTGCTCCTACTCCTTTGTGGCCCAGCTGCGCGACTGGCTGCCCGACGAGGTGGGCGGCGTCTGCTGGGTGTCGGTGGACAATCCCGGCCAGTCGCCCCGTATCCCCATCTTCTGCGGCACCACGCGTCTGCCCAAAGCCTTCAACCTCTGCGGACAGAAGAAATTCAACGAGCAGACCGTCCTCTGGCAGTTCCGCAAGGCCAACAAACTGGCCACCGTGGCCTGGCAGAGCACCAAGAAAGGCCACATGGACGAGGTGCTGCGCCTGGAGAAGGACGCCATCGACGGCCTCAACACCCTCGAGCCTGCCGTCAAGGGCCTCCCCGCCGACCGCCGTGCCGACATGTTGAACGACTACACCTACCGTATCTACGACAACGCCACCTACGCCTGGCGCCAACTCGAAGAGAAGTACTGGCAACTCTTCGGCATGGGCTTCTAACCCCCCACTCCTGCAAAAAAACAAAAAGACAGCTACAATGAAAAGACTCTTAAGTGTTGCGCTGGCGCTGCTGCCATTGGTGGCCACGGCGCAGAACGTGAAGATTCCGAAGGGTGCCAACGTGTTCACCTACCACCAGATTGAGTACGGCGAGCAGAACGACACATCCATCATCACTGTGGAGCGCAACCCCGACGGCTCCATCGTCATACTCACCCCCAAACCCGAAGGGAAGCTGATACCGGGCTATTGCCAGACGGTGACCAGCGTCGACTATGCCGCCGACAGCATCACGGTGACGGCCTACTACGACGACAGCGCCTACTACTACCGCACCGCCTTCTCGCGCAGCGACATTGAGTGGCGCCGCGACGGCAAGAAGCACATCTGCTCCGTCAACAGCAACACGCTGGAGTTCGAGATGGACGGAAACGCCCCGGTCAATGTCAACCCACTGCCCTACTACGGTCTGAACAAGGGCGTGCTGCGCACCTTCACCCGCAACGGGCAGAAGCGCCTGGTGCTGGCGAAGGCCGAGAAGGTGAAACACACCTCGTGGGAGACCTCGCGCGTCTGGCCTTCGCGCCGCGTCTCGCCCCGTGAGCTGGACCGCATCATGAAGGAACGCCTCGTCGTCACCACCCGCATCTTCGACCACGAGCAGATTTGCTGGGGCAAGAAGAACGACCATGTGGAGGGGTACGCTGCGGTGCCCTTCGACACCGTGCTGCACTATGCCGGCGGCACCCTCATCCTCAAGCGCGTCAAGCTGCCCCACCTGCAGACCAACTACCAGCACTTCGTCGAGATACACCAGCGCAGCAACGGCGACGCCTACGACCGCACCGGTTCTGTCTTCGTCATTCTGCCAGCGAGTGAGAATAGCTTCTTCGACGGCATCAACAACCACCCCGACTCGCTGCCTGTCTTCACTGGCCGCGACGGCCAGCGCTACCAGGGCATGATGAAGACCGGCAACTATGAGCCCGCCATCGAGCTGGTGCGTTTCTTCACCCCCTTCGGCGTGGGCCACTTCAACGAGCGCATGCAGGGTTACGGCATCGATTGGCGCGACGAAGCCTTCTACCGCCAGGAGATTACCGACATCTACGACCACATAACCAACGATTTCCCCTATGTCATTATCGGCGCCTGGATTGGCAACTATGACGGCGGTGGCCACCTGTTGACGATGGACATCAAGTCATACCCCAACGGCATTCATGTGCTAAACGCTGAGGAGAGTGAGTTTCCCAGCGAAATAATCCCTCTCTTCAACACCTGCAACGTGCTGGAGATGGCTGGGCAGAACTACGGCAAGCTGTTCGGCACCGACTCGCTGACGGTAACCTTCAACATCTCTGCCGATGCCGCTACCGCCGAGTTGCGCTACATCAGCACCGGCCACGGCGGCTGGGGCGAGGGCGACGAGTTCGTGCCCAAGACCAACACCATCCTCATCGACGGCAAGCCCGCCTTCACCCACACCCCCTGGCGGCAGGACTGCGGCTGCTACCGCGACCTCAACCCCGTCAGCGGCAACTTCTGGAACGGTCTCAGCAGCTCCGACTTCTCGCGCAGCGGCTGGTGCCCCGGCACGGCCACGCAGCCCGTCTACTTCGACCTCACGCCCTGGGCCGACGGCCGCGATCACACCCTCACCGTCGCCATCCCCCAGGGCAAGCCCGTCGAGGGCATGTTCTCCCACTGGGCTGTCAGCGGCGTGCTCATCGTCGAATACTGACACCCCCCGCCTCCGTCGGAGATCTATAAATCCAATCAGAATAGATTTATGGATTACGCGAAGCGGAAAAAGATAACGCCGAGTGTGACAAATCAACACGGCGGACGTTTAATAAGGGTGTAGAAACAACAACGGCAATGGACGAACACCCCTTCATAGAACTCATCGAGCGACACTCGGCAGCCATCGAGCGCGTGTGCCGCTCGTTCTGTTCCGTCAAGGAGGACCGCGAGGACCTGAGGCAGGACATCCTGCTGCACCTCTGGCAGGGGTGGAAGAGCTACCGGCCCGACCATCGGCCCATCACCTGGCTCTACCGCGTGGCGCTGAACACCGCCATCAGCTGGCGACGCCACCAGGGCCGACAGGTGACGACGGTGCCCCTCGACGCCTTCGACCTGCCCGACGACACCTCCCTCCGCGAACAGGCGGCACACCTGCGGGCCATGATGGCGCGGCTCCCCTTGGCCGACCAGCGGCTGCTGCGACTCTACCTCGACGGCTTCTCCTCGGCCGAGATAGGGCAGATGCTCGGCCTGAGCCAGACCAACGTCACCACACGAATAGGTCGCGCCAAAGAGAAACTGAAAAAAATGAACGAGATATGAATATAGACCATCTGATAGAATCCATACACGAAGACAACGCCCTCCGGCGGAGAGCAGAGAGTGGGGAAACCCCTCAGTCCTTCGGACAGCTCCCCTTGGAAAGGGGAGCAGCTGGGGCCACCAGCCTGCGAAAAGCAGGCCGCATCGCCTTGTCCGCCGCCGCTGTGGCTGCCGTGCTGCTGATAGTGCTCCTGCCCCGCAGCAACGAAGCCCAGGCCTCCACCCCCGCTCCGGGCATCTACTGCAACGCCCAGTGCTCGGCCGAGGACGTGCTGGCCCTCATCGGGAACAATATCAACCATATCAAACAAATACAACAGTCATGAAACGCACAGCCCTCTTTCTTGCATTGTTTTCCTCTTTCCTCTTTCCGTTTTCCGCTCTGCAAGCCCAGACGGGCCTCTACAAGCACTTCGCCAACCGTCCCGGCGTGAAAGCCTACTGCGTGGAACGCTACCCGCTGGCCGAGGGCGACACCGCCTGCGTCACCCTCCTGCAGGTGGAGGACAGCGCCACCTACAAGGCTCTCCGCAAGGAGATGAAGGCCATGCCTTGGACCGCCACAAAGGTGAAACTCGACGGCACGCTGACGACACCGTTGATACATAAGGACCTGCCCGAGCGCGACCCGAACCGTGCCAAGCCCGACCCCAAAAAATCGATGGAGGGCTTCACCATCGACGGGCTGGAGGGCGACGGCGACAACTACTACTACGTCTGCTGCCCCTCCGACCGCATGGTCTACCTCGCCTTCCTCTTGCACGACGGTTGGGACTTTGTCCGTGTGTTCCGCCACCTTCTGATCACCGAATTCTAAATGCTCCGCCGGCATGCCGCCGACAATAAAACCTCCAATGTCATGAAACGTACACCCATCTTCATTGTACTATTTTTCATTTTTCAGTTTTCATTTTTCAATTTGCATGCCCAGACCGCCGACACCGTCAGCCAGGCCACCCTGGACAGCATCGATGCCAAGATGAAGCTCCTGCAGCTCAACGCCATCAGCGTCACCGCCCCCAAGCCCGTCTACAGCATGACCGGCGAGGTGGTGAACTACAACGTCGAGAACGACGAGACCATGGAAGGCCTCACCGCCTGGGACGCCATCCGCAACGCCCCCACCGTGCAGGTCGACGCCGAGGGCAACCTCACCATGCGCGGTTCCGACAAAGTGGAGGTGTGGCTCAACGGCCAGCGCCTGGGTGTCAGCGGCGAGGTGCTGCGGGCCTTCTTCGAGAGCCTGCCGGCCGACGCCGTGGCCCGCATCGAGGTCATCAAGAACCCCTCGGCCAAATACATGGTGGAGAGCGGCACGCACATCGTCAACATCGTCACCTCCAGCCGCTTGCGCACCTCCGAGCTGTGGATTGTGGGCCTGAGTGGCAACACTCGCCCCTACCTCTCGCCCTGGGCCAGCTATGTCCGCAATTCCGACCGCCTGCGGTTCAACGTCCACCTCTCCGGCAGCCACAGCCACGGCGACGATTTCATGCACGGCGACGCCGCCATGCTCTCGCCCGCAGGCGACACCACCAGCCGCTACACCTACCGGTCCGAGGCCTACCGCGCCCGCTACTTCGGCAACCTCATGCTCAACCTCAGCTACAAAATCGACTCCACAACCGACTTCTCCCTCATGAACTGGACCATGCTGCAGGGCGACTACGACAACCGCACGCTGCGCAGCCGCGAGCAGTGGGACTACCTGCCCGACACCGCCCACTACCGCTACCGCGACAGCTCCGACTCGCGCTTCACCACCCTCAACGGCTTCACCAACTTCGACATCAAGCACCGCTTCTCGCGGGAGGGCCACAACCTGACTTTCGGCGGAACGTGGAACTACATGTTCTCCACCAACCACATGCTCCGGCAGCGCATCATCGACCTTGCCCTCGGCCTGCCCTCGGCCCTGCTCCTCGACGGCTACGACCGCACCAGCGACTCCCGTCCGCGTCGCAACAGCCTCACCTTCATGCTCACCTACAACCGCCCCCTCGCCGATGCCGACGAGCTGACCCTCCGCGTCGGCGGCACCCCCTACGGCAACACCCACAGCGAGCGCTCGCTCTTCTACCGCGACCCCGTCACCCTCCGCTACACCCTTCCCGACACCCTCCGCAACGCCACCGCCGACTACGACCGCCGCTCGGTCTTCGGCATCGTCGGCTGGCGCCACGAGTGGCAGCACACCACCCTCAGCCTCGACCTCCGCGGCACCATGAACTGGCTCCACATCCTGACGGACGGCCTCTTCCCCGACGACACCACCTTCCGCTTCCTTGACCTCGAACCCTCGCTGGGCCTCACCTACCGCACCGAGAGCATGCACTACTTCCGCCTCAACCTCTCGCACTCCGTTTCCAACCCCTCCGGCTCCGACCTCACCCTCAGCCGCCAGTACGACGACGACAGCTACACCGTCGGCAACCGCTCGCTCCGTCCCTCCTACACCGAGAGACTCTCCCTCAGCTGGAACCGCTACTACGAGACCTTCGGCAACGTCAGCCTCGACGCCTACGCCAACTACACCACGCGCGGCATCGAGAGCGTCACCGCTTCCACCCCCGGTGTCGACCCCTGGCTGGGCCGCATCGTCAGCTACTCCATGCCCTACAACATCGCCAGCTCGTTCAAGTACGGCCTCGACGCCAGCGGCACCTACCGCCCCGCCGCATGGCTCAACCTCAGCCTGCGCGGCAGCATCTACCACCAAGGCTACCAGGTGGAAGGCGAGGAACTTCAGGAACGCCTCTCCTGGAACCTCTACGCCCGCCTGTGGACCAAAGTGGCCAAGCTGGTGAACCTCGAGGTCAGCGCCAACTACGGCACTCCCACCCTCGGCCTCTACTACGAACAGCAGTACGCCCTCACCGTCGACCTCGGCGCCTCGGCCACCTTCTTCGACGGACGCCTGGGCGTTCGCCTCAGCGTCAGCGACCTCTTCGACGCCAACCGCTACCAGAGCTGGGACTCCGCTCCCACCTACGCCGCCTACACTACGCGCCACTACTCCTCTCGCTACCTCACCTTCGGCCTCTCCTGGCGTTTCGGCAAGCTCGACCTCGAATGGCAGGCCCACGGCGGCGCTGCAGGCCAGTGACCATCCATCCCCTCGCGATGGCACACTGCACCCTCCCCTGGCAGGAACGAAAAAGCGACAAAATGTCAAATTCGCCTCGCTCATGAATGGAGCGCCGGCGTCCCGCCGGCAATTTCTGCATGTAAAACACTGTGAACGACAGGGGTTGTGTAGGCCCGACGCCCTTACCATCCCCTTACCAAGTCCTTATCAACTCCTTACCAACTCCTACCATGGTGGGAGATGATAGGGCGAAAACAGGGTCTTGGCAGAGGTGAAAATGCAAAATGGCACCTCTCGGATTTTGCTCCGTTTTTTCTCCTTTTTTTGAGGTTGGCGAGTTGGTTTGGGGGTCGTAAATAGATAAATTTTTCGCGAAAAACTGAATAAAATCGATACGTATATATCGAAATGTGAAAAATTTTCTGTCTGGAAATCTGAGTGTTAAGGGGTAAAAACAAAGTTTTATTTGGCGGAATGATTTTATTTTGTACTTTTGCGCCGTCAAAAAGAGAAAAAGAGTGCTTTGAAAAAGAATAGAGCAAAGAAAAAGTTTAAGGATTAATAGAATATTTGACGGGCAGCGGGCAAAAAAGCGTTTAACGTTAAATCATAGTGTTTCTTCATAGTGTTTCGCTGCCTTTTTTGAAGAAAAAACACCAAAGTGCCATAGTCTCCCTGATTTTTGCCACGGAACACGAACTCCCTGCCGCCTGGCGGCAATCTTCGACCCACTCACACGCTTCAATGGCTCCTTCTTCCGTGGCAATCAGGCCCATGGCGCTGATTTTTGCATCTTTGGACAGGATATAAACGAGTAATATAACAAAAAAACGAGATGACTGCTATTAAAGTATGTGTTGGCAGCTCCTGCCACTTGAAAGGGAGCTATGCCGTGATAGAAGAAATGAAGCGTGTACTGAAAAAGTATGACGTAGAAGACCTTGTGGATCTTCAGGCGAGTTTCTGCCTGGGCCATTGCGCCAAGGGCGTCACCGTCGACTGCGACGGTGTGCAGCCTGCCGCCGGCGGTCCCCAGGTGGAGAAGACGGAGGGTGGTTTCATCCTGCACAGCGTGAATGCCGAGAATGCCGAGCAGCTGTTTGCCACGGAGGTGTACCCCTCGTTGAAACTCAATTAAAAAAACAACTTTTCGCAGGCTGGCAGCCTGCGTCCCAAATCCTAAGACAAGAACAATGGCAAACTATATCGAATCTCGCATTGTCCAATGCAAGGATTGCTACCGCTGCCTTCGCGAGTGTCCCGTGAAGGCAATCGAAGTCAAAGGACATCACGCCAGCGTCATTGAGGAGCACTGCATCCTCTGTGGCCACTGCACCCTGGCCTGCCCTCAGGAGGCCAAGGTGGCCGTGAGCGGGCTGGACAAGGTGCGTGCCTTGCTGCGCGAGGGCCATGTGGCCGCCTCGGTGGCGCCGTCGTTTGTAAGCAGTCTGGGGGTCGACGACTTCCAGATGGTGCGCATAGCGATGGCCAAGCTGGGCTTCTCGGTGGTCGAGGAGACCGCCCTGGGCGCCCAGGCCGTGGTGGAGGAATACAAGCGCGTGCTTGCCAAGGGCGAGATGCGCAACTTCATCACCTCCGCCTGTCCTGCCGCCTGCCGCCTCATACAGATGTACTACCCCAAGGCGTTGCCCTACCTGGCGCCCGTCGATTCGCCCATGACGGCCCACGCCAAGATGCTGCGCAAGAACGACCCCTCGCTGAAGGTGGTCTTCGTCGGTCCCTGCCTGGCCAAGAAGCGCGAGGCCGACGAGCACGGCATCGACGGGGTGCTGACCTTCGACGAACTGCTTTCGCTCTTCGAGGAGAACAATATCGACCTCGGTTCCATCAACCGCCTGGCCATTGCCGGCGACGGCGGCGGCGTGAACCTGGCCAAGGCCTTCCCCGTCACTAGGGGCATCATCCGCTCCTTCGACGCCCTGCCCGAGGGCTATACCTATATGGCCGTGGACGGCATCGACCGCCTGACCGACGTGTTGGAAAACATCGAGAGCCTCGACCATGTCTTCATCGAGATGAACACCTGCCCCGGCGGCTGCATCAACGGACCCAAGTCGATAGCCCGTCCCGGCGGCATGGTGAAGGCCGAGGCCGACATCGACGCCTATGTGGCCCACGACAAGGCCACGCATCCCATGCGCCCCGCCCCCGACGCGGGCGTGAACCTGGCCTACGCCCATCCGCGCCTGCGGGCCAAGAGCCGTCCCGCTTCGGAACAGGAGATCGAGGATGTGCTCCACCGCACGGGCAAGTTCGCCAAGGAGGACGAGCTCAACTGCGGCGCCTGCGGCTACAGCACCTGCCGCGAGAAGGCCTGGGCTGTGGTCAACGGATACGCCGACATCGACATCTGCCTGCCCTATATGCGCAAGCGTGCCGAGAGCCTGGCCGTGGACATTGTGCGCAACTCGCCCGAGGGCGTCATCATCGTCGACGGCGACATGAACATCGTGGACTGCAATGCCACCGCCATGAAACTGCTCGGCATGGGTGGACGTCCGGAGGACAATGTGGGCCGTGCCGTGGCGCAGTACTTCCCCCCGCTGGAGTTCTACAACGCCTACAACCAGCACCGCCGCACCGAGAACCGCTGCCTGCACATCAGTTCCACCGACCGCTATATCTCGCTGACCGTCAGTTGGCTCGGCGAGCAGGGGCTGCTCTTCGGCCTGATGAAGGACATCAGCGACGAGGTGAACTACGACAAGAAGCTCGACAAGGTGAAGATGGACACCATCAGCACCACCGACG
>Ga0326511_10004079_pt1 | contig 11706 bp, 15 predicted proteins | sample 0_2496_0518_D_FD_203701 | JGI IMG/M metagenome (GOLD analysis project Ga0326511, IMG submission 203701) | Bovine rumen microbial communities from UC Davis, California, United States - 0_2496_0518 | ecosystem: Host-associated > Mammals > Digestive system > Stomach > Rumen | place: USA...
TGGCGGCGGAAGAGGCGGCCGTACAGGCGAAGAAGGAGTATGAGCACTACGCCCATGTGGTGCTCCCTGCCGAGATGCGTGCCTGCGGCGTGGACTCCATCTCGCTTTCGACAGGCGGCACGATGTCCATCAAGACGAACTACTACTGCCAGCCCAACAAGAACGAGGCCGACAGGAAGACTATCGTGAAGTGGCTTCGTGAGCATGGTGGCGGACACCTTGTAGAGCATGATGCCACGGTGTCCGCTGATGACATGAGCAGGCTTGACACGGAAGGCATCCCATATGTGGAGAACACTGTGGTAAACACATCAAGCCTGAAAGCCTTTTTGAAGGATGGAATTGGTGCCACGTCGGGTGTGCAGCAGTTCACTATCGAAGACATTCCGGCATGTGTACATTTCCAGGAAGTGAACACTGTTGAGATAAACTTGCCAAAATAAGGAGACAGTATGGACAGAAAATGTATTCCATTGAGAGACAACATTCTTTGCGAGGTTATCGTGGAGGCTGCCAAGTCAGGCATAATCCTTGCTGACAACAATGAGAGCATGACATCGAAGACGCTGCGGGCCGTGTCTACTGGCCCTGCCGTGAAAGAGGTGAAGGTGGGCGACACCGTGCTGGTGAACCCACTTGACGTGATGCAGCAGAGAGTGCTTGTGACGAAAGACCTCTGGATTATACCAGAATCGGCCGTCATGGCAGTGTCAAGGCAGTAGCGTTCGCTGCGACCTTGCTAGTGTAGCAGGCTCCCTTATGGGCAGCCTGCTTTTTAATTTGGAGAATTTATGGCACTTTATGATGAGGTATACGGCTTAAAATACAAGTCGGCACTTGAACAGACAAACCTGCTGCTCGGTGAGATGAAGCAGCAGGCAAACGTGGGGTTTGAGGATGCTCAGGCCCTGAAAGAGTGGGCGCACAATCACAGGCTGGACAAGGTGCTGTTCAGCAACATGTCTCATCAGTTCATGTGTGTGTCCCATAAGGGCGAGATAATGCTGCCCAGTGCATTTGAGAACTACTACAAGGATATACTTTTCTATGAAGAGCGCATAGGCAACAAGGTGTCAAAGGTGACGTGGCACCCTGAAGGCTTTGAATATTACGATACTGCATACATAGCTTCCGAGCAGACCGACGGCGTGCACAAGCCTCTTTACTACAGGGACTACACTGTACCGACAGGCTACTACAACGAGGAGCGTGACGCCTTCAATGTGGCGAAACCTTTTCCTGTGTTCGCGAAGGAGACGGGTGCTGATACGTCGCACATATACACATACATCGAGCACATAGCCGGCGAATGTGCTTACCACCTGCTCGCTTGGCTCCGTGCCAAGCTGCTTTATCCAACCACCAAGACACAGGTTGTACCCATAATAGTGTCGAGAGCACAAGGCTCAGGAAAGACGACATTCGCCGAGGTGATTTGCAAGGGCCTTTTTGGCAAGGACAACGTTATCGTGTCCGACCAGTATGACTCTACCGCAAGATTCAACGCAGATTACGCTGATGCTTTGATTGTGTGTCAGGAGGAGAAGGAGGAGACAGACAAACGCAATCCTGCTGGTGCCTTGAAGTCACGAGCCACTGCTACGACGATACGAAAGGAGCAGAAAGGAATAGACCCTATCTATCAGGAATCGTACACTGACTTCATCATGACCACCAACAAGGATGTGCCTATCAAGTTTGACGGTCGTGAAGACCAGAGGAGGTTTATGATTATGGAAGCCGACCCTGCTTTTACACGCAAGACATCGGAGCTTGCTGATGAGGTGTTCACCAAGCTGTACGGCTACGACGCGAACTTCAACAGCGTCGGAAAGCCTTTCGTGGAGGACAAGGATTTGATAGCGCAGTTCAAGCACGAGCTGTTCACACGTGCGGACATTGCCGCCGTGGAGCTTAGAAACTTCCCGAAGACAGCGGCGTACCACCGCTGCTTTACGCTTCCGCGTACTTCAGAAGCTACAGAGATTGAGAGCATCCTGCGCTCGCTCGCGCCGTTCATCAAGGCTTCCCTTGAGCAGAAGAGACTTGTCGCGGATGTTGAGGGTGTCGGAGCACTCGGCGATTTCGTGCAGTACACAGGTGCTTTGCAGTACATGCCAGCCTTCAAGGAGCACTCGGCGTTTGTCGCATTGTGTAGGCCTCTCGTGTTCTATGAGATGCAGACGATGAAGCCTTTCAACCATTCGACTGTCGAGCGCGGCATATATGACTGCGGCCCATGGCTGCTCGCCGACTATGGCATAGCAGTGCTTGGGGACATGGAGCCGCTGGTGGGCGGTTTCACGAACATAGCAGGCCGCTACAGAACGGCACCGGCGGCGAAGTTCTGCCTCGTGTCGGACATGCACACGAATCCCATAGGGCATGTGCAGAGCGTGCAGAAGCCTGCCTTGCAGAAGCGCACTGTCGAGCGCATAGGAGAGCGTTTCCGTGTGAACAAGAACTTTGCGCCTGACCACAACGGCTGCTTTGAGACGGTCAACGAGCTTAGGCCGGGCGTGCAGAGCCTGAAGGGCAACAAGACTGCGATGGTGCAGTACATGGACACGTTCCTTCTTGAGTCCGACACGCCGACACATGCCCAGCTGTTGCAGGAGAAAGCGCGTGCGCAGGAATACATCGACCTCAATGGCGAGGGTGCCGAGATAGCCGCGAACGTCCTCTACAAGGAGAGGCTGCACTATGCCAAGATGGAGTCGGAGAGGCTGTTCAACGAGGGCACTGTGGCGCGCATAGTGTACTCAGGCGCGAAGTCATACCACCTGCTTGTGCGTGTGGCGGACGCGCCCACCACGCTCGACGAGTACAAGTGGCTCCATGCGCACCTCTGCGCCACGCTGTCCGACAAGCTCGACTTTGACATGTCTACGTCCGACCCGGCGCGGCTCACTCGCAGCCCTGTGACGCTGGTACGTGTCACGTCGGCGTATGGTTTGCTCGTCAACGGTGAGCAGCACCTTGTCGCCGAGGACTGGTCGCACGTCTACACTTTGAACTGGCGTGACATCTATGATGCATGGCTCAAAAGACCGTTGAAGCCTTATGAGCAGCATTTCGGAAAACCGCTCTATCCTACGAAGAAGGAGTATCGCGTTGCTTTGGAGGCTTTGCTCGACGGCAGCTTCTGGACCGACAGCAAGTTCGACGGCGACAGGCAGCGGCTGTTCTTCCCTGCATACAGGCTCCTGCGCAAGCTCGGCTACTCAAGCGAGGCTGCATGGAGCACAGTCCTTCTGCCGGCCATGTCGAACTACAAGAAGCAGAGCGAGATAGGCTACTGGAAGACAAGGCAGCACTCGGCGTTGATTAGGAAGATTGATGCCGAACTTGACGAATATATGAACAAGGATTCATCTACGGAGGGTGACAATGCTTGAAGATGACAGCTGTTTGCAGGACGACTCAATGTGGGAGTATGCACTGAACGCAAAGCTGAGTGCATATCTTCCCAAGGTAAGGGAGTTTTGGGAGCATATTGATGACATAGACGTCATGGGCACGGGCGTATATCCTGTGCTCGGTGACGACGTGCCTACAGGTCTCATGTACAGGGTCACGAGCACACCTGCGCGCTCGCCCATAAAGAACGTGCAGGTCTTCCCCTTCGTGCCGTCGAGCTACCTGAACTTCACCAATGTCAGGGGCGGTGCCGTGCGCATGGTCTCCAGGGTATGCGCAGGAGGAAGGTTCACCATGGACGAGTTCACTATTGTGGAGAAGTCGAACCTTCCTGCGACATATCATCAGGGGCAGATTGTCGCATTTGTGCCCACGGCCATGCTCGAAGCGGGCAAAGCGTTGGGCAGGTGGGTGTATCTCACAACAAATGAGCTGATGGCACTTGCTCAAGGCAAGGTGCTCACGTCAATCAAGGGCAAGGCCATAAAGCGTCTTTGATGATTTATTAGCTAATATCCATGCAAATGGCTTTTGTATGGTATGATTTATGTAGTGGGAATGGAAAGCCCACTACAAATACATTATTACTTCTTAGGAGGTGTTCCATGGAGAACACAAACGCAATGGCTAATGCAGCCACAAATGAACTCATGGCAGAGGATGTCAGCTTTTTGGACGCTATGTCAGGCGAAGGCTTCGAGAGCATGACAGGCAATGCGGTAAGCACTGCTTATCTCAGTCTCGTGCAGCCTGATTCGGGTGTGGAGAGCGAGGACTGCCCGGCAGGTACTTGGCGCAACTCGGCCACAGGTCGTTCTTATGGCAATGATGTTGACGTCGTTGTCCTGGATTTCCGCATGGTGTGGAACGAGCGTGAGTCAGACCCACCGTTCAGGACTGTCGGACGCTACCCTGTCAAGGGCATCGAAGTCGAGGTGAGACAGCCGCCGAAAGGCAAGAGAGGCTATCCGAAGCTCATCAACCCGGAGTCGGGCAACGAGATTCAGGAACTTTTCGTGTATGCTGTAGTCCTTCCAGACTACCCGGAAGACGGCGTTCTTTTCTTCATGCCGACCGTAGGTTCTATGCGCACGGCAAAGGCGTGGAACTCGATGCTGTTCAGCCAGCGTCTTCCATCAGGAAAGCAGGCTCCAATTTTCGGCATGCGCTGGACATTGACCGCTTCGCTCGTGCAGAACCCCCAGCAGCCTTCAAAGCAGATTACAAAGTTCGTGAAGGCGACACGCTCTTCAATCGTCAACAAGGAGCTGTTCGTGGAGACCGTCCAGCCTGCTTTGGCTACGGCAAAAGAAAGTGCTGCGGCGATTACATCTTCAACGGACGATGCTGAAGAGTAACTGATTTTGTGTTGACATTGTAGGGGCACCTGGCTACCAAGCAGTCGGCTCGCCGAGCGGACCAGGCTGCTGGTAGTGTGCCTCTACTTTCTCGAACGAGTAGGAGAATATAATATGTTCTGTGTTTGGCATGATTTGCAGAATAAACCGACAGACCTTCCTGATGAGGATATGTTGTGCATCATAAAATATGAGAATGAAGACCACAAGCAGGTTTATGCTGTGGCACCCTACATGAGCGATGTGCAGGCGTTCGTGACATTCAAGCATGTGCTTGCTTGGTCAAAGCTGGATGAGTTCGATGAGAGCCATGGCTGCTCATTGAGCTACATGGACGAGCAGATACGAGACCTGCGCTCATATCTTGCTATGCACAAGGTCGATGAAGACCTTGCGAAGAAACTTAAAACACTTCTGTACTATTTGGCTGGAGAATAAAATGGCTGATATCAATAGTTTTACATTTACAGGTCGTCTCGTGAAAGACGCCTTGATGAAGACGCTTCCGACAGGGAAGCAGCTGCTTGAGCTGAGCGTGGCTGTCAACACGGGCTACGGCGACTACAAAAAGACCTTGTTCGTCAAGGTCAACATCTGGGGAGCACGTGGCGAAAAAATCGCCGGCTTCTTGAAAAAAGGTGGTCTTGTGGGCGTGACAGGCAGCCTCGACAAGAATACCTGGACGGACAGGGACGGCATCGAGCACACCGAGTTCATGGTGAACGCAGTGGACATAGTGATGCTTTCAAGCAAAAAGATGGAAGCGGAACCTGAGTCTTCAACAGAAGAAGACCCAACGTTCTAGTGACAGGGGTACAGGCGGCCCTCCACCTGTACCCTTTTTATTAGAATGTTTAGGAGGATATATGTTAGATATGCTGCGTGCGATAGGAGTCACACTATTCCTAGCGACACTGCTTATGCTTATAATTATATTTTCCGTGAAATATATTATGGAGGATTCTATGGAACATAAAGAAGCACTGTCGGCAATATCAGAAAAGGGGCAGCTCCCCATAAGCGACGGCCATGATTCCGAGCGGATATGGCACAACGGCAGGTACATCGAATACTACCGCAAGGTGTTCGCGGACGCCATGGGCATCGACGCGGACGACATTCCAGATGACATGTACATACATCACATCGACGGAGACCGCATGAACAATGACATCGACAATCTCATGCTCTGCACACGCAAGGCACATGAGAACCTTGAGGTCATGCTCCACCCGGACATGTACGACCCAGAATAGGAGGAAAGCAAATATGATAGTAGTACACCACGCAGGTACAGTATTCACGTGTGACCACATGAGCATAAATGAAGAGGCACATACTGCGGCATTCTTCTGCTCTTACTGGAGAAATGACCCCCAAGCATTTTTTGCCGGAGTGAAAGTGAGCAGCTATGCAGTAAAGTGGTCATGCATTGAGATATTCTTGGAGAAATGTGATGAAGAAGACAGTGGCTGTTGATGTTGAGACGTATGACCCTGGCCTGCATGATGTAGGTGACGGTTCATGCAGAAGGCCCGGAACAGCAGACGACGACGGCTCATGCATACTCTGCGTGGGCACCTACGACGGAGAGCGTGGCAAAGCATACATACCCGGAACGGCAGAGTGGACTGAACTTGAGCAGCTGCTCTCGAACGAGTCGGTCGACAAGGTGTTCCACAATGGCATATACGACCTTTCATGGCTGGTGTGCAGGTGCAACATCGACGTGAAGGGCGACTGCCACGATACGATGACTCGCATGACATATATCGACGAATATGCTGACCTTGACCTTGATTCCTGCTGCAAATACTTCCGTGTTGTCGGAAAGAACAAAGCAGATACCATTGAGGCATGGTACGAGCAGCACAAAGATGACATCGTGGCAGGCGCAAAGAAGCTCGGCTACAGCATAAAAAAGAGCGACTATCTTTGGAAGCACTCGAAGTATCTTTTTGACAGCTATGCTGCTTTCAGAGACAACATGGTGAAGTACAACATACAGGACTGCCGTGCCACGTATAACTTGTACTTTGCTCAGGAAGCCAAGATGCAGAAGGTGTATGAAGCATACATGGTGGATGTCAGGCTCACGCCGCTCGTGATACAGATGAAAAAGCTGGGTGTGCGCATAGACCAGGACGCCATGCGGCGGCTGTCGGACAGGATTCAGGCAGATGTTGATGAGAAGGCGAGGGTGCTTGAGCGCACATATGGCATCACGCTGGACATGATTGGCTCATCGAAGAAGCTCGGCGAGAGACTCAATGACATGGGCATAGTATCACCCGTGCTTACAAAGACAGGTGCGCAGTCCTGGGGTGTGGACGCTTTGTCAAGGCTCATGCATGAACCTGTCATTCCGCTGATAATGGAGACGAAGGGCTACGTGAAGCTGCTGAGCACATACATGCATGGTGGTATGAGCAAGGCCATCCTCTCCGACGGAAGGATTCACTGCACGTTCTCGCCGAACAAGCGCGAGGACGGCGGCACCGTGACAGGCCGTTTCGCCTGCTCGAAGCCCAACCTCCAGCAGATTCCGGCACGCGACAAGATGGTCGGTCACTCATATGGACAGGACATGCGTGCTCTGTTCCTGCCTGAGGAAGGCTGCATGATGGCCGCTCTGGACTATTCCCAAATCGAGTATCTTCTGCTTGGGCACTACGCCCAAGGGCAGCAGGCCGCATGGTTCAGGGAGCAGGCGAACGCGGGAGTCGACTTCCACACGGTAGCGATGAAGGCCACAGGCATCACGAAGAGGAGCGTCGTGAAGACGTTCAACTATGGCGTAATCTATGGCATGGGCTGGCGGACGGCATTGGAGAACAACTTCGTGCTCTTCGAGAAGATGGCCGCCGAGCATGGCATGAGTGCTGAGGAATACACGCAGAAAGTATACAACGACTATCATGCACGCCTTCCTGTCATACGTGACACAATGAGGATGGTGCAGACTGTAGCAAAGCTGCAAGGTTACGTGCGGACGATAGGCGGCCGCTTCCAGCACAAGCCTAAGCCGCAGTACGACCCGACCACAGGCAAGGTGAACGACTTCATCTACAAGATGCTGAACAAGCTGATTCAAGGTTCCGCCGCCGACATCTTGAAGTTCGCCCTGCTCACAGCATGGGATTCGGGAGTGTTCGATGTTTTGAAGATGCACTTGACCGTGCATGATGAGAACGTCGTCTCGGTGCCGTTCAATAAAGCAGGTACAGAAGCATGCGTGGAACTCCAGAACATAATGGACAATTCGTTCAAGAGCGTCCTGAAAGTGCCCATGAAGGCGTGCTGCGAGCTTGGCCCCAACTGGGGCTACTGGTCGGGTGACATATTCGACGAGATGAAGAAGGGCAACTTCGACCCTGCCTTCTTCCACAAAGACTACAAATTGACCGCATAAGAAAAAAGAGCACCAGTACATGAACACTGGTGCTCTTTTTTTTTCAGTTTCCGTTTGGTCTTCCGAGCTTTTTGAGCAGCTCACCCCACTCGTTGCTGTTCACATAGTAGGCTGGACACTGCTTTCCTGTCCAGTCATAGTGCCTCACAATCGGCATGCGCGGAAGACTGTCGAGAAGCTCCTTCAAGGTGGCGATTGTCTTTTCGCTGAACCGTCCGGCATTGTTGCATGGTATCACCTCGATTCCTATGGAAGTGGTGTTGCCAGCTTTGCAACCTGCGTGCCAGGCCATTTTGTCGAGTGGCCAGCACTGCATGACGGTATCGTCCTTCACTATGAAGTGCGCGGATGCCTCGCCGTTAGAACTTATCCAGTAGTCGCGCACGATGTCGGGTGTCTGTCCTGGGTACGGCCCAATCCAGTGTATCGTGATTGTGCTCGGCTGACCACCCACAAAGTGCTGCCCGGTGTCGCACTTCGTCCCTTCCGGGATGTACTTCTCGATTAACTTCATTCTGTTTTCCCCTTTATGTAATGATGTAGAACCACGTAGGCAGCGTGATTCCTTTTATGCGTAGAATAATGGACAAAAGCACAAGAGCAAGGCGCAGCACACAGAGTGCTATGAGCACGCTTATGACCTTAGCCCTGAACTTCAGCTTCGTCTCGTACACGGTTATAGTCTCGTAGCAGCCGCTCAACTCTTCGTTGATACTCGTCAAAGAGTCTGATAATCGTGTCGATTTCGTCCTCCATTCTTCCGCTTCGCTCTGCGACGCTTCCAATTTGCTCTGAGATGTTCTCAAGGTCTCTTGCAGCGTCTCTAATTGTGCCGTCACGGCCGCGGAGTTCGCTTTCAAGCCTATCAATCTCTCTCTGATGGTCGAGGAGACTTCCGTCGTCGACATGGACTGCGGTTGACTTGCAGCCGACGCAACAAGCAGCCAGCAGAACAAGCAGACCAAAAACTGGCTTTTCAACTTTGACCATTTCATCCCTACCCCCCTATTTCTTTTTCGAGTACACTTCACGTATGGTGAGCAGCATGTCTATCAGCTCCTTCACCCAGCGTTCTATGCGCTCCTTGAACTCAGGAGTTTTGAAGTTGTCGTCAGGCCCAAGCGAGTATACCAGGCTGCACATCTTCATCTGCTTGACGTGCACGTACGACTCGTCACGGCTGATGTGGTTGAACGTAATCCATTGTACCACTTCATCGAACACCTGCTCAAGAATCCACTTGGCGAAGAAACCACCATACTTCAGCTCCGGCTTCACGAGCATGATTTTGCTCTCAAGCGACATGATGTAGACACGCGCCTGGTCTATCTGCTGCTGCAATATCGTGCGCTCACGCTCAGAGTTGTCTCCGACAGTGATGGCTTTGGTGTTTATCTTGATATAGCCGTTGCGTATGAGCAGTGTCACGACCGTGCAGACTATACTGATGAAGCCGAGCACGAAGATGGCGTTGGCTCCATTCAGCACTTCCTTAATGGCATCCCACATCACTCACTCCTGCTGCATGCTATCAGCTCTCATGTCGACAGCAAGTGTTTTCTGTGTTATGAGCATCTTCGGATAAGTGTAGTCGTACTTCTTCCAAATCGCCTTTATCTCTTCGTCAGTGAGAGGCGTGCTCTCTGAGCTCTTCGCCGACGTGGTGTACCACATTTTCCTGCCCTTCTCGTCGTGCCCGACGATGTACGGAATGAGCACAGGGAGCTTCGTGTACACCGGAACAGTGTAGCCATTGCCCTCGTCGATTTCCTCTTTGATGTACTCAGTGTCGTCGGAGTCGCCCTCACGCTTGTAGCCTTTCAGCTCGGAGATGACCGACGCAGACTTCTTGTAGTACACAAGGCCTGTGTTGGCACTGCTCAGCGTAGGCAGCTTGTCGACGACAGTATAGCCGTTGGCACTCTTGATGAGCAAATCTATCTCAGGTACGGTGTATACCTTCACACCGCCAAGTACATTGAGCATATGCTACCCCCTTACCATAAGTAAATTGTAATGAGCTGGGTCGTATATCCCACCAGCAACAGGTGTGTATGTCTCAGGCACTGTGATTGTAGTCTTAGCAGTGCTACTTGTACCTGAAACAGCAATACTTTCAGCAGAAACCCTCTGAATATACATAAGACCTCCAGTCAAAATAGAGCACTACAGCAGGTGGGTGACCCATGTAGCATTACGTAAACGCAAACTGTCAATGTCATAAATTTTGTTCGACTTTTCATTTTTCAACTCGGAACGGAAAAATTTTTTTCTTGTCCGAATTGAATTTTGAAAAGCAGAACGAAATTTATGACATTGATACACTTGACTTGCGTAATGCATGAGCACAGTTTACGCTGCACCCACACATGCTGTAGGAAATACAAGCCAGCGCGCTATGCGTTGAACAAGTCGACAATCTCCTGCTCTGTGATTGGCGTGTTCGGTGTTATGTTAGCGAACAGCTCAAGAGCACCCTCGACAGTGTTCTGGTTGCCGAGCTTCTTCCACGTGATGACATTCTGAGTGGCATCCGCTGCGCTCTCAGTGACGCTCGCACGGTAGACGTCGCCAAGCTCGTTGGCACCAGACATGATGGCGACCATGCCGTCCGTGATTGTGGCTGACACCTTCGGCTCAGACTCAGGCAAGTTGCTGTGTGATGCATATATGACGGTCGTCTCGTTGCTGAAGACGGTCAACGGTGTCACGAGCTTCTTTGTCTGGTAGTCCGTCAGGTCGAGGGCGTTGCCGAGCACGTCCCACTTGTAGATGGTGTTGCCGTTCTTGTCCGCAATCTCAGCCACGACGATGTTGGTGCCGACGTCGAGCGTCGTGCCCGCACCCTCGACAAAATCTGCGTCCGTCGTGAAGCGGTTGCTGATGTTGTACACCCAGCCCACCTCGAACGTGGTGATTTTTGTCCAGGTACCATCTATGTTTTTCCAAAGACCTCTGGAGTCGATTCCAGCGTGCTTGTCCTTGCTTACGATGTAAGCGTCGTCCGCATAGATGGCGTCACCCTTTACCTTGTACGTCTTTGCCGTGTTCTTTTTGATTTCCTGAACAAGTGTGTTCAGACCCTGCTCGTCAAGATACTTGTTAATAGCCATGTTTCATCCTCCTAAAACTAAATATTACTGTATTTTTGCACATTCATGAATGTGCTATTTGTCCACAGGACATTTTTCCAGTTTAATGTGCCTGATGTGCTCAAGCCACCAGAGCCTGAGCCGACCATGCCACCTGACCAGGAAAGCAAAGTGGTAGTGAGTCATCTGTCGCAGAGTGTATCTCATCATGTGCTCTCCCATTTTGGCGTTGCTTTTTTGATGCTAGCACAGTACTTGATACCCAATTTATTGCTACTACCAGCAACGAGCGTTCCATCTGACAGTTCGACAGGAGTGTTCCAGTAGTCACTTGTGACATTGCTGTCCTGCCATGTTGCACCCTTGTCAGTGGAGTACTTGATGCCACTAGAACCAATGCTACCAGCAACGAGCGTTCCATCTG
>Ga0326511_10004080_pt1 | contig 11705 bp, 10 predicted proteins | sample 0_2496_0518_D_FD_203701 | JGI IMG/M metagenome (GOLD analysis project Ga0326511, IMG submission 203701) | Bovine rumen microbial communities from UC Davis, California, United States - 0_2496_0518 | ecosystem: Host-associated > Mammals > Digestive system > Stomach > Rumen | place: USA...
GCAATATTAGTTTCATCGTTGCCCCCACTTGACGCTTTAAATGTGGCATTTTCAGTTATAGTGAGTACTGCCCCATTGACATCTTCAGTAACACCATTTTTCCCAACAACATAATCACCTGTTGCAGGAAAAGTATATTCTCCATCAATGGTTGTCATTTCGTGAACTGCAGCCCTAACATTCTGAGAGGGTAAAGACAAGACTAAAGAGACAGCCAGCGCCAGCGGAGATAATCTAGGATGTGACCGTGAGGTGAGTGTTTTTTTTATTGGTGATTTCTGCATTTTTTTACCCTTTAAAATTGTGCAAAATAAAGAAGGTAACCGTTTTTTTTTGTCAAGAAATACTGTGTTTTTTTGAGAGTTTACATATGCACAATATGATTTTATTGCAATGAATAGCAGATTACTTTTTAAACCCATGTTCAATGGAATGACACAAAGATTTGAACATGGTCAATGCATGTAACAAATTATGTGGAGATATTATAACACACTGCCACAAACTATTTGTTATTTGGGGATAATAAACAGTAAAACAAAATTCACCTGTTTAAGCGTTAAACATCGCATTTGCTGATAATGTCAAATAGATTACTTGTAACTTACCTAGCCTAACGGCAAGGTAAATATCAAAGAATAACCTTATATTTATTGACTTCATTCCACAAAAGTACATCGAAGTGTGGTACGTCGTGCATATGCAAAATATTCCGAGGATTTTACAGAGTCTTTGTGCTTTTGCTCTACTGACAAAAAACTTTTCTCTATGGCTTTCAATAGAGAAGAGTGTTATGCATTGACCACACGCAGGTGAATGTCTGCCTGTTACTTTTTTAAATAAAGTAATGCCCTGAAATTTCTTAGGCCTTACTGAATTTATCCTTGCTTTTTTTGCAAAGAGGACAGCACCAGTCATCAGGCAGATCCTCAAAGGCGGTACCCGCAGGAATGCCGTTAGTTTCATCACCTAATTCAGGATCATAGACATAACCGCAGATGGAGCAGATATATTTACCCGAGGCAGTCTTGTAGACAATGTCCTCAAGTGGTTTGGTCTCTACAGAATTATTGAGATCTACAATTCTCATCTGTTCAAGATTCTCGTAACCTAAAGGAGTATGCGTGGAGAGGTAAATGGTCTTGTGATTTCTTACAAATTCTCTCACATTATTGAGAGTCTCGCGGGCTTTTTCTCTGTTTTCATAAATGATGGATAATTTGTTCTCGTAGAGAGCCTCATCGGTATAGGGTATCTGGTCGATAAATAGCAATTTACGAATTCGTCAATTGCTATTAATTTCCAACCAAATTCTAATTGCCGAATTCTTATATATTGCCTAGATCAAACAATGAGTTATCTTTAAAAATTCAGCAATTATTTTTTTCATAATATTAGCAATCCCATTAACTTTAAATTAAAGGAGAGATTGCTATGGAATTTATCAACCTTAAAAACAACTATCATCAATTGCTCAGTTATCTGGAAGACAACAGCTATTCGTCTAGCTACATCAGCCGGATGAAAGCATGCATAGACTGGATCTTGGACCATGATAATGACGCCTGGACGTCGTACTGTGACGTACTTGAAGCCAGAATAGCCGCTTGTTCAAGTCAAAGTCCAATAGTGCATAAGGTTATAAAGGCGATTATCAGTGCTATCTATCGGTTCGATCTTTATAATGAGTTTACTAGCCGCAGCCGTAATACGACGCATAATTTGCTCCCTACATCAGCCACTGACAAACTCAATCCCTGTTATCGTGCAATCATTAGTCGATTCATAGAAGCTTCAAAAATCCGTGGCCTTAAAGCAAGTACTATAGATTCTATCAGTGGAAACACCGCATCCTTTCTTCTATCCATGCAGGATAAAGGAAAAACATCACTGGAGATGATCTGCTGGAGTACACACTGACCGGCAACAAGGACCGAGAAACTATGGCTCAACGCTGACGGCTCACTCAATAACCTTATCAAACTAAAAGTTCGTAGAAGCTGAAAAAACTAATTGCTGAATTTTTTCAGATAACACATTGTTTGATCTAGGCAATATATAAGAATTCGGCAATTAGAATTTGGTTGGAAATTTATTTAATGCAGACGCAGTAGGTGCGTACAATATTCTTCGTCTTTATATTCAGAATACTGGGAAGACAGGTATAAGCTACACTAATCTGTCTTCCCTGAACAAAGTAACCGTGTAAGAACAGAATTTTAGCGGTAGTGGCGGTATATGAGCCCGTCTGTTCGGTAGTGACTAAGTATTATGCAATCATGAAGAACAAATTAAAATCCTGCTGTCGTAGTAGGATGCTCGGCAATTCATTGCCGAATGTAGGTCACACGGCTAGAAAAGCCACAAATCAAGGAATTAATAATTTCCATTCGACAAAATAAAAGACCTGTTAATGATTACTCAACAGGTCTTATATGCACTAGGCTGATTTAAGAAACTCAGGTGAGGTTTTGAAGTCACATGGGAACTTTTTTATTCAGCCTAAGGATTAGGAGAGTTGATAATTAGCCTCTCACGGCTTTAACCTTCTTTAAAATTTCCTGACAGGAGGCAGTAATTCCCTTATAATCTTCAGCCTTGACCTGTTTTGGATCTGGAACGAAACTACCGCCTACAGCAGCCACGTTCTTAAGACTCAGATACTCTTCAAGATTATTTAAGTTAACTCCACCGGTTGGGACAAACTTGAGGCTGGCATATGGACCTGCCAGTGCTTTTAGGGTGGTGGTGCCACCATAGGCGGCGGCTGGGAAGAACTTCACAACTTCAAGTCCAAAATCCAGAGCCTGCTCGAGATCGGCAGGAGTCACGGTACCTGGGCAGATAGCCAGATCATGTTTTAGGCACCAGTCTACAACCTTAGGGTTAAAGCCTGGGGTAATGACAAACTTGCCACCGTTATCCAGGGTAGCCCAGGCCTGATCGACATTGTGTACGGTACCAGAGCCTACGAGCATATCAGGACAGGCCTCAGCCATGGCACGGATGGCCTTGGCAGCAGCCTCGGTTCTGAAGGTAACTTCAGCAATCGGAATACCACCTTCAACCAGAGCATGAGCCAGTGGGGCGGCCTTGGCAGCATCCTCTAACACAACAAGCGGCACAATACCCACAGCGGCAATATCATTTAAAACCTTAAAATTCATGGTACCTCCTAAAAATCAGTACGTTTATGAGATGAGATAAAATTCTGTAATTCTTCTGGTGTTGGCAGACCTTCATTGTCACCGGCAAAGGTACACTGAATGGCACCGATGGCACAGCCACGCTCTACAGCCTGTTCGTAACTTAATCCTTCCATAAGGGCGGAGAGCACACCAACGGCAAAACCGTCACCGGCACCCACGGTATCCACCACCTTATCAATAATAAAGCCTTTTACCTTGATACTGTCAGTTTTGGAACTGTAAATGGCGCCTTTTGGTCCGCATTTGGTGACGACGTGCGAGGCTCCGTTATCAAGATAGAACTTGTTGATGGCATAAGGATCTTTAGAACCGCAGAGAATTTCTCCTTCACCGACGCCTGGGAGCACCAGATCGGCACGGCCTGCCAGATCGTTGATGGTTTTGACCATATATTCATGGGATTTCCATAACTGAGGACGCAGATTAGGATCAAAAGAAATAAAGAGGTTAGCCTTGCGTCCTAACTCAATCATTTTGTAGACAGCCTTAAGACTGCTCTCGGAGACTCCTGCGGTAATGCCTGTGATATGCAGGTTGGAGTAGGCCGAGTAGTCAACCTTTAAGACATCCTCCTCGTTCAGTGTGGAGGCTGCAGATCCTTTGCGAAAGTAGAAAATCTGAGGATCACCTGTGGAAACCTTGCCTTTTAGCATGAAACCGGTGCGCTCGGTATCAGAGTACTGCACCAATGAGGCGTCAATGCCGTTGTCGGACATGGTCCTTGCAATCAGTTTGCCAAAAGGATCGTTACCCAGTTTGGTGAGGTAGGAGGCCTTATGGCCAAGTCTTGACATGCCGGTAGCCACATTAAATTCTGCGCCGGCCACATCAAGAGAATAATCTTTGACACTGTCTAATGGGCCTTCCTGTTTGGCAATGAGAAGACCCATTGGTTCACCTGCGAGCAGTAAACCTTTATCCATTTTTCACTCCTAATTTAATTTCTAAGGACGGTCAAACCGTCTTTAGTGATTGTAACCTATTTATGCACGAAAACTCATGATACTTGCAAGATCCGTGAATTGTATCGAGACAATTTTTAAATCCTGTTCATCATAAGCATACGGCTTTACAAAAATAATGCCCAATATGGTGATTGAGCATTATGGTATATTTAAAGTGTTACGCCATCTTTCCAGATGAGCAGTTCATGGAAATTGCGCTTTTCAGAGACAGATTCCTGTCCTGAGGCAATTTTCACAATATAGTCCAGTAACTCTTCAGCAAGAGTATCAAAGTCCTTGCCATCGACAATAGCCCCGGCATTAAAATCAATCCAGTTGCCGCCCTTACGTTTGTAAAGATCGTTATTGGTAGAGATCTTAATGGTTGGAATTACCGTGCTAAATGGGGTACCGCGTCCGGTTGAGAAGAGAATAAGATCACAGCCTGCCGCAGCCAGAGCCGAACAGGAAACGCCATCATTACCAGGCGCATTCAGTAAATTAAGTCCTGTCTGTTCAATGGTGTCACCATATTTGATAACTCCCTGCACTTCTGATTTGCCGCCCTTTTGCACGCAGCCTAGAGATTTATCCTCAAGCGTGGTAATACCGCCGGCCTTGTTGCCTGGAGATGGGTTTTCAGACACGGTCTCGCCATGAGATTTGAAGTAGCCCTTAAAGTTATTGATAAGTTCTACGGTCTTGTTAAAGACTTCCTCATTCTTGGCGCGGTTCATGAGCAGCTGCTCGGCTCCGAACATTTCTGGGACTTCAGTCATAACCGAGGTCCCGCCGGCACCGACTACGAGATCACTGACTCTGCCGATTAAAGGATTGGCGGTAATGCCGGACATGCCGTCAGAGCCTCCGCACTTTAATCCGATGCGCAGTTTTGACAGCGGTACGGTTTCACGCTTTGATCTGTTGGCAAACTCTAAGAGTTTGTCAATGAGAGCATAGCCTGCCTCAAGTTCATCCTCAACATCCTGACAGTTGAGGCATACAATGCGCTCATCCTTTAAGTCCAAAAATTCCTTGAAGACATTGAGATTATTGTTTTCACAGCCTAAGCCTAAAACCAGCACGGCCCCGGCATTAGGGTGGCGGGTCAGAGCAGAGAGTACCTTCTGGGTGGTAGTCTGATCTTCACCCATCTGTGAACAGCCGTAAGGATGGGTTAAGGCATAGCAGCCGTCCACGTGGCCAAAGTCCTTTAACTTGTCACGGGCATAGGCTTCAAGTTCCTTGGCAATATGGTTGACGCAGAACACGGTTGGTATAATCCACACCTCATTGCGGATCCCCACTAAGCCATTGTTTCTGACATAACCATCAAAGGTACGGGACACTTTCTTAGGCTCAGGAATTGCCACCTTTTTATAGGTATATTCCTTGGTCCCAGAAAGATTGGTTTTAACATTTTGGGAGTGGACATGCTGGCCCTTCATGATTTTGCAGGTGGCATGACCGATTGAATAGCCGTATTTAATGATCTCGTCGCCTTCATTGAGATCGTGCAGGGCAAATTTATGGCCACGGGTGATGTCATCGACAAGGGTGACATCTCCCTGGGTGGTCTTAATGGTTTCGCCTTTTTTGAGATCTTCTAGCGCAACGGCTACAACATCCTCACCAGGATTTATGACCACACAACGCATTAGTTATTCTCCTGTAAGTCACGCATGGTAGCGACTACACCATCGGAAATTATGGCATGAGTCAGTTTGGCGACAAGAACAGTCAGATCGACATCAGCAGAGAGGTCGCGCCCCCACAGTTTTGTATCTGAAAGAATGGCCTTGACAGTCATCTGGGCAGAAGCCTCAGTGCCCTTATAATATGTCCAGGCGTTGGATAAAGTCTGTACTGCATACTCATCATCCTGGAATTCACCACTCTTGCCTAAGGCTCTTTCAACCTTAACCGGAGAAGTGCCGTTGCAGTTTTTGTAGAGGGCAATATAGGCGGCTACTGCAAAGCACAGTTTCTTTGGCAGAATGCCCTGGGATCTGGCGTCAAAGATAGATGGCAGTACGCGGGCTGCAATCTTTGAGGTGCAGTTCATCAGAATTGAAGCCAACTGATGATGCAAGGACGGATCCATAAATCTGTCAACCACAGCATCGGCAAATTCCTTCAACATGCCCTTGTCGAGTTTGACGGCAGGGATGATTTCATCATAAATGACAGAACGGGCAAATGGACCGGTAACTTTGTCAGTCATCATCTCGTCCACAGTGTCAAGACCGGCGAGGAAGGCGGCAGGAACATTGGAAGTATGGGCGCCGTTTAAGATGCGTACCTTGCGCAGACGATATGGTGTAATATCCTCGGCTACCACCACATTGAGTCCGGCTTTCTCAAATGGCAGTTTCTCCTTGATGGCATCACTGCTTTCAATGGCGAGGAAATTGAACATTTCGCCTGTGGTCATGAGGGCATCCTCATAGCCTAATTCCTTCTGATAGCGTTCGGCATCAGCCTTTGGATAGCCGGAGACCACTCTGTCCACTAAGGTGTTTACAAAGGTGCAGTCCTCAGTGATATAGGCTTTGAACTCATCACCGAGTTTCCAGTCATCAGCAATTTTTAGAATGATGTCACGCAGTTTGCCGCCGTTGTTCTCTAAAAGTTCACATGGCATGATGTACATGCCGGCTTTGGCACAGCCTTCTGGGCTTCCTTTAAAGTGCTGAAAACGCTCAAAGAGCAGCTGGGTTAGTTTGCCTGGGAAGGAGGTCACACAGCCATGTGCTGGCATGTCTTCTTTGGTGTAGACAAGACCGGCTTCTGTGGTGTTGGAGAATACGAACTCAAGATCAGGGGAGTGCATATCCTGTTTTAACTGTTCAAATTCGTTATCATCGTATGGATTGCGGCAGGCGGCAATGGTATTGACAATCTCGAAAGTCTCCTTCATCTGACCATTCTCAAGACCGTGCAGAATTGCGGTAAACAGACCATCCTGCTCTTTTAGGATTGGCACGGTCCGCCCGCGTGGAGTAGGCTGTACTGCAATTACTCTGCCGTTGAAGAGACCTTTCTGATTCATTCTGAAGATCATCCAGTCCAAAAAACAGCGAATGAAGTTACCTTCACCAAATTGAAGAACCTTGACTGGCAGTGTGGATTTGCACTCTGGTTTTAAAGCGAGACTTAATTTACTCATAATAAGAAAGTGTCCTAAAAAATAGATAAAAGAAATAACCGCGTACATGAATTATATACGCGATTAGTTTTTGAAGTTTAGAGCTATGCTGTAAAATCGATTTCTACTTTCAGCATATCTGCACCATGGGCTGCAAAATCGGCAAAAGCCTGTGGGGCATCATCAAATTTATAGGTATTGGTAATAGCCTTCTTGAGATTGACCTTGCCGGATTTTACCAGATCGATAAGATTCAAAAAGTCCTGCTTTAAGGCATTTCTTGAACCAAAGACATTGAGTTCCTTCTTCTGCAGAAGAGTGAAATTAAAATCGAGATTCTTCTTGCCGACACCGATAAGTACCACATTGGCGCCAAAAGCGGCAACATCAATGGCATTTTGGAAGGTGGAAGGAAGACCCACTGCCTCAATGGCTACATCGAAGCCCTTGTTGTCGGTGATCTTCATGCATTTTTCGACAAAATCCTCGCCGTTATTGTAGATGCCGCCATCAAGACCGAAGGACTGTACTGCATAGTCTATCTTCTTTTGGGCAACGTCGGCAATATAGACGGTAGCACCGCGGGACTTGGCGGCTACAGCGGCTAAGGCGCCGATAGTGCCGGCACCAATCACGATAACCTTGTCACCTGCTTTCACCTGTCCGCGGGTGACGGCACCATGGTAACTGATGCAGAATGGTTCAATGGCAGCCAGTTCATCCGGAGCCAGGCCCTTGCCATCGTATATTCTCTCAAATGGCATGGTGATGTACTCAGAAAAGGCACCATCTCTTTGAGCACCCAGGGTCTCGTTATGCTCACAGCAGTTGACAAGGCCGCGTTCGCAGGAGTAGCACTTCTCACAGTTAAAGTATGGATTGCAGGTTACAATCATTCCTTCTTTTAAACCGAAGGCGGAGGCATCTCCGTTAAGTTTTTCAATACGTGCGGAGAATTCGTGACCTGGAATACGTGGATAGGAGGCGTAGGCAAAGGTTCCGCGATAGGTTCCAAGATCCGAACCGCAGATGCCGCCGCGTAAAACCTTAAGCAGGGCTTCACCCTGTTTTGGCTCTGGCATAGGGGTCTCAATGATCTGAACTTCACCTGGTTTTGGAATAATAATTGTTTTCATTTTTTCGTCTCTTTAAAAATAAGTTGGTTAATAGGTTTAAATTAGTAAATCAAGTTTACAAGTCCGGTACTGAAAGCTGGTACGAAGGTGAGTACCAGAAGACAGGTGACCAGCAGGATGTAAAACGGTATGGCCTCACGAATAAAGGTTCCCATCGGACACTTGGTAATCGAACAGGTCACAAACATCAGCGTGCCCATTGGCGGCGAGATGGCACCTAAGGCGAAGTTGAAGATGACCACCATGGCAAAATGGATCTCATCGATACCAAAGTGTTTGGCAAGTGGAGCCAGAAGCGGCACCAGAATAATCATGGCGGCGTTGCCTTCGATAAACATGCCGATGATTAAAAGGAACACATTCACACACAACAGGAAGATGATAGGACTGTCAAGGTGTGAAATGAACAGACTGGTGAAATACTGAGGGATCTTCTCTTTGGTCAGCGCCCAGGCAAAAGCGGAGGCGGCGGCAATGATCAGCATGATGGCCGAAGAGGTGAGAACAGTTTCCTTAAGTCCGCGCAGTACATCGGATAAAGTCATTTCACGGTAGACTACACCTAAAAACAGGGAGTAGACAATGGCTACAGAGCCGGCCTCTGTTGGAGTGAAAGCACCGATACGGATACCACCTATAATGATGATTGGCAGACACAGCGGCAAGAATGCGCCCTTGAAAGTCTGAAATATTCTCTTTGGAGAGGTGTCGACCTTGATGGTGCTTCTGTAACCGCGCTTGTAGGAGACAAAGCCTACCAGGAACATGAGAGAGATACACAGAATAAGTCCAGGACCGATACCGGCAATAAAGAGTTTACCGATGGAAACGTTAGCAATCGAACCGTAAATGATCATGGCAATTCCAGGCGGAATCAGCGGAGTGATAATGGCGGCAGTTGACACCAGTACGGAGCCGAAGGCCTTGGAGAAACCTCTTTTTTCCATTTCCGGAACCAGCATTTTGGCTTCCATAGCCGCATCTGCAAGGTTAGAACCGGAAAGACCGCCCATGAGGGTTGCGACCAGCACAGTAACGTGACCGATACCACCGACGATATTACCCACAATGGCCTCACAGAAGTCCACGATCCTTTTGGTGACTCCCGTATAGTTCATAAATACGCCGGCACACACGAAGAACGGTATGGCCAGAAGCGGAATAGACTGTGAGCCTGCGAGCACACGCTGCGCCAGAATCACGGAATTGATTTCCGTATGAAAAGCAAAGTAGGTAGCGGCGGCTCCTAAGATGGCGATAAATACTGGCACTTTTAAAAAAAGAAATACCAGCAGCAGAATTGAGGCTAAAGCAATGGCTGTATCCATGATTATTCCTCCTGGTCCTTGTTTGCGCTTTCTTTATCGTTAGTTTCATCTTTTTTCATAAAGAAAGTGGCATAGGTATGACTTGCCATCATGAGCACACAGCATACAGGGACAATACCGTTGATAAAATAGAAAGGTACGTGCAGAATAGAGGTGGATTTGCCGATTTTAAGCATCAGTTTAATGATGTCACAGCCTAAATAGGCCAGATAGGCAAGCACGACCATACACACTATGTAGTCAAATATTTCCACGATTTTCTGTATGTTTTTAGGAAATTTACTGACGACCATTTCCACAGCGACATGACTGCCGTAGCGGAAAGCGGCTCCTGCTCCGAGGAAGGTCATCCACAGAAAACACCATAACTGTACTTCCTCAGCCCAGATAATAGGCTGGCTGATAAAGTAGCGCATGATGACTCCACCGAAGGTGACCACGATAAGAATAGACAGAGCAAAAGCTGCAAGAATCAGATCAAGATTGACCAAGATATTGTTTTTATTCATAATTCTTTTGACTCTTGAGATAATTTATTGCGAAAAAAAGACCGCATGTTTGCGGCCTTTTCTAATAATTACTGCATAGCCTTTTTGACAGTGTCATATAAGCCAGGGGTCCAGTCTTTGAAATCTGGAAGGGTGTAGAACTTCTTGGAAGTATCAATTAAGGACTGTTTGAATTCCTTGGATGGTTCAACCACGGTTACGCCCTCGGCCTTAAACTTGGCTAGGATGTCGGCCTCAGTGTCCTCAACAATCTTGTTCTGGTACATAGCGGCTTCGTGGCAGGTCTCTACTAAGAGTTTCTGCTGTTCAGGAGTTAAGGAATTGTAGAATTCGGTACCTACCACAATATTGGTAATATTGTAGACGTGGCCGTCTAGGAGCAGGTTCTTGGCAACCTCATGGAATTTTCCGTTGTATAAAACGGCCAGTGGGTTTTCAACACCATCAATGGTACCCTGCTGCAAGGAGGTATAAACTTCTCCTAAAGCCATTGGGGTAGGGGTAGCGCCTAATACTTCAAAGCCCTTAACCTGAATGTTGTTCGTAGGAACGCGGATCTTCATGCCCTTGAAGTCTTCAACCTTGTTGATTGGCTTGGTGGTTAAGGTATGACGTGCACCGTACTTCCAGTCAGCGCCGATGATCTTAAGATGAGCCTTTTCCTCAACAAGTTTGGCCTGATCCTTGAACCACTGGCTGTCGTTTAACTTGAAGGCCTCTTCCCAGGTATTAAAGAGGAATGGACCAAAAACAATACCCATATCCTTAACACCGCGGTCATAGAAGAAGGCGCCGTCAGTTAATGTACATACTGGCTCGCCGGCTACCATCTGATCCATCACGTCGTCTTTAGAACCTAACTGTGAGGAAGGGTAGAGTTCAATTTTGAATTTGCCGTTGGATTTTTTCTCGATAAGTTCTTTCCATTTCTGGCAGCCAAGATCAAATGGTTCACCTGGGTTATTGCCGTAACCGACTCGTAAAACTACGGTATCATCTGCCTGGGCTAAGGTAGAACCAAAAGATAAGGATGCAGCAAGTAAAACTGCAAGAGTGGCTTTTGTTGAAATAAATTTCATATCAAATCCTTCTGTATTATTTGTTATTTTTAAACTCGTTAAGCAGGAACTGCTTAATGTATATAAAAGCAACGATCGTGCCAATAAATAAAATCCTTAAATTACAAAGATGATTTCAGACTCTGTTTCAATATGAGACAATATTAAATTTTGTTTTGTTTAGTGTTGTTTAATTTTGGAACATTGAGATCTGATAATGATCACACAATAGTCAATTTTTGTGCGTGACCGGGATAAATTTAAAAATGATATTGGCTTTTTTTAAGAATGCTACTAGTGTAATGTGTCAGGCATTTTTTAGATAACATAATGAACTATTCTGCAGGTGCTCTTTAAAAAACGACCTTTTTTT
>Ga0326511_10004081_pt1 | contig 11705 bp, 28 predicted proteins | sample 0_2496_0518_D_FD_203701 | JGI IMG/M metagenome (GOLD analysis project Ga0326511, IMG submission 203701) | Bovine rumen microbial communities from UC Davis, California, United States - 0_2496_0518 | ecosystem: Host-associated > Mammals > Digestive system > Stomach > Rumen | place: USA...
GCTTGTTAGCACAACTCAGGAAGGCATTGACACCGGAATATCTATTAATGTGGATACTGTAACTGATATATTACCTGGCGGGGATTCTCAACCAGAAGTTTCTTACGATGACATTTATGTCAACCAGGGCGCATATGGAGACAACTCCATTGCGTTAAACAGAACTGACGGATCTACTGTTAATGTTGATATTAGTGAGATAACCGCCTGGTACGATAGAGACTAATATGGAACACTGGAAAGACGTCACGCAGTATAGCACAGCTGTAGCTGCGTTTGCAAGTGGAGTAACGCTTGCATTTCTACAGTATTTCGATATGGGCGATCTAACTAACGGTGTATTAGGCTATGTTGCTCAAGTGCTGGTTTACGCAGCTGGTATCTTTGGAGTAACAATGTATTGGAATGGAAAATATCGCGAAAGCGCTGCGTTATTCAACGCAAGATATGACGAACTTAAACGTGAAATAAGAAATGAATTGGACAATACTAACAAAGTTAGTAGTTCAGAGGAATAAGCTCGTAAAGGTCATTTTAGGCCTCTGTGTTGGGCTTTTACTTGCGTGGGGCATAACACTCCACAAACAGAATAAAAAGCTGTCAGAAAGCCTAGAAATGGCTTAGAATAACATTGAGGCCTATTAGGGTTCCTTATTGGAGTCCTAGTAGGCCAACAATGTTTTATAGCTTACTGTTGACGATCTCCAGAACTACAACGACAAACTAGTCAATAAACTAGATAGTGTACGTGACAAACTTAAAATAAAACCAAAATCTGTCACGGCAGCTGCAACTCAAACCCAATTTATAGACGTTAAAGGGGGTAAGGGGGTTGAAGAGAATACTATAGAAGTACTAAAAGATAGTGTGTACAACGATAGTATTAAGTTTAACGACCTTACTACTGTATACTATTCTATTACTAAAGATACAGTAGGAATAGGATTAAAAGTAGAAAATGAGTAGTACTTCTATCTATATTCTGATAGACATTATAAGAATAAGAAGAGTTTTATAATGCGTCTACTTACTTTGGACTTTAAGAAAGTTACCTCACATAGGTACGTTATTGAGAACACAAACGACCTTATAAACACAAAAGATGTTAAGGTTATAGAAGTTATAAACAAATGAACACCGCGAAGATTTCACTGAAAACCATAACAGATGATATACTTCTCATGGTAAGAAACAACAATATTAGCGAGAGTGAAGACTTTTCTAGACCTCATATCCACGCGTGGGTAAAGGCATACAAGAATCAAATATGGAAAGAAGAGTTGGATAGAAGAAAGCTTCTCGCTAAGCAATATCCGATAGATCTACAAGATCTTATTGATGACGAATTCATCAAGGAGATAGAAGTAGGGCCGTTAGAGCTTGAACATGTAGATTCTAAATCTGATATACCTACATACACAAAGCGTACAATAGGGACGCTACAGGATGTACTGAATAACGATAAGCGCAGTATATTGGCCATACACGACCAGCAAGGCGAGGTTATTCAGTATATGGATCATGTTCGTAGGCATTATAACTACTGGAGAAAGTATACATTTGGTGAGATGACCGGATACTATATGGACGACGGTCATATTTACGTCTAGGGGCTTGTAGATCAAGACGAACTCAAATACGTCTACGTTCTGTACCTTCAAGAAGTAGAAGACGATACAGATGATGGAGAGGACGAGAATGGACCAGACGAGGATGATGTTATGATTCCTGCATGGATGGTTCCTCCTATCAAGGAACGTATAATGAAGAACGAGTTAGCCTTCATGCTCAATAGACCTAGCGACGATAGCAACAACGCTACTCTGGCTAGTGTTAAACCTCATGGGCCACAGGACGATGAAGAGTAAACAATCCACCACGTTTAGGGATATGTATAAAACGATTGATATAGAGGTCGATTACGGCCTCTATAAGCGTATTCTAGAGGAGATGTGTAAAGTTATACTAGAATATGTTTTAGACGGCTCAGAAGGCTTTAAAATGCCTTTTGGGCTGGGTTTTATATAGATAGGCAAGTATAAGCAGAAGACTACTACAGATAAGCTAGCAGTAGACTATAAGGCTAGTAAGGAGTATGGTAAACGTATATATCATCTAAACGAACACTCTGACGGGTATAAATACAGGTTGTACTGGTCAAAGATACCTCGCACATTCCCAGACAGATATAAATATCAACTGTGCCTAGTCAGACAAAATAAGAGAAAACTTGCACAACTCATATTCGATAAACACGATTATTTAGATATAAATGATATACAATTATACAAAGTGTGAATCAGTCATTGCTAAGATTATGGCTGATTTAGATTCTTCTGAAGTTAGACAAAGGATTTCTGACATCAGAGAATGGATATTTGAAGCCATAGACAAGATTGGTGCTCCTATGTAGTATATCAGCAAAGAGTCAGGAGCAGATGGCTCTCCGATACTTCAAATATGCGACAATCAAGTCCCGCTTCCACCAGACCTTGTAGTACTGGATGGAGTTGCTTATTCTGAAACATTAAAGGGTCCTTGGGTACCTATGAGTACTACTACTGCTATATTTAAAGAACCAAACAAGCATCATCACTTTCATGGGCCTGAAGTTATAAATACGGCTCCTGAACATGACCCTGCGAATAAAGCAATAGAAAATGAACAGATAATTGTTCACAGACATCAACCACCTGCACATAAGCTGTTTACATCGCAGTCTTAGTTTTATACTATAAATGGTATGAAATACTTCGATAGGATGTTTAATAAGAGACATAATAAACCTGAGTATTTTATTAAGCCTGGATGGTTGGTGACAAATAAGAATAAAGGTTTCATTAAGCTTGCATATAAGGCAATTGCTACAGACGAGAGAGGTTATCCTCTGATACCAGATCTTACTTCTTACTAGGAAGCCGTGTACTGGTACGTAGTAATGAAGCTTAGCTTCCCTAAGTTTATGAATGGACAACTTGGAGGAAGTTCTAAGTACTCACAAAAATATGCACAGCAATCTTATTTCTATACACAACAGTAGTGGAACTTTTATCGTAATCAAGCATATGCAGAAGCTATGATGCCTACTGCAGACGATATGCAGAATATAAAGAACGACTGGAATAAACTTCTTCCAGATTGGGATGGAGACGATACGTTCTTTAAACATATAAACAAAGAACAAACTATTTATAACGATTACTACTATGGTTATTAATGAGAATAATTCACAGATAAATTCTTTCGGAAAAGGAATGAATTCTGATATCTCTTACGATCAAATAGAAAACCAACAATATGTATTTGGTCAGAATATTAGAATCACTAAGAACCAGCTTTTAGGCGGATCTGGGGATTATTCTTCCTTGCACGAAGGAATAGTTACTCCGGTAGTACGAGGAGTTAGCGTAGTAGATAATTTGACCGAGCACCCTGATTTTTCAGGCAAGAAGATACTTTCTGTGAGAACTGTAGATAGGCTCGGCGTTATTGTTTGTAATACTATAGGAGGTAAAGACATAGAAATATATAGATTTAAGATAGACGAAACGACAAATTAGTTAGAAGAACTTAGGTCTATATGGTCTTACGATATTTGGAATAGCGCAAGTGATGTCCCAGACCAAGTGTCTACTGTATTATACAAAGAATTGGATAATGTAATAAAACTGTATATTGCTACAGGAAGTCACCCTCTGATATGTATACGTGTAGACGATGAAGGTGTAGGCAAGATAGAAGGAAAGATATTGGACGACTTTATAAGTAATAGAATATTACCTACAAAAAGAATATTTATTGAAGGTATTACTTCTGGTAGACTTACGGCTTCACAAGTATAGTACACATATAGATATTACAATAAGTACGGAAACACTACACAGCCTGCTCCACTTACAAACAAGATCCAAGTAATAGATCCTTCTAGATCTAAAGATATTGGCAACGCAGAAGATACAGAAACGTCTATCGGATTTATATTGTCAATTGATATAAACGATTACATTGGACATTACGAACGATTATAGATATACAGATTGTCGTATATAAAACCTGGAGAAGATGCAGAAGTAGCTCTTATATATGATGGTGATATAAAGAGGCCGTAGGACGGAAAAGACTTCGTCATAAATGACGTTGGTATAGATCCAATATAGGAGCTTACTATAGAAGAATTCTCCGCAATGTCTGGCATAATACTTATACCACAAACAATAGAGCAGAACCAAGAGTATATGTTTTGCGCTAATGTTAAGGACGATACCATTATAAGAGATGCTAAGATACCAGAATCATACTACAACGATTAGAATAGATTAAGTATAACCAAAGCTAACGTAATATTATCTGAAAAGATAGAGGGTGATATTCCTGATCCGGGAGATACTAAGTATGTAGAATCAAAAGAGTGCAATTCTTTAGAACACATCTAGATTGGGTAGAAAGAAAATATCACAGAGACTGTATAGGATTATCTGCAACAGCGAGGAATAAATCCTGATGACGTAACAGCTTCTTATACTAATATAATTACATCTAGTTTGCTTAGATCGTTACGTAGGGGTGAGATGTACAAATATGCAATCATATTCTACGACAAATACGGCAGACGTACAGAAGTAATGAACCTCGGTGAAATAAACACACCGGAATATGAAGAATCGCGACCATTTACGTGTACCGACAAACTTGTAGCACATCCTATCGGTGTAAATATTAAAATTCCTCAGATAACTAATGCAAGCGATATAATCGGATGTTAGATAGTAAGAAGGTCTTCTTCGGATATATATCAAAAGACATTGTTATAGGTAGCTTTAGCTAGACCTGTGTAGTAGGGATTGCTTGATTTAAATCTTACGGGGGATCAGTGGACCAGTACTACAGAAGAAACCGTTAAAAAATCTCCTTATTATCCCACAGGATTTATGCAAGTAAATAATATGATAATAAAACCATCATATTATTATGATGCGTATCTACACCCAGGTAGAAAGGCAGACGATGCCAACAATCTTGTATATTGGATTCCTTCTTCCGCGCAACAAGCACTGCATACAAAAACAAATAGTCTTAAGTTGTATTAGATATTCTCATCTGAAATAGACTTTAGAAGAGATGATGTGTTATCTAAGTTAAACGTGTCCGATGCAGTTATACAAGAAAAATTGTATATAGCATCTAACTTTGCAAAGTATTCTAATAATACAAAAGAAGGTTTTTACGATAATCAGTTTTTTGGAGGTGCAACTGTTACTACACAATAGACATTTAACAACAACAGTGTAAAGAGATATGGCAGAGGAGAAGGAAATCGTTTTCAAATAAAAGATCCAATAGACCTTACTGCAAATTCTGTAGTTATACTTACCGATCCAGATGTTGGTGTAACGTAGGGATAGTTTATCATGTTGGCGTCTGGTAGTTCTGGCACTGGTGCCGGTCCTACATTTAATTTTGGAGAAAACATACTCGCAAATGAAGACGTTGTTAATTTTTTAAACAGCGTTGGTACTGGTTACGTAGGAGTGTATATTAATACACAGAGCACTGTAAACTTCATAAATGTATATACATACACGGACTAGCAAACCGTAGTTACTACAAGCAACGAAAATGTTGTAATAAACCGTAGCGATATCGAAAAGATGACAATATCTTAGAAACAAGCTATACATTACATTTTTGATTATTATGATATTGGAAACAATACACGTTCTGAATTTACTGAATATGATATAAATTCTGTAAAAGATGTTAAGATGGCAAGTTGGAACGACGGATTTACCAGTATAAATAGAGAGCCTGAAAGTCAAAATGTTTTTGATGCCATAAAAAAGTATAGAAGTTATACTACAAACATAGATTCTTTCGTATACAATAACTGGGTATCCTTCGGTAAATATGATTTTAGACCAGGCATTGCATCTGCACCAAATATGAATCTTGGCGACAACGGGAGTGGAGAGGTTCAAGAGTTCTTAGGAAAGTCAGATAGTTATGTGTACTGGCTGGATCATGATTACTACGACATGAATCTTAGAAAAGGCCCTATTGGCCCAGGTCCTTCGTGTTTACTATTGACTACTAAAGACGAAACTGGTGGATTTCCGATGTATGAGAATAAATTCTATACGTCTATTTGCAACATACAACACACACCAAAGACTGCGGATATAAAGTCTGAAGAGTTTGAATAGTACTTTGGGTTTGGAAATTATTTTAATCTGAAGTATGTTAAAGACGAAGATACAGAGCAATGGTTCTTAAGGACAGAAGACAATAAGGATTATCTTACTGTATTTGATGGAGATATATATATCACTCCTCACGAATTTACTACAATGTACAAAACATATAACTTCGAATCAGTAGATACTCTATAGTCAACATAGATCACAAATTACGTCCCGCTAGAGTCAAAAGTAAACACGTTCTTTGATTACGGCATGAATTTGATGAACACGCAGAGTGAAAATCTATTGTATGAACCAGGATCTATTGATGGCGTCACTACTCAAGAAAGACCAGTACATCAGTATAATATGGTTTATTCTGATAACGACGCATCAAATGATATATTTACTTTAGTAAGTACGGACGAAAACGAAACTAACAATTTCAAATAGCGTGCTTATTATTCTGAATTAAAGTCTAACGGTGAATTCATAGACAACTTCATGATATTCAAAGCTGCTGCGTTTATTGATGTAGACAGTAAGTACGGCCAGATAACAAATATGCTTACAGATAAGAATATGTTGTATTACTGGCAAGATCATGCTTTTGGTAAGTTCAGTGTAAATGAACGTTCGCTTGTTAACGATTAGAATAACAATACGATCATGCTTGGTCAAGCTGGCATTCTTTCTAGATACGATTATCTGAGTACTAAATACGGAATGAGGTTGTATGATTTCTGCGCAATTAGTGTTGAGAACGGTATATATTGGGTTGACATAAACAATAAAGCTGTTGTAGGAACGAACGGAAGCCAAGTAGCAAACTATGGAGAACAAGTTGGAGTATAGAATATAATAAACGATAGAATAACCAACGATGTTCCGAAGGTAGATTACGATCTACAGAACAACGAATTGTTGTGCAAATGCTTCGGTAACGATCAGATTATATTTAATCTTAAGTATAATATTGCTACTTCTATCTATACTCGTAGATATAATGATATTGCGTACATAAAAAATCACATATACGGTTTGTTTATATCTGGAGACAGTCTGTAGATAACCAAACATAATTATCTACAATATGAAAACATGGATTATCTTACTCCACTACAGCTTGAATTTATAGTAAACCCAATGGCTTCTGTTACTAAGGTTTACGACTCACAACAGTTGGTTCCCATAAAACGAGATAGGTTTGATGCTAGTAGACATATATTAGATTATACTACATTTGCATTTGAAACAGATCTTGTAAATAAGTAGTATGGAGAATCTATGGAGCCATATACAGACAGAGAAGGTAATATAATATATAATGTACCTAGATATCAAAACATGCCATACGGAAACAGAATCCGCGGAAAATGGATGAAGGTAAACATAAATAATAATAATCCGTCTGAGTACTTTACTATATCGCACATGATAACTAAGTTCAGACAGTCATTTAGTTAATATGAAAAGAAGTAAAAAGAAGTTACCTAAATTTTACTTAGGTACTAGGAAACCTACCAGTCTGGGTTATTAGCCTAATTACGGAATTGGTACAGGGTAGTTTACTAGCGTAAAAGGAGAAGATATAACTCCTGAAACAAGAGCAATGCAATAGAATATTATTCCTGGAGCTTTAAGTAAATTAATACAACACTCCTCTCCAGCGTTATAGATGCTTTAGAACAGCGTTGGTAGTGCTGCTAGTACGATTGGATCGTCATCTGGAGCAAATGCAGCAAGTTCTGCTGGAAATGCAGCGGGAAGTGCTAGTAGCGGTGCTGCGAGTGGCGCTGTCGGAGCCGCTGGTACAGCATTAGGAATATTAGGGGCTGCATATGGGGCTACAGATATAGGTTTTCAAATAGCAAACGCAGGCAGTCATAGAACTGCTGCAGATATGCGCAATACGCTTACTACAAATACGTATACTACCGCAGGTGGAAATCAATACACGGAAAAAGGTGGTGTTGATATTGGAGCAGAGCTTGCATATGAAAGAGCAAATACTGCAGCCAAGTAGACTAACCTTATAGCATCTTCCGCCGGAACCGGTGCATCTATAGGTGGTGTGATCGGAACTATTTTCCCAGGTATTGGAAATATTGCAGGAACTATTGGTGGAGGTCTTATTGGCGGTGCTATAGGAGGTGTAGCATCTCTATTGGGATTTGGCGATAACGAGGACGAGACGTTAGCAGAAGCAAAACTTACAAACGATGTATCTTCCATGGGCAATAGATAGAATAGATCTGAAAAAGAAAGTTTGGACGTGTTTAATTCTTTCTACGGTAAGGGAAGTGACGGAACAGTAGGAGCTGCATACGGTAAACGTCCTGTGTACAGTGCATTTGGACCAGTAAGTAGAAAGGCTACTGCAAGGGTTTCAAACGGAGAACTTATAGGAAATTTTGAAGATGGGTATGTATCAAGAGTCCCAGGTACACCCAACAATAAAGATACTAAACTAGCTGCCCTCAGGCCTAGTGATTTTGTAATAAGCAACAAGTTCGGTTTATCTGATTATGCTGCTACAACAGGAGATATAGAGGGAGCATTAAACATGCAAGATATATTAATGAAACAGTATAAGAATAAATATAAGAACGGCAAGTTGCCTGGATTTAAACTCGGACTTGGGGATTATGCTCTGGCTACTCTTCCTCATTTCGGCTAGTTCCTCGATAGTATACAATAGTATAACACTGACAGAAATGCACCGGTTGTTGTACCAGATATAAGTGCAGATTATTCTGGTGCAAAGTAGATTGCCAGCCAAATGATTGGAGATTAGGAGAGCGTGCGTCCATATTTAGATCAATCTTTTAGAGATTATAAATAGGCTTTGTGGAACATGCAAAGAAATCCTGGTCTTGGTCTCGGAGGACGTCTACTTGGTTCTACTTCTTTGTTTAAGAGTAAACTCGCTCAAGATGCTAAAACAAGACTTGCTGTAGAAGAGGCTAACAGAGCTCAGCGTAATACTGGAAGACAGATTTTGGCAAATGTGAACAGTCACGAAGTTGATGTAAATAATCAGAATGCTTGGCATAGGCATCAAGCATGGCAGCAAGCAAATGCTGCTAGAGACCTTGCTATGAGAACGGATCGTAAAAATATGTTGGACGCTATCGGTGGAGGATTTGCAGACGTATTCAAAACGACACAATACGATCGTGCACAGGATTATAAAGAAAGACTGATGAAGTTGTATGAAAACCAACAATGGTTAGACATTCAATAGTGGTTAAAAGATAATGGTGGAGAAACTAATACGACTACAAAATCTCCAGCCGGCTACATAAGTCTTTTGCCATCTTGGCAGAGAGGGTTTGCTATGCAGAATCTTTTATCTGCCCCAAAGCTTAAACTGGACGATCCTTTTACATATAAGCCGAAAAACACTTGGATGCCTACTTATATACTTAATACTTGGAGATAATGGTATTCTTAGGACTTGAAAGACCGGTTGAATATGGAAGACAGTAGATATTCGACCCAACAACCGCTTAGATGGTCCTATAGGCGCAAGATCAATATGCAAATGCGTTATATAGAGATTATGTAAGAGGTTTGGAAGATATGAAGGAGTTTAATAAAGAATATGGTGATTTTATAACTCCTTTCGGTGCAGACCGAGAATGGTATAACAAGAATGTTATAGATAGGGTCAGAGGTACTATATAGAGAATGTATGATGCTGGTATAGATCCTACTAGAAGTGTTCAAGGTAGAGCAGCTATATCACAACTTATAAATAGTATAGATGTAGGTACCGTAAAAGCAATGAAAGACAATGCTAAAATCGGTTACGCTTATCTTGATGCTATGCAAGATTTGAGACGTAAAGGAAAATATAGCGAAGCTCAAGAGTTGTTTGACATTATGTAGACCGGAGGAACTAATTTTAAAGACTTTGCTACTAGAGGGCCTAGTGGTTAGCTTAATATGTGGGATAGATCATCTCCAATAGAAGCTACAAGTTTGTTGGATCTTACTTTTGATAGTTATAAAAATAGAACTCCTAGAGATCTCACCGCTGCTGATTTTGTTGAATCCAACGGATTAAAGCCTAGTATGTTCGATAGAAGATATCAATACACAGGATATCTTAATTCTGACTTAATGAAAGTTGCTCCTGGTGCTGCCATGTCTATTGCTGCAGATCCTAGAGCTGCATACTTTAGAAATCTTGCCGAACAAAAGGTTGCTGCTAGAGGCGGTAGTTATACTTAGGCCGATGTAGATGCACAGTTCTATAGAGATATTGCAGACGCTAATAAATGGGCGCTTGTAGATCCTACTAAGAAAGTAGATGAATATGCCAAGATGGCTCAGCAAAATGCATATGCAAGAGATCTGGAAAATCTGCGAGCTAAAAACGATAAAGATATTGCGATGATCAAAGCTGCAGCTAGCGGAAATGGAGGAGATCCCGATGGAGGATACAGCGCTACTACAAACATGGCTTCTGATGCGGAAGGAACATTATTAGATAATATTGCGAACTTTAGCAACCAAGATAAAATGGGTGCACCAAATAGAGAATTTGGTCAAATAGGCAATTTATTTATGGATGTGCTTTCAAATCCAGACAGATATAGTAATTATCAAAAGAAATATATAACAAATCGAGCTAAACAATTAGGTATAGACCAACTTGTATTAAACGGAGATCCAAGAAAAGCTAAATCTGTCGAAATAACTAGAAGGATTTCTATAGGCTTAGAAGGCGTTGCTGATGAAATCTCCAAGATATCAAAAGGATATTCGTGGCACAATAAGGCTGAATCTGTAAATAAAATGAACAATATACTTCACGATGTATCTTCGAATGCAGCGATGTCTACAGTAAATGGTATATTAAAAGAGTTTGGTACAGTATCAGAAGACGGTGGTGTAACACTTTCTACAAACTATAATAGGTTGTGCGGCGTTGGTTCTGTCATTACAGATTTGTTGTCACGCGCCAATGCAGATGGACGTAAACATGGTAAAGTAGATGCAGCGTTAAAGCATTTTTAGGATAGCGGAAATTTAAAATATTCTGTAAACTCGTGGACGGCTGGATCATTCGATTCTAGAAATAACACTGACGATTGGTTCCCGGACAACAAAGTTTATCCTACAGGAAATGTTGTTGCTGGCGATAAATATTATTACATAGAAGTTTCAAACGATCCTACAGATAACAGCGAGTGCTGCTGGTTTAAAGTAGAAAGAGATTCTGAACACCATGGAGGTGTAAACCAAGTACTTTCTTCAATAACCCAATAGGTTGATGATAAATTCTTGCATGAATATTCTCATACAAATGTACTAGGTAATCCGCAAAGCGTTGTACAAAAACATAACAAATAATAAATTATGAATGACGATTTTAATTCTAGACTTGGTGTGTACTAGTCTGGGTATGGAGATTTCCGATCTAGACTTTCTAATTATTCGCTTTATCCTAGCAGGGAGAGGTCGTACTATAACGAAAATTGGTGGGACACCTTATCTAGTATGATGCAGGGTAGCCAC
>Ga0326511_10004085_pt1 | contig 11699 bp, 14 predicted proteins | sample 0_2496_0518_D_FD_203701 | JGI IMG/M metagenome (GOLD analysis project Ga0326511, IMG submission 203701) | Bovine rumen microbial communities from UC Davis, California, United States - 0_2496_0518 | ecosystem: Host-associated > Mammals > Digestive system > Stomach > Rumen | place: USA...
GTTCACCTCTCCGCCGCATCTGTCACACTTGATAATTCTCGACATGGTCTTCCTCCGCCCACTTCATAATGTCCGCCACCGTGCAGTCTTCGCCGAGCGCTCTCTCTGCGACGAATATGGCCTCGATTCTCTTCCAGATGTTTCCTCCCGGGTCTTCCCGGATGATTCGCTTCGCCTCCGCTTCTGTCATAGCTTCCCTCCTTCGCCCGCGCAGGTGTGCGCGGGAATTATCAGATTAATTTGATTCTGCAAGCCGGGGCGCAGCGACCAGCGGTGCTCGCGTTGAGGTAGTAGACGCCGCCGCCTGCGTACACGCTCCACGTACTGATCGCATAGCCGCGAAACGCAGAGCGCGTCCACCACCATCGTGTGTCCCCGTCCTCGTCTGCATAGATCCTGTCGATCTCCCTGGGCATATACTTTTCAACTTCCTCTTTGGATAACAGGAAGAAGCCCTCGTCTGTCACGGCTTCGCGGAGCTCCTCTGGTACTGTCTCCGGGAATTTCTCTCTGAGGTACTTCTGCATGTCAGATCCTTCGTACTCGTTGCTTCCGCTTGCATTAATCGGCATATTATCGCCGGGGCCTGCGCACTTCCAGAGGAGCGCAGAGTCGGGCGTGATCTCGAGGATCTTCCACTCGCATTCCTCTATCCGGATCCTGTCTCCCGCTGCCGCGACTCTGTTTTTTACTGCCTTGATAAACTCGGCCATATTAATGTCGGTAGTCGTTACATGTTTGAGCTGCATATTGTGTCTCCTTTCATTCCTTAACGGTCAGCCCTTCATTGATGCGGTGGCTGATCCATTCGAGCCTTGCCTTTGCCACCACGGCCAGATTGAGGACCGTGGAGGACGCCGCTGCCCGCTCTTCTATGTTGCTGCTGTGCATGGCCATGTCCATGAGCTCCGGAAGCCCTTCGAAGATCTTGAGGGTCTTGTTCAGATTCTCGTCGATGTCGTGCAGGGCCTTGTCCATGCTCACGAGGCGCCGGTCTCTCCATTTGTCTGCCGTTTCCGTCAGTGCTTCCGGAATCTGTTCGTCTTCCTCGAATTCCGGAAAGTCTGCGAATTCATCCTGTATTGCCATATATCCTCCTTACTGCCCCGGCCTTCTCAACGAGAGCCCTCTGGCTTTCAGGGCGTCTTTGATCTCATTAAACGCAAGGTTCCCGAGTCCTCTGATCCTGATCACATCCGACTCTGTCCATCTGCAGAGCTCCTCGACCGTCTTGATCCCTCTGCGGCGCAGGCAGTTATATGTCCTGACTGTGAGCTTGAGCTCTTCGAGTTCCGTCTCTCCCGGCGGGCACTCAATCTCTTCCGCGTCTTCGATGATTCTCTCCGCCTCGCTTAACAGTTCCATGGCTCTGTCCAGTTTTTTTCTGGCCGGTGTTCCATTGACCGTTGTCACTCTTTCCCGGAGGTGCTGCTTCGCGAAGCTGATGCTGTTTAATGCTTTCACTGCGGTCTCTTTCATAGTCTCCTCCCTAGATTGTTAATAATCTGCTTTTCCTTCTCCGACAGCTTCCACTTCTCTGCCGCTGCCTTCTCTGCCGCTGCCTTCTCTGCCGCTGCCTTCTCTGCCGCTTTGGCCGGTGCCAAAAGATAGCCTCCTCCGAAGATTGTCTTCTTCAGTCTCCTCTGGTCGTCCAGCGCCCGAATGAAGAAGCACTCGTCCGGCCTTACCCGGAAGTCAATCCCGTATTTGCACAGGTACCCGAGCATCGACGGCGTGGCCACTTCCGGAGGATATTCATACTTCGGCAGCGTCCTCTTGCCTTTCTTCCGGTTCTTCTTGTCTTCGGCCTCGATCAGCTCCCGGAGCCGCGGGGCCGTCCTGGTCTCCATCGGGTCCAAATTGGTGAGGAAGGCCGTATTGACGATGGCTCCGTTCTCGTATGTGATTTCGGCGTCGGTGATCACGTGGCACATACCTGGACATCTCGTCGAGAAGTTCGTAAGATATGGCGCGAACAAAAAGAAGCGGATGCCGGCGGACATGTACGTCTTACATATGCGCGACAGAATGGAAAACGGCGGATTGTCGACGACCGTGCAGTCTTCCGGGTAGTCGTACCTTTCGAAGTCCCCCCCCGGCCAGAACGGCCGCACGACCTTGTTCGGGTCGATGCCGTACTCCTCTACAACCCAGCTGAGAACCGCCTCGTATATGTTGGCCGGCGTGTAGCAGTCGTCTGTCGTTTTCTTTGGTTTGAACTTATCGGTAAACTTCTGGTACTCTTCGTCGATGTCTCCGAGCGTCAGCTGCTCGTTTATTTTTGCCATTCGGTTCCCTCCATAGCGTCGAGCTCTTTGTCGATCACCTTCCTGTCGAAGCGGATGGTCCGCTCCGAGAACTTCCTCGTCGCTCCGATCCGGTCACAGAACGCCCGCGCCCGTTGCCGGCCGAAGCCTGTCAGCTGCATCACTTCCTTTATGTTCAGCATCCTCCGTTCTATTGTTCCCATCTCTTCTCCTCTGTTCTTCGATGTCCTTCTGGATACGCATGCCGAGCGCGATGTCTTCCAGTCTGGTCTTGTTCTCTTCGCTCAGCTGGGTGAATACTTCCGCGATTGCGCGGCTCTTGGTCTTCTCGTCCATTGGTCTCCTTTCTTGCTTATTTCTATAGTTAAGTTTTGGCAACTCGTAGGTTGACTGTGGTTACATTATACTTGCCTATGGTAACCGTGTCAACACGTATTTGTTGCCGTTGGCAACTATTTGTTGAATTGCTACAACCTCTTTGTTATAATGGTTCCAGAAATAAGGCTGTACATATTGGTAGGAGGAATAAATGGATATAAATGAACGAGTAAAAATGATTCGAAAAGAAAAGAATCTGACAATGGAGGCTTTTGGTAAACAGCTTGGAGTTACCAAGGTCGCTATTTCAAGGATTGAGAGCGGAGACAGAAATGTTACGGACCGGATGTTTCTCTCGATCTGTAATACTTTTAACGTAAGTCCTGAATGGCTGCGGGACGGTATCGGGGAGCCTTTCAAAGAAGTGACGCGCAATAAGCGTATCGAGGTATTCGTGGAGGACATCCTCACCAATGAACCGGAAGGCAGGAAGGCCCGCCTCGTGGACGCGCTGGCGTCTCTGGATGAGGAAGGATGGGACAAGCTTTACGAGATCGCCCTGCGCTTCGTCGCAGAGCAGAACGAAAAGAACGAGCGCGATCAGCTCCATGAAGAACTGGACCGTCAGCTCGATGAGGAAAAAGGAGCGGAGGGAGAATCCTCAGCTTCTATCGCGGGATGATCCATAAAAAAAGCCACCCGCCGCGCTGATAACACGGTGGGTGGTGTGTAGCCCCGAGGTCTACTGAGTTGGGATATAAGTTCAGTATACCTTCTCGGGGCTTATTTTTCTACACCCTAAAGGAGGTATTTTTTATGTCCAGAAAAAGAAGCGACGGAAGAAAAGAGGCCAAGTACACACTGAACGGAAAGCGCTACAGCATTTATGGAGCCACCAGAGCCGAGCGGGACGAGAAGTGGGAGGAGAAAAAGAAGGAGATCGAGCGGAAGGCCTACAAGAAGAGCAAGGACCTCAATATGACCGAGTATCTTGAACGCTGGCTCTCTTCCAGGGAGAGCGTCGTGAAGCCTTCCACCCTGCACACATACCGGAAATTGATCAAGCGAATGTGTGAGGCGAAGGTCTACCGCAGGCAGACGTTCGGCGAGCTCATGCTCGTGGAGCTTGAGACGGAGAACATACGGGCTCTGCAGAACAGTCTCCTCAAAGAACTGCACAGCCGGAGCGTCAATGATATGCTCTCACTCCTCAAAAAGGCACTCACGAGCGCCTGTAACGAAAGAATCATAGAATGGAACCCCTCCGCACCTATCGAGCGTCTAAAGCGCACAGAGGAGCCCGCGAGGGACACAATCCACAGGTGTCTGAGCCGTGAAGAGGTCGCTCGGTTCCTCGAGGCTTCCGAGGAGACGTGGTTCCATAACCTTTTTGTTTTCCTCCTTCACTCCGGGCTCCGGATCGGCGAGGCCTCCGCCCTGTCGATCGCGGACGTGGACGGCGAATTCATCCACGTAGTGAAGACGGTCGTGCGCACAGAGATCGGCTACGAGATCGAGGCGTGGACCAAGACGGAGGCAGGGCGCAGGGACGTCCCGCTGCTTCCTGCGGCCAGAGCCGCCTGGGACGCGCAGAGAGACGTTAATGAGAAATTGAACGGAGTCATTGATCTGGCCCGCCCCGTCTTCCGGCTCCCCAGAGGCGGGATCGTGAGGCCGGATCGCGTCAATACCGAGATCCGGAAGCTCTGCGAGTCTGCCGGCATTGAGCCCTTCACGTGCCACGCATTCCGTGCGACCTTCATCTCCCGATGTGTGGAGGACGGCGTCCCGATTAAACACCTTATGGAAATTGTAGGGCATAAGGACGTGGAGATGACGCTCGCCCTCTATGCACACGCTGACAAAAAGAAGGTCCGCGACAGCCTCCTGGCGGTCAATATCTGAGGTTTGTCGTCAATTCTGTCGTCAGAGGGCCGTTTTCCCTTTATTTTACGGGATTCTATTTTAGAATCCCTCTTCCCCTGCTTAATATTTATGTTAACCGCTACTTGCCACCAAGTAGCGGTTTTCCTTTTATTTATCGCATTTTCTAACCCTTTTATCTTTTTGCGCTATTTGATAATTTTTAATATTATTCTGTGTTTTTGGAGGTTTTTGTCGTCATTTCTGTCGTCATTTCTGTCGTGTTTCTTCTAATTATACAGCCTGCATATTTTCTATTTACTTTTTATATGTTTCTGGTCTATTATATTCACGAAGAAGGCTTCCCTCGCACGAGGGAGAAGAAGCGGCTCCGGGCGGTATGTCCCGAGGCCGTTTCTTTATGCAATAAAAAGAGCCCCGGAAGGTGTAATCCTTCCGGGGCTTTGTTATGTGAAAAACAGTTGTGCACAGAGCTGCTCTTCTCAGGTTTTCTTTAAATATGCGCTGTGTGCGAATCCATACTTCCCTTTGTACTTAATGAGATACCAGGCGCCTGCTTTGTATTTGCATACCGCAACCTTTGCGCCTTTCGGGACCGGCGAGAATGAGCACTGTTTATATTTGGCTCCTGGGCCGATCCGGACGTTGAGCGGGTCGGTTTTTGTGCTTACCTTTGCATAGTAGTCGATTGTATGCGCATAGTCTACCGTGCTCTTTTCTTTCGTGCTCTCGTCCCGCTGCCGGCTTTCTGCCGTATCTTCATCGTCGTACCTTGGGACAATATACCCTCTGATATATCGGCCGTTTACGGCGATTTCGCGGCGTCCAACCGCGTCTTTGTAGTTGCCTTCGATTACAGTGATCGTGTTTCCGCTTAACTTTTCGACTATGCCGATGTGGTCCGGTGTTCCTGCGTTGTCTCCTTTTCCGGAGTCCTGCCAGTCATAGAGAGTTATGTCGCCGGGCTTCGGTACATAGCTGTCATCCTCCACCCATATTCCCATCTGTTTGGCCAGTGTGATCATCTGCGGGCACCCGCACTCTACAGGAATGATGTCTGTGTATCCCATGACGATGGCCAGATAGGAGACGAAGGTCGCGCACCATGCGTCTGTGTACTTGACTTTGTATCCTCTGGGGAGCGGAGTCCTGGAGTTGTATCGGTCAATGATCTTGTGGTGGAGAGTTGTTCCTTCCTTCACTCCGATGTGGCTGATCGCCTCCGAAACGATAGCGCTGCGCGAATACTTGAATTCTGCAGCCGGCTGCGCCGTCCCGCCGACGCACTTCTTCAGAGCAGCCTCGTCGACATAGAACGCCGTGCAGTCCAGATTCCCATTATATCCATCGAGGCGACCGACAGAGGTCCACTGCCAGCCGATGTAGTTGCTCCACCACTTCACGACCGGAGCCTTGCCGGCCGACGACATATCGAAGTTTTTATCCGGAGTGTAGTCTCGGTACTTGGCCACCCATAGAGGATATTTGGAAATCCTGGAATAATTCGCGCTGTTGATCAGGCTCTCGTAGGAGTAAAAGATTGGTGTGGAGCCTGTCTCCTTGGCCACGTAGGCAAGCCAGCTCTCGGCCCACTCCACCTTTTTGGCTGCAGATCTCACTTCCCAGTCGAGCACGTAAAAGACTTTTCCCTTGTATCTCTTGGTCAACGACATGAAGAACTTAGCTTCTGCAAGCCATCCGTCCCTCTCCGGGTGCGCGTAGTGATAGACTCCTACTATGCATCCATGAGCCAGCGCGATCCGGATAAACTCTTCATCGTAAGCGTCGTCGAAGTCTGTGCCTTCTGATGACTTAATAATCACGACTCTGATCTCCGGATGTTTTGTCAGGATCTTGTCAAGGTCTAACTTAGCTTTCCCCTGGTGGTTTGAGACGTCGATGCCAATTATTAAAACCTTTGCCATATCACACCGCCTTTCTGATGCCACACAAGACGTTGATATAGTCCTGTACGAGTTGGCCGTAGCCTGTCCCCAGCTGCGCGTCGATACGCTTGAGGCGCGTCTGATGTCTGCCGTAGCTCTTCCCGAGCTTCGTGCCGGTCTTAATTTCTTTGGCCAGCTTGATCACCTTAGAAACCTTTGCGTTTGCATTCGATGGCCAGAAGCCCGCCATGATGAGGCTAGTGATGCGTTCGTCGGCGTTTCCGTATGATCCGCGCAGGATCTTGCGGATGACGCTGACGCCGGCATATCTGAGTCCGCTCTTGCCTTTGTATGAGCATGTATAACTGACTACCTTTCCGCCGTGGTACCAATATGCCTTCCCACCGGAAAAGATCGCATTGATAGCGCCGATCGTGCACCATGTCTGGATCTTGGCCTCGTTGCACCTTCTGGCACCGAATTTTGTGAAGTCGGTAGTTCCTGCGCCTTTTGGCTCAAGATGGTTATACCAGCAGACCACAGCTCCGAGGCCCTTCATGCCCTGGGCCTGTGACTGGCTGCACATTCCTCCATGATGCGGGATTTTGAAGGCCTTGGGTCTGATCTTTTTCCTCTTGCAGAGGTCGTATATTCTCTCTGGGCCGTCTCCGGACGTGAAGTAGCTGATCTCCGGAAACCACAGGCCGAGTGAGCCATAATTGACGTAGTCCCATCCGTGCGTGTCGCTGTCCTCGACTCTTGCGGGCTGCTCGCGGTATACGAGTGCTTTAATGCCGCGGCATGTGATAACGTCGCCCTCATTGATGTACTGGACTTTGACGCCCTTCTTCTTTGCCAGTGCTATGACGCTCTTTCCGTAGCTGATGTCGTCGCGTACGGCGTCGGAGCCTTTGTTTTTCTGTAGGCCCTTGGCGAGCGAATCCATGTCGTAGCATAAGAGCACAGTGACCTTTAATTTGTTATTGTAGAGGATGTCCTTGAGACCGTTGCCGTGGTCGCAGTGAGGGTGCGTAAGGATCAGAATGATGCTTTCAGGAGCCAGCGCAAGCAGGAAGTCAATGACGAGCTGTTTGCCCTTTCCCATGAAGGCGTCGATGACTATGCAGGCCTTTCTGTCGTCGCTTACTATGATCTGACCGTCTCCATATCTTTGATTGTTCTCTGCCGGAAATCCCGGAATATGAAGCCACATATAAACCTCCTTAACAAATAAAAGAGGCCCGCTCCTGCGGGCCTATGTTGATGTTTCAGTCGCTTTTCTTCTCTTTGCTTTTCAGGACGTCGATCGCGTTTACGATCACCTCGGGGATGGGCACTCCCATGAGTCCCATGTTTTCGATAATAGACAGCGCCTCGTTAGCGATGAATCCCATGCACGTCGCATCACGCACAAAGTCCGTCCTCGCTACTCTGTCAAGGTAGTAGGCCATCAGCACAGCGCAGAGCATGGCCATTTTTCTGAGTAATCCCTTGAGGCCGGCTCTGCTCTCGAGTGCTCCGGACTCTGATTTTGTCGAGGCCTTGAAAACTCCGGCCACGATAAGCCCGGAAACGTAATCAATAGCCATAAAGATGCATAAAGTCTTGAGCGCCATGTCCCAGCCTCCAAGCAAGGCCGCAATGGCTGCTCCTACTATTCCTAAGATTGTGCACAATGTTGCCTTCAATGTTATTCCTCCGTTAATTCCATCAGCCTCGTTTCCAGCTCGTCCGCCAGCCTCTTGATCAGTTCTATCAGCTGCGGGGCTGAGAGCTTCGCGATTCTTTCATCCGATATACGGTTCTCCAATGATGAGCTCGTACTCCTCGGCCGTGATCCAGTGTCCGACGGCTTTTCTGACGCGCTTCTTCGTCCAGAATCCATTGTCGTAGTATCCCTTGACCTTCTCATAGTTCTCGCTCATTCCTCGCCCTCCATTTCGTCCTCGTCCTCGTCTTCGAGCATGAGGATATAATCGAGGTCGGCTCTGTTCTTGGCGACCTCTGCCTCCACGTTTTCTCTGTGGCGATTTTCTGCAATCGTCCCTCTGAGTCTTTCGATCAGCGCCATGGCGTTGCTCTCCTTCCTCCCACAAACTTTTATAGTATTCTTCCATCCTCTTTATGAGCTTGTAATTGTCCCCGTAGCTGTAATGTGCTATGACCGCTCTCAGATGCTCGTCAGCCTGTTCTCTGGTCCGTTTTCCTTCTTTGACCAGTCTCGCAAGCCTTCGGAGCTTCTTTCGCTCATGCTTCACCTTTTCCGGATTCACGCTCACAACCACTTTCCCGGTGCTTTTCAGCTTATAGACGAATCCCAGGAACTTGATCCCTTTGCTCAATTGGTAGATCTTCGTCTTTTCCGGATGCAATTGCAGTTTAAGCCCTTCGAGGATCTTGCGGATCTCTTCCCTGCAGCGCTCCAGGTGGGCTCTGTCGTCGCTGATCAGGATGAAGTCGTCCATATATCTGATGTAATATTTGATTCTCAGCCGTTCCTTGATGTAGTGATCCATATCGTTAAGGAGCGATATGCCTACTATCTGTATGATCTGGCTCCCGGGATTGAATCCCTTTTCGCCCGGGAAGTTGTCCAGGATCCTCTCGGCCATCATGTAGATCTCCGGCTGCAGGCGCTTCCTGAACACGTCCTTGGCTACCTGGTGGTCCATGTTCGGATAGTAGCCTTTTACGTCACATTGGAGCACGTAGCCGTTTTGTCCGTGTTTCCTGTAGTAGCGCTGCAGAAAGCACTTCAGTCTGTCTCTGGCCAACTTCGTGCCTTTGCCCTTCTGACATGCGTGATTGTCATAAATAAACGACCTGACCATCTGCGGATAGATGGCCACGTCGTTCAAGCTCCTCTGGTATACGCGATCACGGAAAGATATACTCATAATCTCGCGCCGCTTCGGTTCTGTGACTATGAAGTATTTCGGGACCCGTTCTCTATAGGTTCCTTCCTTCAGCTCCTTCTCCAGCTTCAGCGTCTCGCGGATCCAATTGTGATAGTAATGTGCGACGCTGTCCTTCCAGAGGACTCCTTTGATACACTTGCGCATCGAGATATACAGCGCTTCGAATCCTATTACATCTTCAACAGTTACATGCGGCGTGTTTAGCGGTACCAGCTCGTGAGCTGACCGCATCGTCGCATCATTGTTCGGCGTTTCCGCCGGGCATTCAGCTCCTTGCATGTTTTCTCTCGGCTCCTTCGCTATGCTCAGGGTTATACGCCTACCTAAACATCCAATCCGGGGCGCAGCGATTAGCGTTGTTCGCGTTGTTGTTGTTGACGTTGCCGCCTGTGTTCACGTTCCACGTATTGTTCGCATTGCCGCGATTCGCAGAGCGCAGACGACAGTTCTGCGCCGTAGCAGCCTACAGCCCACGCTGTTATCGTCTCCCTGTACGGAGGCGCGAAGCGTCTGAGTCTCTCCAGGCCCTGAGTTCTGCCTTAACCTCTACGACCATCTCTCCCCAGAATTTGACTTTCCTGGTTTTGAGATGGAATAGCAGCTTCGCGATCTGGATCTCGGAAAGAAGCTGATCGCATTCGTCGATGGCGGCGTTCTGCAGCCTTCTCCTCTCTTTGAGGTTGTCCTGCGCGTCCGGGCCGTCGAGTCTTATCATGTTGGCGACTCTCGCCTTGTGATAGATGTCTTTGGCCAGATATACGATCGTTTCCGTGCTCCTTGCGTGGTCCGGAGAGAATATCCTCGGATTGTCCGTGATATTGATTGTATGCGCGGCCAGTCTGGCCGCATTCGTTAATACTGTAAATTTTCCTTGGCCTCTGTCTGCTTTTCTTACCATCTCGTCCCTCGTATATGCGGGCGGAGGTGTCCGCCCGCGATTGATGGATTAGCAGATTACGCAAGCCGGGGCGCAGCGAAAAGCGTAGGACGCGAAGTAGTAGCCGTAGACGTAGCCGCCTGCGTACACGCACCACGTATAGTACGCATAGCCGCGAAGCGCAGAGCGCAGACGACAGTACTGCGCCGATGTCTTGGCGTTGATCGCATACGTCTTATAGACCTCATAAACTGCAGGATTATGCTGCGAGTATGCCGTGAGGCCGAGCGCTCTCTTCCAATATTCCCAGGCATCTCCTTCGACGTCTGCAAGCTGAGGCTCCGTGTAGATCTGCTGCAGCGAGGGGAGGAAGATCTTGTCGAAAGTTGTCTCCGTTGTGCCATCTCCGGAGTCGGTGACTGTGTTGAGGGCCGTCACGACTTTGACCGGTTTGATGCAGGCCAGGAAGTCCTCGCCGTAGCCGGCAAGGAAGCCCGACTTTGTGGCAGCCTCTGCCGGAGGGCGGTCCCAGTTGTTCTGCGGTGTCCACCATGCTCCGGGTCCCGCTGCAGAATTGAGCCACTGGCGGATTGCTGACTGCGACCACCTGTTATATCCGTATCCCACGCGATGGATCGAGTTCATGTTGCCGTCGCCCGCAGGCTTGAGCGTTCCGAGCGATGTTCCTGCGGATCCGGATGTGACTGCCACGGTCTCGATTCCTGTCGTGTCTGTGGGTCCTGTGTATGTGGTCACTGTCCAGGTTGACGGTTCTTTGTCTGCAATCTGCGCGATCGGCCCGACCTGACCGCCTGCCGGGATTGCCTGCGTCAGCGTGAACTGATACGTCCCGGCCAGAGCCTTGGACCATGTCGTCTCGATCGTGAAGTTATATGTGCCCGCCGGGAGCTCCGCAGAGGCATAGTACAGAGCCTCGGGCGCGTCGAACGGGATCCCGTACGGCGTACAGTAGTGCCACTGCAGAAACATGCCCGGGATGATCTCCCCGTCCTCAAGCTCCACGTCTCCGAAGTGGACGACGTTATGAGGCGCTACGTGTTCCTGGTTGGCCTCCGTGTCTTTCCATGCTACGTTCACGCGGTCTCCGTAGTCGAGGAGCTCCTGTGCTACTCCGCTTCTGACCAGCTCGTGGATCTCGGCCAGATTGGTTGTGAGCTCTGCCATCTTGTCGGCCGCCTGCAGCTCCATGACCGCCAGCTGACGCCGCATGATGCTGATCATGGTCTTCCCGGTGTCATCTCTGAATAATTTTCCCATTGATTCCCTCCTTAGTCGTCATATTCGCAAAGGTCGCCGTCTGTGTCTCTATACAGTCCCAGGCTCCTGAGCGCTTCCTGCGCCGCTGCCTGTGCTGCTGCCTGAGCCGCCTCAGCTGATCCTGCTGCCGCTTCTGCAGACCTTCCCGCTGCCGTCGCTGACTCTCCTGCGGATGTTGCGGATCCGGCCGCTGCTTCTGCGGATCTTCCCGCAGACGTGGCTGATCCGGCTGCTGCTTCTTCGGATCCTTTAGCTTGATTTGCAAAGTCTT
>Ga0326511_10004087_pt1 | contig 11697 bp, 7 predicted proteins | sample 0_2496_0518_D_FD_203701 | JGI IMG/M metagenome (GOLD analysis project Ga0326511, IMG submission 203701) | Bovine rumen microbial communities from UC Davis, California, United States - 0_2496_0518 | ecosystem: Host-associated > Mammals > Digestive system > Stomach > Rumen | place: USA: California...
AGCCTACAGATGGCCGATGGAAAGTATCTGACGATTACGAGCACTGCTATCGCCACAACTAATGATAAGGTTCTGTGGGCCCTCGATAATAACGGCTTGAAATGTTATAATTCAGACCTTAAAGATTATCGTTATCTTGGTAATAACGGAGATGGCAACTATGGCTGGGATCTCCGGCGGATGGGTAAATCCTGCCCGCACATTTATAGAACATCTATTCCAGCAAGCGATTTTACCGCCACAGTTTACAACCGTGAGGACAACGGTACGGCAGCTAATGGCGAGAAGTCTCTGACTGCCGACGCTCCCACACAGAACGTCACTGTCAGCGACATGAACAACGATGCCGTACACATCAAACTGAGCGGTATTGCTTCCGGCAGTGCGGCCCTCTTCAATGTCCAGCTTCAGTTGCTTCCCCTCGACCCTGAGGTGTCTACCGTTGAGGCTGCCGCAAAGGTGGGTGAGGAGGTAGAAGGCAACTCGCCCGTTACCTCTTACAACTATGTCTTCAACAATGGCAACATCATTGGTGTCCCTGTGCCCGCAAATACCAATAAGGATGCTGGCATCACCATGGTGTTCCGTAATGCCAAGAATGAGGAGCAGACACTGTGGTACTCTACGGGTAACAACCAGAACAACCAGAGCATCAAGGGTGGTTACTCCAATGTCTATCTCATTGGCAGCACCGCCGACAAGGACAATGGTCTGAATGTTACCTCTCCCTATCCCGATGCACGTACGGCTGTTGATGTGGCGGGCGTGAACGAAGTCTATGCGACCAATATTGCTCAGCTTGCAGATGCAAACAATACCTCGGTGAATACGCTGCAGGACAATACTGTGGATGCTACATCTGCCGGCAACACGACCGTCACGATGACGGTTAATACTCCGACGTCTGATAAGAGCACTGATGGGAATACCTTCTATCTCTACTCTGCCGATCAGCCCACCTATCAGATCATGCCGAAATCTCTTGCCCAGAGCAAGCATATCGACTTCCGCTTCTTCACCATCAAGGTGAAGCCCGTCGTGGCTGAGACTCCGAATATTGAGATTGTGCCGATCTATACTTCAACCATGAAGGGCAAGCAGCACAAGGTTACGAATATCTCAAGTGATGGCAACGATTTAGATAAGAAGCATACATACGTGGGAGTCAAGGTGACGGCTGTGAAAGACGCTTCGGTGTCTACTGCCTACAATGCGCTCACGGCTGAGGATATCTATACAGCGTTGAAGACGAAACTTTCATCTGCTGATTACGCTAATCAAATCTACGCGGGCGATCCTCTTCGCACGGTGCTCTATGTAGACATGAGCAGCCTGTCTACCGTCACAATAGCCAACACGACCACCATGGGTAATTATAAGACCGAGACGGCCGACAACTGCCTCTTCTTCATGCCTCAGGGCTTCGCGGCAACAGGTTTGGCCAATGTCGTCAGTAAACAGTCGGATGGTTCCTATCAGGCTATCGGCGACGTGACGGTCTACGACCAGCAACCGTTCTTCTCTCCCTACGATTTCAACATGGGTTCCTTCAAGGCTATCTATGAGCGCGAGGGAACGGTGAACGGAGCAAATACCAAGGCGCTGGTGAGAAATATGGCTGCTGTGCTGCCGTTCACTATCCAGCTTGACGGCAAGGGACATCCCTATCTCGATGGTAATGACGAGGCAAACCAGCATATCACCTTCAAGACCATCACTGGCTTTGGTGAGCTTACTGCCGTCAGAAAGGATAGCAATGGCCAACCGCTGACCTATGGCGTTAAGGCTACAGATGTGACCGACTTGGTGGCTTCTGCTAACAACCCCTACTATGTGGCCTTAGACGAAGATCAGCAACCCGGATTCTCGTTCAACATCCCTGGTGCAAGTTTTGCCAAGAGCGGTATACTTACGACTACGACCAATGGTACGACAGTGACTCCAGACGACCTGTCGAGCACTAACGATACTTGGACGAGTCATGGTACCTACAGCGGTGTACAACCTCAAAAGGCAAATGGTCTCTGGTACTTCTCCAAAGACTTGTTCTGGAATTCCGGCCTTCTGACAAACTTCTCTAATGTAAATGTTCGTCCATTCCGCGCTTACTACAATGGACCTACATCAACCAGCGCTAAGGCTGCTGTTGTGTACGATGATTCAGACATTGTCGCTACAGGCATCACCACAATCAACGGCGTTTCCACCGCCAACGGCAAGGTTTATGACCTCAACGGCCGCTATGTAGGTGACAGCCTTGAACTTCTTGCTCCGGGTCTCTACATACAGAACGGACACAAGGTAGTGAAGCAATAAACACGACGTTTCGTCAAACTCTTCTATACGGAATCCCCACCGTTGGTCCTTTGGATCGCGGTGGGGATTTCTCTTTTCATAATTCACAATTCATAATTCATAATTCGGCCCACTGGATATTTTCCGTGGGCCGATATTTGTAATCTTCTCTTGGTTACGGATCTATAATTGTTAGAGAGGTCCATAACTCAAGGAAAATCATGGTCAGGCTTTAGCTCCTAACAGAGCAATGTGACAGAAGCAATGGGGTGGCTTTGCGAGCAAGCTCGCAGGCCACCCCATTGCTTCTGTCACACACCATAGGTGTCAAGCCTGCCCATGAAGAAAATCGCTATCGCGTAAAATTGCCTTATGGCATAAAATAGAGCAGCACAAGAGTTCGTTTATAAGAAAAACATGAAATTGGGTTTATTCACGGAGGTATAATCAGGGCTTTCTAAATATTATTACGAAGGTATAATCAGGACTTCCTAAACTGTTTGTGGGAAGATTTAGGGGGGGATGTGATATATTTTATGCACCTTAGTGCAATTTTATGCCAAAGCAATTTTCGTCATGGACGGGCTTTTTCCCGGCAGGGGTGGGGTTGAAGTTATGGGGGGAGCCGTCGAGCTTGCTCGTAAGGCTCTCCCCATAACTTTAGCCCCATAGCTCCATCGGCAGCTAAAGTCCGTCCGTGACAATTTTCCTTAACTTTTGGGGTTGGAGGGTGACATTTCTCTCACCGCTAACCCACGAAAATATCCCATAATTCATAATTTTTTAGCTGCGCATCGCCTCCTAATGCATCGTTATCGCTCCGCATGGCAATTATGCATTATGCATTGTGCATTATTATGATGCATTGTGTAAGTTTGCAAGTGGAACAACAACTTCTCACTATGGAGCAGATGATGGGAAATTTACTCAGTTTTCTTTCAACTTGAGAAAAATATGGGTGGGAATAGCGTCGTCTTTCAAGAAAATATCTTATATTTGCGGTGTGAACGGTTAACACCGCAACCTATTTAGTACTCTCAAAAACTGGAAGCCTTATGATGGACCGATTGATTGATACTTTAAACTCTGAGCAATGCAACCTTGTGGTGCTTCACGACGGAAAGATGAACACTTTTGAAGGCGTCGGCGTGCGCACCTTATATCACTTGCAACAAGAAGAACCCGAACTTCTCTATCACTCCAAAGTGGCCGCAAAGGCCGTGGGCCGCACCGCAGCGAAGATGATGACGCAGTGCGACGTCGACGAGGTGTATGCCGACGTCATCAGCGACTATGCCTTTGACACCCTCTCGGATGCCGGCGTACGCGTGAGATATGGCTCTAAGGTAGACCATGCCCGCTTCTTGAAAATCTGGGAAGAAATGGGCGAGGAAAAGAACTGAGCCCTGGCGGCCATCGTGCTGTTGTGGCTATTATTCGTGTGATGCTTACTACATTAGCGGATTTTTTTGTATTTTTGCATCCGGAAATACAAAACTATCATCATGGAACATAAGAAATTCAAGCGCACCACAGTGACGGCGGCTCTTCCCTACGCCAACGGCGGTGTGCACATTGGTCATATGGCCGGCGTGTATGTGCCTGCCGACATCTACGCCCGCTATCTCCGTCTGAAGGGCGAGGACGTGGTCTTCATCGGCGGTAGCGATGAGCACGGTGTGCCCATCACCATCCGTGCAAAGAAGGAGGGATGCACGCCGCAGGATGTCTGCGACCGCTACCACAAGCTCATCAAGGACTCTTTCAAGGAGTTCGGCATCTCTTTCGATATCTACAGCCGCACGACCTCAAAGATACACAGCAAGCTGGCCTCTGACTTCTTCCGCAAACTCTACGACGACGGTAAGCTCATCGAGAAGGAGACGGAGCAGTATTACGACGAGGAGGCCCACCAGTTCCTCGCCGACCGCTACATCATGGGTACCTGTCCCCACTGCGGCAACCCCAATGCCTACGGCGACCAGTGCGAGAAATGCGGCAGCGACCTCTCTCCGATGGAGCTCATCAATCCGCACTCCACGATCAGTGGCTCAAAACCCGTGATCCGCAAGACCAAGAACTGGTATCTGCCGCTCAACGAATACCAGGAGTGGCTCAAGAAGTGGATCTTGGAGGAGCATAAGGAGTGGCGTCCCAACGTCTACGGCCAGTGCAAGAGCTGGCTCGACATGGACTTGCAACCCCGTGCCATGACTCGTGACCTCGACTGGGGAATCCCCGTGCCCGTGGAGGGCGCTGAGGGCAAGGTGCTCTATGTGTGGTTCGATGCCCCCATTGGATATATCAGCAACACCAAGGAACTCTGCGATGCTCATCCCGAACGCTGGGGATCGTGGGAAAAGTGGTGGAAAGATCCCGAGACACGCCTCGTGCATTTCATCGGCAAGGACAACATCGTGTTCCACTGCATCATCTTCCCCACCATGCTCAAGGCTCACGGTGGCTATATCCTGCCCGACAACGTGCCGGCCAACGAGTTCCTGAATCTGGAAAACGACAAGATCTCCACCTCGCGCAACTGGGCCGTGTGGCTCCACGAATATCTGCGCGACTTCCCCGGCAAGCAGGACGTGCTGCGCTATGTGCTCACGGCCAATGCTCCGGAGACCAAGGACAACAACTTCACGTGGAAGGACTTCCAGGAGCGCAACAACTCTGAGCTCGTGGCCATCTACGGCAACTTCGTCAACCGTGCGCTGCAGCTCACCAAGAAGTATTGGAACGGTGTGGTGCCGGCCTGTGGCGAACTGCTCGACGTGGACCGTCAGGCTGTGGAGGAGTTTATCGGCGTGAAGGACAAGATGGAGGAACTGCTCGACAACTTCAAGTTCCGCGAGGCGCAGAAGGAAGCCATGAACCTGGCCCGCATCGGCAACAAATATATCACCGAGTGTGAGCCGTGGAAGGTCTGGAAGACCGATCCCAAGCGCGTGGAGACCATCCTCTATCTGTCGCTGCAGCTCGTGGCCAACCTCTCGATAGCCTTTGAGCCGTTCCTGCCCTTCTCGAGCAAGGACCTTAGGTCGATGATTGGACTGGACGAGTTCAAGTGGTCGGAACTGGGCAGCACAACCCTGCTCCAGCCCGGAAAGCAGCTCGGTGAGCCGCATCTGCTCTTCGAGAAGATTGAAGACGACGTCATCCAGAAACAGCTCGACAAGCTGGCTGCCACGAAGAAGGCCAACGAGGCCGCTGCAGCCGCCGCACAGTACAAGGCAAAGGACGTGAAGCCTATGGTGGAATTCGGCGACTTTGAGAAGCTCGATATCCGCGTGGGACATATCAAGGACTGCAAGCCCGTGAAGAAGAGCAACAAGCTGTTGCAGTTCACCATCGACGACGGCTCAGGCACCGACCGCACCATCCTCAGCGGCATCGCCAAGATGTACAAGCCCGAGGACCTCATCGGTAAGGATGTGCTCTTCATCGCCAACCTCGCGCCCCGCAAGATGATGGGCATTGAGAGCCAGGGCATGATTCTGAGTGCCGAGAACTTCGATGGATCGCTCAGCGTCACCACAACGCTCGGTCAGGTGAAGCCCGGCAGTCAGGTGGGTTGATACCGGTACGGCCGCTTCGTCTGCAGAGCAGGTGGGGCGGCCGTATTGCCTTTCTTTTAGTTTGTAACCCTTCAATTTTCAGCAGATGAAACAGTATCCAATAGGCATACAAGACTTTGCGAGCATCATCAACGACGGTTTCGTCTATGTGGACAAGACCGCCCTCGTTTATCAGTTGGTATCAACCAAGGGCGTTTATTTCCTTAGCCGGCCACGCCGCTTCGGCAAGTCGCTGCTCGTCTCTACCATCAAATATTATTTTGAGGGCCGCAAGGACTTGTTCAAGGGACTGAAGATGGAACAGTTGGAGCATGAGTGGGAGCAGTATCCTGTGTTTGAAATCGACTTCAACAGTAAGGATTATTCGAGAGTTAATGCCCTGGAGGCAACGCTTGAAAGCAGTGTGGCCAATTGGGAAACTGAATATGGTTACAATCCCAACAACACGATTTTGGGCGATCGTTTCGCCTATGTGCTTCATCAGGCCCATTTAAAGACAGGTAAGCGCTGCGTAGTGCTTATCGATGAATACGACAAGCCTTTGCTCGACGTGATGGATACCGGACTGAAAACCGTGGTCGATGGCAACAAGATGACGCTGGAGGAGAAGAACCGTAATATATTGAAGGGCTTCTATTCCACGTTTAAGGCAGCCGATGCCGACCTGCGCTTCGTCTTCCTTACGGGTGTGACAAAGTTCGCACAGGTGAGCGTGTTCTCGGGATTCAACAATGCAAGAGATATTAGCATGAATCCCGAATATGAGACCCTCTGCGGTATCTCGCAAGAGGAACTCGACACCAATTTTCACGACTCCATACAGGATTTGGCTAGCGATAACGACATGACATTCGAGGAGGCCTCGCGACTGTTGAAGGATACCTACGACGGATACCACTTTAGCAGGATGATGGCCGATATGTACAATCCCTTCTCTTTGCTGAATGCTTTTGCCGACAAGAATCTCAGCGACTACTGGTTCGCCACGGGAACGCCAACATATCTGCTTCGCCTACTTGCCCACAATCATGAGAACCTGTCGCAGATAGTCGGCAAGGAGTACCGTCCGGAAGAGTTTGTCGACTATCGGGCCACGGTGGAGGCACCCGTACCTATGATTTACCAGAGCGGCTACCTCACTATCAAAGGCTATGACCGACGCCGCAACCGCTATAAGCTAGACTTGCCCAACAAAGAGGTGAGCAATGGTTTCCTTACGCTTGAGGCTGCAAACTACTTCCAAGACCAAAGCGGCAGAACCAGGTCGTGGGTAGACGACGCTGCGATAGCATTGGAAGACGGAAAGATTGACGAGTTCCACGACATGCTGGTCGACTTCATCGCATCCATTCCCTTCAACGTGCGGGTGGATAATACGAAGAAAAGCTACGAGAAGGAGTTTCATATGGTCGTGTTCCTGATTATACGACTGATAGCGAGCCAGCCTTCCATCGTTCTCAATGAGCAGCCAAGTTCTGATGGCATTGCCGACCTGGTACTGGAGACTCCCAATTACGTCTACATCTTCGAGTTTAAACTTGACCATCCTGCCAGCGAGGCCATAGCTCAAATAGAAGAGAAAGGCTATGCCGCGCCTTACGCCCACGACCCGCGCAAGGTCTACCGCATTGGCTGTTCGTTCTCGTCGGAGACGGGAAGGGTGTCAGACTGGAAAGTGGAATAAATAAAGCTCTTTCTATGAAAGTATTGGTTATCATCGTTTCCTACAATTTCATGCCTTGGATAGACCGCTGTCTGGGCTCGCTGCGCCAGTCGCAGACGAAGGCCGACGTGATGGTCATCGACAATGCGTCGGCCGACGCCACTGTGGCGACCGTGAGGGAGCGCTATCCCGAGGTGAAACTGGTGGTGAACAATGCCAACCTGGGTTTTGGCCGCGCCAACAACATCGGCATGAAATACGCACTGGAACACGGCTACGACGGCGTGCTGCTGCTCAACGAGGACGCATGGGTGAATCCCGACGTTATCGGTCGCCTGTCAGTGTTGGCTGTTCAGCATCCCGACTACGGCATTCTGTCGCCCGTCCACCTCACGGGAAGCGGAAAGGCGCTGGAGCATGGTTTTGCCACCTACGCCCGCTTGCAGTCGCTCGCCAACCTTCCCGATGAAGAAGTGGTGGAGGCAGGCTTTATCGACGCGGCCATCTGGTATCTGCCCATGAGCAGCATCAGGCGCGTGGGAATGTTTGCCCCTCTGTTTTATCATTACGGTGAGGACAAGGACTACTGCAACCGAATGGCCCACAATGGGCTGAAGGTGGGCTACGTGCCGACGGTCTTCGGCTGCCACGACCGCGAGTTCCGCAAGGTGACGCGCAGCGGCCGCTTCCGTGCCGAGTGGGTGTATATGCTTTCCGAGTACGCCAATGTGTGTTACAGCCTTCCTAAGGCCTTTGCCATGAGCGTGCTGGCCACCTGCAAGAAGGTGCTGCAATCGTTCGTCAGAGGCCGTTTTCGCGACGCCTGCAGCTTCTTGGGCATTGCTTTCCGACTGTTGTGTAAGACCAGTGCTGTCGTAAAGACGCGGCGCGAGAACGTTAAGCCGCCTGTTTTCTCATAATCATTTTGTATCTAATCAAAAACGAAAAATATGTCTTTAGCTCCCATATTGCTTTTCGCCTACAACCGTCCTGCCCATGTCAGAGAGGGCGTTGCCTCATTGCTGCGCTGTGCCGAGGCCGCGCAGAGCGACCTGTTTGTTTTCTCCGACGGCCCTCGCTCGCATGTCGACGCTGAGGCTGTGGACGAGGTGCGCCAGTACGTGGCGCAGATTGAAGGTTTCCGCCAGGTTCATCTCGTGGAGCGGGCCGAGAACTGCGGTCTGGCCAACAACATCATCAGCGGCGTCACCGACGTTGTGAACCGCTACGGACGCGTCATCGTGCTGGAAGACGACCTCGTGGTGGCTCCCTACTTCCTGAAGTTTATGAATGAGGCGCTCGACATGTATGCCGACGAGGAACGCGTGGGACATATCCAGGCCTGCGACTTCATCAAGGACGAGCGCCTGCCCTACACCTTCCTCATCAAATGGACGGGCAGCTGGGGCTGGGCCACGTGGAAGCGTGCCTGGAAGCATTTCAATCCCGACGGAGCCTACCTGCTGCATGAGCTGGAGCGCCGCCGTCTGACGCGCCAGTTCGACTTCGGTGGAGCCTACGGCTTCACGCGGATGCTGCGCCGGCAGGTGGAAGGCAAAAACAATTCCTGGGCCATACGCTGGAACGCCTCGCTCTTCCTCGACGACATACTGTCGCTCAACGTGGGGCGCTCGCTGGTGAAAAACAAGGGCATGGACGGCTCGGGCACGAACTCTTTTGCTCTCGACCCTTACACCTCCATACTTTGGGAAAAGCCGCTGGAGCTGAAAAAGATCAGTCCAATAGCAGAGAATGCTGAGGCTCGCCGTATTCTTGGCCATTTCTATGCCAAGACCAACAGCAAGTGGGCCAAGGGTGTGAGAAAGCTGCGAAGGATGTGGCTAAGCCTAAGACATAAGTCTCATTAGAGTTTTTGGCTCATCGACACATCGCTCCATGAGCTCTGTAACACTCAAGATCGCCAAGCGCATTATGCTTTCTTGAGGATGCAGAGTGGTGTCTGCTTCAGTTTCGAGGCGATAATGGAGAAGCTGCTGCCTGCCGAACCGTAGATTTTCTCGCAGGAAGCAAGGGCATACATCTCGGCCAGTGCGTCCTGAATGCCGTCTACGGTACCTCGCTCGGCAGCCTTGGAAGATGTGAGGATGCGGCCGGGAAACTCCGTCATGAGCGTTTTCTTCGTCGGTTCATCGTCGGTGGCGAGGAAAACGCAGGTGTCGGGATTCTTTTCTATTTCTTCTTTAATCTTATTTTCAAACAAATAGAGCGGGCTTTGGGCTATGGACCGCTGGTTGTCGGTGCGGCGGATATGAAGTCCAATGGTATGGTCGGAGAATCCTCCGGTGATCGTCTGCAGCTTTTGCTCCACTGTGGTGCTTAGGTGCAACAAATCGTCGTAGAGCCCGTCGCTGACGTTGCCGAAGGATTCGTAGCAGGCAAAGTAGACGTTACCCTTTGCTTCCCTGGCCCAACGCTCAAAGTCGAAGCCTTGTGCTTTTAAAGCCACGGTCTGTGTCTCTCTGATGCGGCGGCTGAAAAGCAGCCGCTGGGGTAGGAGAGGGACGTAGAGATTGTGGCGGCGCGGGCGGTCGTAGAGCAGACTGTCCAAAGGTGTGGCGTCTTTCACCACAAAGCCTTCTTGGCAAACGGGCCGGAAGATGGAGGAGAAAGGCGCATCTAAAGCCCAGTCGCGAAACCACAGTACGCGGACCCTGATGCCTGTGGCCAGATGCAAGTTGTAGGCGGCAACGAGGGCTTGCATACGGTTGCCCAATCCGCCAACGGGAACGTAATAAATCGTTGTTGCCATCTTAGCGTTTATAGGGTGAAACCGTAGCCCAACGTGAGCCAGAAACTGCGCGTGGCAGGACTGTTGTCGTATTTGTAAACGTTGCTCAGACCGAAGTTGTAACGCGCGTCGAGGATGATGTTGCGCCATTCGTAGGACGCGCCTAAGGCGAGACCCACGTTGAAGCGGTGGAAGCTCTTGGTGTTGGTGGCCTCCACGTGTGTATTGTAGTCCGTTTTCGGGTCGTTGTCTGTGGTGCCGGCGGGGATGGTGCTGTCTTCGTATTTAATCTTTGCATTGAGCAGATAGGACAGATTGACACCCGCTTTCAGTTGAAAGTTGGTGTAGCCCACATTGAATGTGGCGAGCAGGGGCATGGTGAGGTAGTTGAGGCGCTGCTTGATTTTCAATTTTCCGTCATTACTCTCATTCTTGCTTCCCATCTGGTCGAATAAGATTCCCACGGCGGCACCGCCAAACTGCGCGAACTGATAGTGCAGCTCGGCACCACCCACCAAGCCTGTACGGAACGACGCGTCTATGGTTTCAACGTCAGTGTACTGGATTTTGTCGTTGTTAAGTTTCGACCACTCCACGCCCAACTTGGGATAGAGGGTGAACGTGCCTGGCTCGTGTTGTGCATAGCCCATTGTCGTTGTGAGACAGAGCAAAGACAAAAAAAGGAATTTTCTCTTTTTCATGTTAGTCATTTTCGTTTTTGATAGTAACGTCTGAGAAGGGGGATTATTGTGCAGACAAAGCCGTTGGGAGTTCGGAGACCGATGAGCCTGTGTCGTTTAACATCTTTTGTTTTAAAGAGCGAAATATTCGTTTTTGCCTTCCGTTACTAAAATAGTAAGAGCAAAAACAAGACCTACGTGAATACATACATTATATCTTTCAAGAATATCTTTCTTCGTCACTCTTCAGCAACTCTGCGCCTTGCCGTTGCCGCGGTTCTGCTCATGTGCAGCCTTTTAGTCTTCTCCCAATCCATCAGCAAAGGAAAGTTTGAGGCCATGCGCGGCAAGGTGCCCGACAACTACAACTTCTGGGTGTATACGCCCGGCGACTATGAGGAGGAGGGCCATCCCCTGCCGCTCGTCATCTTCCTGCATGGTGCCAGCCTCTGCGGGCGCAACCTCGACCGCGTGCGCCGCTATGGGGTGCTCGACGCCATCAAGCGGGGCAAGATCATTCCCGCCCTGGTGCTCGCACCGCAGAATCCCGGCGGGGCATGGAAGCCCGAGCGAATCAACCGCCTCTTGGAGTGGATGGAGGAAAACTACCGGGTAGACACCACCCGTGTCTACGTCATCGGCATGAGCTTAGGCGGCTACGGCACGCTCGACTTCGTGGGCTCCTACCCCGACAAGGTAGCCGCGGCCATGGCGTTCTGCGGCGGCTGC
>Ga0326511_10004088_pt1 | contig 11694 bp, 9 predicted proteins | sample 0_2496_0518_D_FD_203701 | JGI IMG/M metagenome (GOLD analysis project Ga0326511, IMG submission 203701) | Bovine rumen microbial communities from UC Davis, California, United States - 0_2496_0518 | ecosystem: Host-associated > Mammals > Digestive system > Stomach > Rumen | place: USA: California...
CATTTTTGAAATATCATCTTTTTATTGATATACAGGGATTATTTCACTATGTTGAAAAGTTGAAAACTTTGTGGAAAACATCGTGAATCCCTTTCTTCGCTGATTCTTTATCAGCAGAAACGGAGTGTGAATTATTATCATGAGTAATGAAAAAAATCAGGAACAACAGTACGGTGCAGAACAGATTCAAGTCCTCGAAGGTCTTGAACCTGTCAGACAGGTTCCCGCAATGTATATCGGCTCGACCAGTGCAGACGGTCTGCATCATCTTGTCTATGAAATTGTCGATAATGCTATTGATGAGGCTCTGGCGGGTTACTGTACTGAAATTACTGTAGAAATTCTTCCGGATAATATTATCCGCATTACAGATAACGGCCGCGGCATTCCGACTGGTATTCATCCGACTGAGGGCATTTCTGCCGCTACAATCGTTTATACTGTCCTCCATGCGGGCGGTAAATTCGGCGGCGGCGGCTATAAAGTCTCCGGCGGTCTGCATGGTGTCGGTGCTTCGGTCGTCAATGCTCTCTCTGAATGGCTTGAATTAACTGTCTATGACGGCGAAAATATCCACTTCCAGCGTTTTGAACGCGGTAAGTACAGCGATCCCCTCAAAATTACCGGCCCGACTCAGAAAACCGGTACAAGTGTCATGTTCAAAGCCGATTCTGAAATCTTTGAAACTCTCGACTATGATTATGAAACCCTCCTCAAACGCATGAGAGAACAGGCTTTTCTTAATGCCGGTCTTAAAATCAGAATCTCTGATACCAGAAATCCGGATGAAATCCAAGAAGAAAATCTCCACTATGAGGGCGGTATCCGTCAGTTTGTCCAGCATATCCATCATACAAAAGGCTATGAAACTATCGGCGATGTAATCTATTTCTCCGGTGAACAGGACAGCTCTTTCGCTGAAATCGCTATGCAGTATAACGACAGCTATAATGCTGTGATCCTCTCTTTCGCTAATAATATCCATACCAAAGACGGCGGTACTCATGAAACCGGCTTTAAAAATGCTGTCGCTAAAGTCCTCAACGATTATGGCAAGCAATTCAATTTTCTCAAAGAAAATGAAAAACTCTCCGGCGATGATACCCGTGAGGGCCTCACAGCTATCGTTTCTGTTAAACTTACCGATCGTGAATTCGAGGGTCAGACAAAAGGCCGTCTCAATACTCCCGAAGTCAGACCTTTTATCGAAAAACTCGTTCAGGAAAAACTAATGAGCTATTTCGAGATGAATCCTGCTGTTGCAAAAGAAATTCTCGATAAATGTCTCGCCGCTCGCCGTGCCCGTGAAGCCGCTAAAGCGGCCCGTGAAACTGCCCGCCGTAAAACTGCTATGGAAAGTGCTTCCCTCCCCGGTAAACTCGCTGACTGCTCTGAACATGGTGTCGCTAATACCGAAATCTATATTGTCGAAGGCGACTCCGCAGGCGGTTCCGCTAAAGGCGGCCGTGACAGAAAATATCAAGCTATTCTCCCTCTCTGGGGAAAAATGCTCAATGTCGAAAAAGCAAGAATCGACAGAGTTTATGGCAATGATAAGCTCATGCCTGTCGTGACTGCCCTCGGTACCGGTATCGGCGAAGATTTCAATATCGAAAAATTACGCTATGATAAAGTTATCATCATGGCCGATGCCGATGTTGACGGCTGTCATATCAGAACTCTGCTTCTGACTTTCTTCTTCCGTTATATGCGGCCTCTCATCGAAAACGGTAATATCTATATCGCTCAGCCTCCGCTCTATCGTGTCGCAAGAGGTAAAACTGTCCATTATGCTTTCAGTGATGCCGAACGTGATAAATATATTGCTGAACTTTCTGATGCTAACGGCAATTCTTCCAAAGTCGCCGTTCAGCGTTATAAAGGCCTCGGCGAAATGGACAGCGAACAGCTTTGGGAAACTACTATGAACCCCGAAACCCGTACTATCCTCCAAGTCAGCATGGAAGATGCTGTCAAGGCTGATGAAATTATTACTATCCTTATGGGCGATAAAGTCCTCCCAAGAAAAGATTATATCGAAAAATATGCCCGTACCGTTCACAATCTGGATATTTAAACCAAATTCATTATGATGACTGAACAAGAATTTACAGAAAAAATGAAGGAATTAAACTGGACTGAAAAAGAAATTAATGAAATCCTAGAAATGTGTGCAGAAGCTAGAAAAAAAGGCATCGTGCCACCACCGCTTGAATCATTTATTCTGGGAGAATTTCATCAATATTATGGAAATAATTCCAATAAAAAACAAACCATGCATTAAAAATATCTAGGCAAACTTTCGCTTTTGATTTCAACTTCATCCGAAATTAATTATCTCAGTTTTCAACTTTTTATTCCACAATTGTTGAAATCTTGAATTTCCAGATTTTTTATTCAGGAGGGATCAATTATGAAAAAATATCGTAAGTCTGCTGTATTCGCTTCCGTTCTGCTCGGCTTGTCCCTGATGCAGTGCGTTCCGGTTTCCGCTTCCGCTAACCCTACAGGCGATCTCAATGCTGACGGCGTGTTCAGTGTCGCTGATGTCGTTCTCCTCCAGAAATGGCTTCTCGCTGTTCCTGATACCCATCTCGCCGACTGGAAAACCGCTGATTTTAATCAGGATAATATACTCAATATTTTTGATCTCTGCCGTATGAAACGCTTGCTGATCGAACAGGATGCCCCTAAATTAAACGATGAGGACAATCAAGGCAAGTTCTATCAGAAAATTGCCCTCCTCGATCAGCAAGTCGGTATTAACGCTTTTGAAGGCATCCTCCCTGAAGGCTGGTCTGTTCAAATGCAAAGCAACTGGTCTTTGGTTAATTATTATCCCGCTCAGGAAAATGTCGTCTTCGTCAGCCCTGATCAGAAAGCCGCTGTGCAGATTCTCTCCCCACAAAGATATTGGTCAAATCCTCAGTACGGCAATACTATCTCTGTTCAGAATTTTATGACATACCTGAATTACATGAACGCTCAGGAATATCTTGATTACTGCGTTCAGGCTAATTATACTGATGCTGAATTCGTTCAGGATGTCGAAATTGATGATGCTTTCCGGAATAGTATTCAGGATTTAGCTCTTATGCAGGCTAATGATATGCTTTCCTATATTCAGCAAAGCGGTATGAACTGGCAAGTCGCCGGCTATGAAGGTACTGTCGCCCGCCGTCAGTATAAAAGCTCTCAAAGTTATATCGAATATTGCTGTGCTGTTCCCGCTTATGAATTTATCATGTACGGTCTCGGCGTGAATCCTTCGGATAATATTCAATGGGAAACACTCAATTCTGTCGCTTATGAGGCTGTCGATCAGGAATCTTTCCAGAAATATTATGAAGATTATGAAATGATCGTCTCTAACAGCTATTTTACTGCTTCGTTCTATTCTGCTGTCAATTATGTGATTGGTGTCATCGTACAGGCAAAGGCCAATGCTCTTGTTTCTGAATCTACTGGTCTGAACGCTTCCGGCACTTATGACTCCAATACTCCGGTTTCAAGTTCCGATATGGAAACACAGGACAGAGTCTTCCAAGCCTGGGATGACTATATCAAGGACGAAGACAGATATACTACTTCTGACGGCAATTCACTCACAACTTCCATGTATAATCAGACTGTCGCTCAGGACGGCGATACATTCTTTGTCGGCAATCTTACTGACGTTCCGTCCGGTTATACTGTCCTCACTAAACAGTAAGGGGGTGAATCTGTGGACGATTCTGCTCTTCTGCTCGAAAAATCTTATCAAATCCCTTTTATGCTCTTCAAAAAATCTTTTACTGCTTTCCAGAAAAAATTCGTCTATCCCAAAACTTATCTGATTATGGCTCTGCTCGCTGTCGTGATCGGCATCTATGCTTATTTTGTCATCAATGGCGATGCTTCTCAGAAACCTGTGTACTGTACTGTGATTCTGGTCTGCTGTGTCCTCATCGGCTTCCAATGGTATAACCCTAAAAAAATCAGAAGAAATCTTCTCGTTGCCGTCAAGGAAATCGAACAGGATCAGTACAGAATCCGTATCTATCCTGAATATCTCGAAATCGGCACGATCCTCCCCCCTGAAGATTCTGCTTCCGATTCCGATACAGATGATCTTTTCAATGATACCCCTGAAGATAACTTCTCTGGTACCAGAATTTATTATAATAAAAATCTCCATGTCATAGAGTATTCCGATTTCTTTATGCTCTATCAGTCTAAAACTATGTTCTATGTTCTGCCGAAATCTGATTTCTCCGAAGAAGAACTCGAAATTCTCAGAGTCCATTTCTCTCAGAGACTTGATAAAACTTTTCAGCAGAATTCATGATATTTCTAAAATTTTGAATTTGAGGTGATTTCATTTTGAATACTGAACAAAATCAGAATCAAGATATTCAGAATCAGTCACAACAGAAAGTCATTCCTGTTGATGTCGCTGATGAAATGCATGATTCTTTCCTCGCTTATGCGATGTCCGTTATTATCTCCCGTGCCCTCCCTGATGTCCGTGACGGGCTTAAACCCGTTCACAGAAGAATTCTCTATACACTCCATGAAAACGGCCTGACTCCTGATCAGCCTTACAGAAAATGTGCTGATACTGTCGGTTCTGTCCTCGGCCGCTATCATCCGCATGGTGATGCTTCTGTCTATGATGCTCTTGTCAGACTCGCTCAGGATTTCTCACTCCGTTATCCTCTCGTAGACGGTCACGGAAATTTCGGTTCTGTTGACGGCGACCCCCCTGCCGCTTATCGTTATACAGAAGCTAAAATGTCAAAACTCTCTGTTGAGATGGTCACTGATATTAATAAAAATACTGTCGATTTCGGTACTAACTACGATGACAGACTCAAAGAACCTACTGTTCTGCCCTCCCGCTTCCCGAACGTTCTTGTCAACGGCTCTGTCGGTATCGCTGTCGGTATGGCAACAAATATCCCTACTCATAACCTCGGTGAAGTCATTGACGGTCTGAATCTCCTGATCAAAGACCCTGACTGCACTCTTGATGATCTTATGGAATGCATCAAAGGCCCTGACTTCCCGACCGGAGGTATCATCATGGGAAAAGCCGGTATCCGTGCCGCTTATGCTACCGGTAAAGGTAAACTGATCGTCAGAGCAAAAACTTCTTACGAGGAAATCAAAGGCAGACAACATATTATCGTCCATGAACTCCCCTATATGGTCAATAAAGCCCGTCTCGTAGAGCATATCGCTGAACTGATCAAAGATAAACGCATTGACGGTGCTGCTTTCGTCCGTGATGAGTCCGGCAGAGATGGTATGCGTATCGTCATCGGCCTCCGGAAAGATGCTATTGCTGATGTCGTTCTTAATAAATTATTCTCTTATACTTCCCTTCAGGATACCTGCGGTGTTAATATGCTCGTCCTCTCCAAAGGCGTTCCGAAAGTTCTTTCTCTTAAACAAATCCTTGAACAATATCTTGAATTCCAAGTAGAAGTCATCACAAGAAGAGTTCAGTTCGATCTCGATAAGGCTCTCAAACGTGCCCATCTCTTACAGGGCTTTATGCTCGCCGCTGATTATATTGACGAAGTCATTGCTATTCTGAGAAGCTCCGCAAGTATCGCCGAAGGTAAGGAAAAATTAATCACTCGCTTCAAAGATGTCGATATGCTCGAATTATTATCTAAAGCTCAGTATGACCTTTCCGGTCTGCATCTCCCCCATACTATCGGCCTTTCCGAAGAACAGGCTGATGCTATCGTTCAAATGCGTCTCGGTGCTCTTACCGGTCTCGAACGTCAGAAAATTACTGATGAATTATTCGCCCTCTGCGAAAAAATCTCTGACTATGAAGATACTCTCAATGATAAACAAAAAGTCTATCAGATCATCTCTTCTGAACTCGAAGAAATCCGCAGAAAATTCAGCGATGACAGAAGAACTGAAATTACTTCCGTCAGCGGCGAAGTCGATATTGAATCTCTTATCCAAGTCGAAGACTGCGTTGTCACTTATACCAATAACGGCTATATCAAACGCATGGCCCTTGATGCCTATAAAACTCAGAAACGTGGCGGCCGTGGTGTTCAGGGTATGAAACAGCGTGAAGAAGATTTCGTCTCCGAAATGTTCATCTGCTCTTCTCATGATAATATCTTATTCATCACTAACAAAGGCTATATGCATAAACTTAAATGCTATGAAATCCCTGACGGCTCTAAAGCTTCCAGAGGCTTCCATTTTGCTAATCTCCTCCAGCTTCAGGACGGTGAACGTATTTCCGCTATGCTCCGTACAAAAGATTTCGATGATGATAAATTTGTTACTATGATCACAAAATCCGGCCGTATCAAACGTATTGCCCTCAGCGTTTTTAAGCATATTCACAAAAAAGGTATGAGAGCTACTATTCTCGATGAAGGCGACGAAATTGCCGGCGTTCGTATGACTGACGGTTCTAATCAGCTCATTATTGCAACTAAAAACGGTCAGGCTCTCCGTCTCGAAGAAAATAAAATCCGTCCTCAGGGCCGTGCCGCTCATGGCGTGAAAGCAATCACCCTCCGTAATGATGATGAAGTCGTTTCTATGGCAAGAGTCCGTGACGGTGCAAGTGTTCTGACCGTTTCTGAATTCGGCTACGGCAAGCGCACGGCTCTTGATGAATACAGAATTCAGGGCAGAGGCGGCTACGGCATCAAAAATTATCCTGTTGACAAAATCCGAGGTGATGTCTGCGGTATCAAAGTCGTTGACGATGATGATGATATTATCCTGATCTCGACAGAAGGCATTATCATCCGTGTGCCTGCTTCTCAAATCCGTATGTGCGGCAGAGTCTCCAAGGGTGTTAAAGTCATGAAAGTCTCTGAAAATAATACTGTCGTTGCTTTCACCCGCGCCGAACATGAAACCTCAGAAAATTCTGATTCTGATGAAGATCCCGAATCCCCTGATAAATCTACTCAGAAATCCGAAGAATTCAGCTCTGACAGCAATGAGGAAGTCACTATATGACTGACAGACAGGAATGTATCGTTCTGAACGGTGTGAAAACACCGTTCAGAATTCTGCATATCTCGGACATCCATTTCAACATACATACTTCTCATGATAAAAATCAGCAGATCATTGCCGACATTCTCAGAAAAGCCGATTTCTTTTCTCCTCCCTCACAACATAACGGTATGATTGCCGTTACCGGTGATCTCATTTCCAGAAAATTCAATGCTTCCAGTATCTCTGATGCTCTTGACCTGCTTTGCAGACTCAAACGTATTGCTCCTGTCGCTTACTCTCTCGGAAATCATGAAAAAGACCTTCCGGATTCCGTTCTTTCCGGTCTGCTTACCGACTGCCGGAAAGCCGGTATCCTCGTGCTGGATAATTCTTCCGTCATGATTCATGATATTCTCTTTACTGGTCTGACACTTCCTCAGACTGTCTATAAAAATCAAAACGGCAGTTATTCTGATCTGCAACAGATTACTCCTGCTATGATCTCAGACTGCATTAAATCCTGTATCGCTCATCCCTGCGTTCTGCTTGCCCATTCTCCTATGGGCTTCCATGCTTATGCTGACTGGGGAGCAGATATTGTCCTTTCCGGTCACGTTCACGGCGGTATCGTCAGACTCCCCGCTGTCGGCGGCATCCTTTCTCCGGAACGCCGCTTCTTCCCTGAATATACAAAAGGCATCTATCATTATCATTCCTGCTATATGAACGTTTCCGCAGGTATCGGAAAATTCAGACTCAATAACCCTGCTGAATTCGTCTGCATTGATCTGCTCCCTCCGGAATCCTGATTTTCAACATATCTTTTCACAACTGTGGAAAACTTAATCTCATCCCAGAAAGGAGGCTTTCTCTTCTCATGAATTTTATTATCCCTGATGCTGTTCAGACTATGTGCAGTATGCTCTGTCAACATGGCTTTCAGGCCTATATTGTCGGCGGCTGTGTCCGTGATGCCGCTCTTGGTCTTACCCCTCATGATTATGATATTACTACCAATGCCAGACCTGAAGAAATTATTTCTCTCTTCGGAACAGAAAACTGCTCTGAATACGGTCGGGCTTTCGGTACTGTCGGTGTGAAATATTCCGGCGGCTTCGCCGAAATTACTACTTTCAGAACCGAAACAGATTATACTGATTATCGCCATCCCGCTACTGTCCTCTTCGCTGATTCTATCTTCGATGATCTCGCAAGACGTGACTTCACTTTCAATGCTATGGCTTGGGACTTCCAGAATCAACAGCTCGTTGACCCTTTCCATGGCATGAACGATCTGCAGCATAAAACTCTCCGCTGTGTCGGTGTGCCCTCCGCTCGTTTCCGTGAAGATGCTCTCAGAATTCTCCGTGGTCTCCGGTTTTGTGCAAGATTCGGCTTTCAGCCTGATCCGCTTACTGAAGCTGCTATGAGAGCCGCTGCTTTTCAATTAAAACATATCTCCGCTGAAAGAATCTATTCAGAATTACGCTCTATGCTTATGGGCGATTATATTACTGATATTCTCATTGCATATCCTGAAATCCTCGCCGTCAGAATCCCTGAAATCCTCCCTTGTATCGCTTTTACTCAGCATACACACTGGCATGATTTTACCGTCTGGGAACATATCGCCCGTACTGTCGGAAATTCTCCTAAAAATTTAATCCTCAGACTGACTATGCTCTTCCATGATATTGCTAAACCTCAATGCTATACTCATGATAAAAAAGGCGGACACTTCAAAACTCATGCTCAGAAAAGTTCCGTACTTGCTGATAAAATCCTCCTCCGGCTCAAAGCCGATAACTATACTCGGAAACTTGTCTGCAAATTAATCTATTATCACAGAGAAACTCCTAAAACTCTCTATGCTGTCAGAAAAATCCTCTCTGATCTTACTTACCAAGAAGCCGAACTCTTCATTCAGGTTCTGGATGCTGACAGAGTTTCCAAACTCAAAGGCGAATCCGAAACACGTACTAAAATTACTAAAGCTGAAAATCTCTTCCGGCTTTGTAAAGAACAAAACCTCTGCTGTCGTATCAAAGATCTTGATATTAACGGCAATGATCTGATGCAGATCGGCTTTCAGGGTAAAGAAATCGGTCAGATTCTTAATTATCTCCTCGAATGCGTGATCTCTGATGAAATCCCTAATCAAAATTCTGTTCTGATTCAATACGCAAAAACGCAATATCTGTTCCGAAAGGGGGAATTGTATGATCTATTTCATCGAAGATGATAACAGTATCCGTGAACTTGTTACTTATACCCTCGGCAGTGCCGGTATGCCCGCCGAAGGTTTTGAAAAACCTTCCCTCTTCTGGATCGCTCTCGAAAAACAACTCCCTGAACTTATCCTGCTCGATATTATGCTCCCAGAAGAAGACGGTCTCTCTATCCTTCGCAAACTCCGTGCCCGCCCTGATACCCGAAATATCCCCGTCATGATGCTTACTGCCAAATCAAGCGAGTATGAAAAAGTTATCGGTCTCGATGCCGGTGCAGATGACTACCTCCCTAAACCTTTCGGCATGATGGAACTCATCGCCCGTGTCCGTGCTCTCCTCAGACGTACTCAGAAATCTTCAGATTCTGAAATTCAATCCTATCAGCTCGGCTCTCTCTATGTCAGCCCTGAAAAACATATCGTTCAGGTCAACGGCAGTGAAATTCTCCTTACTTTCAAAGAATTTGAAATGCTCTGCCTCCTCCTCAAAAACAAAGACATTGTCCTTACCCGTGAACAATTCCTCAACAGCGTCTGGGGCTACAGCTTTGACGGCGAAAATCGTACCGTTGATGTACATATCCGTACCCTACGCCAAAAATTAGGCCCTGCCGGAATCTATATCAAAACTATCCGTGGTATCGGCTATAAAATTGAAGAATCTTCGGGAGATGCTGCTCATGCGGAATGAACTTACCAAAAGAATCTTCTTCGCTTGTATTACTGTCTTCCTTCTTACTTCCAGTTTGATTCTCTATGTCATGAATTCTTATCTCGTCCGCAGAAATGTCGATGAACTTAAAGACAGAACTCTGCTCCTCTCCTCCGCTGTCAATCAGTACGGCTGGGAATTCCTCTATTCCGTCAAAATCGGTAAAGCAAGAATCACTCTGATCAATTCTGACGGAACTGTCCTGTTCGACAGTAAACTCGATCCCCAAAAAATGGAAAATCATTCCCAGCGTGAGGAATTCCTAGAAGCTGTACTGTCCGGCGAGGGTGACAGCGAACGCTATTCTGATTCACTCCTCAGAAAAACTGTCAATTATGCAGTCAAATTAGATAACTCCCAAGTTATCCGTGTCTCTATGGAACAGGATACCGTTTTCAGACTTATCATCTCTATGCTCTCCCCTGTCGTGCTGATCGTCCTTCTTATGATTCTCCTCTCTGTCGTCCTCGCCGCTGAAAGCTCCAAAAAAATTATACGTCCTATTAATCTCCTCGACCCTGAAAATCCTGACGACAGAGATATTTATGACGAAATGAAACCTTTTATCCGCAGATTAATCGCTCAAAATCAGCAAATTCAGCTTCAGATGCAACAACTCCGGATGGAACATAAAAATCAGGACGATATGCGGCGTGAATTTACTGCTAATGTCTCCCATGAACTCAAAACCCCTCTGACTTCTATTTCCGGTTTCGCTGAAATTATCCGTGACGGCTATGTTCAGCAAAAAGATGTCTCCCGCTTCGCTGATACTATCTACAAAGAAGCTCAGAGACTTATGACCCTCGTCAATGATATTCTTAAACTCTCCCGACTCGAAGACGGCAGTACGGCTATGCATGAAGAACGTCAGTCCGTTAATCTCCTTACCCTCTGTCAAAATATTCAGGAACGGCTTGCTCTCAATGCCGTTCAGCATCAGATCAATCTTTCCTGTCAGGGCGATTCTGTTTCTATTATCGGCATTCCCCGTACCCTCGAAGAAATTGTTTATAATATCTGCGATAATGCAATCAAATATAACCGTCCTGACGGCTTCGTCAGAATTTCTGTCCGGCAGGAAGAGACTTCCGCTGTCGTTCAAGTTCAGGATAACGGCATCGGTATCCCCGAAGCCGATCAAAACCGTGTCTTTGAACGCTTTTACAGAGTCAATAAAAGTCATTCCAAAGAAGTCGGCGGAACCGGTCTCGGCCTCTCAATCGTCAAACATGGTATGGCTCTCCATTATGCCAAAATTGAACTAGAAAGCGAAGAGGGAAAAGGCACTTGTATCAAACTCATTTTCCCTCTGCCAAATTAAATTATGCTGTCATAAAAATTTTCAGGAGGACTTTTATGAATCAGGAATTGCAATCCAAACTCGAAAAAGATTTCCCTTTCATGGAAAAACATCAAAATCAAGACAATACTTACAGTAAATATGGCTGTGAATGCTATGACGGATGGTATCCCCTTCTTCATGACCTCTGTCAGGAAATCCAGAAAATTTATCAGAACTATCAAATCAAACCTGATATTCTGATTCTGCAAATCAAAGAAAAATTCGCCGCATTAAGATTCTATTATACTTTCGAGAATGAACCCTGCTCTGTTCAGGCTATTGATTTCCTGAATTCAGGTCAAAGCCTCCGCCTGTATTCTCACAATGACGATAATAATGCCATCACTGGAAAGCTCCGGAGCGAAATCAGACAGACCGTTCAAAACTATGAACAGAAAAGTAAAACCATCTGCGAATTCTGCGGCGATTCCG
>Ga0326511_10004090_pt1 | contig 11692 bp, 6 predicted proteins | sample 0_2496_0518_D_FD_203701 | JGI IMG/M metagenome (GOLD analysis project Ga0326511, IMG submission 203701) | Bovine rumen microbial communities from UC Davis, California, United States - 0_2496_0518 | ecosystem: Host-associated > Mammals > Digestive system > Stomach > Rumen | place: USA: California...
TCTGTAGAATGTCCGGCTGATCAAGCCCGAAACAGTTGCATTCAGACAGGAACTGGCAATCAGGAAATCTTCATAAGTACCGGATTTCCCGGCAACATGTGCTGGATCGGACAATACTGCAATCATTGGGTCAATCTCTGGAAAATCCTGCATTGCTTCCAGCAGAGTATTTTGAATCGCTCCTTTTCCCGTCCATCCGTCTACGAACTGGATGCTTTCTGGTGCATGATGGTCAAGAATATACTGTACAGCATTTTTATCAATCCCTCTGCCCCTGATAATCGAAATAGTATAATGATAAATTTTTATCTGGTGACGCTGTTCAAGATAGCGTTTCAGCAGAATGCCTATCGGCGTTCCGGCTCTGGCAAGCGATACCAGAACAATATTTTCTCCTTTTTCCTGAAAAATTTTCTCTGCCAGATTTCCGACAGCATTTGCTGTCAGAGGTGCATAGCGTTCCAGTGCATCATAGAAAGTTTTCAGATACGCTTCTGAAGGCGCATGTTCACAGGGAAGCATTTCAGAATAATGTACTCCCTGCTGAATAAATCTTTCACGCTCCTGATTTTCGAGCGGCTGTACCTGTCCAGTAATATCTTTCAGAAGAATTTTAACATCTTCGTTTCTGTAAGAACTTCTCATGTCATTACCCCTTTATCAGAATTTTTTCAGAATCCGGAAACAGAACGCTGATATGCTGCATTGCCTGAGCAGTATCGGCTTTGCTGTCAGTGACAATCATAACAGTATCTGCTGTCTTATCTATATTATAAATATATGTCTTTCTTGACGGGTCATAGAAGCTCGGCAATGCATAGCCCTCCTGAATGGGATAGGATTCATCTTGACAGATGCCAATCGGACTTCTGGTTGTCGCATGACAACGGACTGTAAAGCCCTGCTGTTCCAGAAGATTCCCCAGAAGCAGCGCAGGAAGCATACATTCTTCTGTACCAAGAACAAGAATTTTCTTTTTCCCAGCAAGTACGGACTGAATCTCTGTATCTGCACATTCAGCAAATGCCTGAAATTGCTTCCGGTATTCCTGCACGGTATGGAGTTTCCGAGATTCCGGCAATTTGTTTTGGGGAATTATACATTGATAAGACAGCTGTTCCGAAAATGGCGGTTCTTCCGGTGCGCTGACCTGAAATGGCTCTACCTGACCAGTATAGTCCAGATGTTCCAGTTTGCAGAGGCAGTCACAGAAAATATTTTCCTGTTCCAGTAATTTCAGATTTTCGGGCGAAACTCTGTTTATCACAGAAGCCGCAATAAATTTTGTATTCTGATAAGCTGGAATCTCTCGGCGGATCTGTGAAACCATGTTCCAGATTGTCTTTCCGGTTGAAATTTCGTCATCAATCAGAATAATTTCTTTTGTTTCCGGCAGAGTTCCGGAAAGATATAATCTCTGTTCAACGGCGTGACTGTGTTCTTCTTTGAAGTTCAGGCATTTTCCGGAAAAGACTTCTCTTGTCGTATGTAAAAAACAGGCATCTTCTGGGAACTGCATCGCCGCCGCTGCCGCAATTGCTGTGGCAGTTTCAGCAAAACCGATAATCAGTTTTGCTTCCGGATGATTCTGATATAACATTTTTCCAAATGTTTCCATCATGGCAAGAGATTTTTCCGGAGAAACAGCCAAATGCTTTGCCTGTAACGGATTTACTAACAAATAGCTTCTTTTAGAATTCTGATAACGTTTTGCCAGTTTCAACAAATCTTTCTGATTATAATGCAACTTAAATCTCTCCTTTCGGGATAACACCATATAAATCACCTAATATCTTGATTTTTCTCGCCCATTTTCCGTGGCATTTCAGCTCATTCATGCGAGAACCGCTGAACCCTTTCTGTACTGCTTTCTGTGACTCGTTTCAGTTGAGAATCCGGCAGGCATCACGGTAATCTTCTTCGGAAACTTTCAGGCTTTCCCAGATATACGGCAGCTGAGAAGGATGAATTGCCGTCTTGCCTGTAAAGCCGTTGAGCCTGTCAAGCGACAGTTCTTTCTGCATTCCGGAAATCCATGACTGGCTTTCCGTGCCGAAATATTCCCAGACTGGTGCGGAAACTACAAAATTTCCTGAAAAACGGTTCAGAATATCGGCAAGAATATCTCGGATAATGCCTATCTGGTAGATATTCTGATCTTCAGCTCTCCGCAGTCCGTATAGATTGCAGAAATCATTTCCCCCTGTACGGACATTCAAAATCAGCGGATAGACTGTCATTAACTTATCATATAACATTTTCAGTTCCTGTTCTCTGGTAGACATATCAGCAATGATACGGCTTTCAAGAATCGGCATAGCATAAACAATATGACTGGATTCCTGATTCAGTTTCAACAGTGTGGAAAGATAATCATCCGCATTGGAAGTATCGAATTTTGGCAGAATGAAGCCAGTCAGGATTTCCCTGCTTTCGCCGAGCATCTGCCAGATACGGTACATATGTGCCGCCGAACGGATGCGAATAAACAGCAATGGAAAATCATTCCGCCATTCTGCATGTAATTCTGAAAAAGTATGACATAATGCCTGTTCAGCTTCCGGCAGTGCGCTTTCCAGAACAGAATCTTCCAGACAGAATGCAGTGCTTGTGAGATATGGCACTGCCCGACGGATAATTTTTCCGGCAATTCCTTCCTGCAAAGCCGGCATATACAACAATCCGCCCACATGATATGCCAGTTCTGTGATTTCATAATTCATAATAGTATTAATCTCCATTATTCTGTAAAGTGAAATAAACTGGGTCTAACAACTATGCTGTCTGGTTCTTGTCCTGCATAGTATAGAATCCGTGCATGACATCATATTACTGCGTTCTTTTCGCATACTTTTTGATATTTGACAGCTCTTATCACCCTCTTTTATATCACTTTTATTTTGATATTGCAACAGTTTTTAGTATAATATTTTTTGTTCATAAATTTCTCCTTAATTGCATTTTTTATTATTTCAACAATTTGCATACACGATAATTTTTCATTTGGTATCTTGACAAGAGAAAACACTTTCATCCTCATTTCTTGCCGGACAAATGCAGATACAGATTACTATATTTTCCATATTCTCCGGGAAGAATATGTTTCTGAAATTTCATATATTCATTTTCAATGCTTAATAATATATGTTTCATCCGAACAGGCTGCTGCTCTGCTGCCGCAAGAAATGCCGCAGCCAGCACCACATTTTTTATATTTGCACCAGAAAAATCGAATTGTTCTGCCAGATAATCAAAATCAATTTCATCTGCCCTTGGCATTTTTTCCGGAAAACAGCTTTCCCAGATCTGACGGCGTACATCAGGCGATGGAATAGAAAACTGCAAAATATATTTCATCCGGCGCATAAATGCATGATCCAGATTATTGATGAAATTAGTGGAAAGAACCACGATGCCGTCATACTGCTCCAGTCTTTGCAGCAAAAAAGCTGTATTATTATTGGCATAACGATCTTTAGAATCTGTCACTTCGCTTCTTTTTCCACAGAGAGCATCTGCTTCATCCAGCAGCAGAACACAGTCTGATTTTTCTGCTTCTGTAAAAATAGCATCCAGATGCTTTTCTGTTTCGCCAATATATTTATCTGTAATCTGTGACAAATCTGCATGAAACAAAGGCAGTTCCAGCTGATGGGCAATCACATGGGCTGTCATTGTTTTTCCTGTTCCGGGCGGACCGCATAAAAGTACCGATACAGCCTTTCCATAGGGCATTTTTGCATACATGCCCCATTCTGTATAGACTTTATGATAATATAGAAAATTGGCACAGATTTCTTCTATTTTTTTCTTTTCCTTTTCGGGGAGTATTAAATCAGAGAGCGAATACTCTGCCCATAAAATACGAAAAAGGCGGTCGGACGGACTGGCAATACGGGAACATATTTTTTCATAAATTTGTTTTTCTGTTTCTATTTCCGAGATGGGAAAATAAAATTTTCTTCTCTGGAACACTTCTGCAATCTGACTGCATGAAAATTTGAAGCGAATGGCAAATTGTTCGGGAATAATGCCTTCTGCCTGATGTTCCTCTGCCAGATGCTGCCACAATAAAATTCTGTCCTGTTGGGAAAGCTGCGGCATATCATAAAGATAAACGGGGGTATTCAGAATTCTTGTCAGATCAATTGATTTTTCTGTACAGCAGCAGACCTGAACACCGTATGCCTGAAATCTCTGAATACAATCCGCACAGAATTCCTGTTCTGTTATTTTTTCAAAGCATGTTTCACTGACATGATACCAGCAGACAGCTGCCTGCATAAACAGGGTTTCACGCAGAATTTCTGAAAGTATTTTCTGTATTTGTTCTTCATTTTTTTTCAGGAGCAGGGCAGCATCGGCAAAAGCAATTCTTTTGCTGCATTTTCGTGCAAGATGTTTCATCATGAAATTTCGTCCGCTGCGGCTGGTCCCTCGAATCTGTAAAACTGCTTCTTCGTTTCTGAAGGCTTCTGCCAGTCTGGTGTTTTCTTTTTCATAGAGATACAGTGCCGGAAGTTCTGTATTTTCTGTAAACAGCATATAGCCGTTTTTCAGCGATATTGTACGGCTGTCCGTACCAGCAAGATAATCCAGAAACCCAGAGTCCATCTGCATAGGAATCTGAGCATACCATGCATCAGGATTGAGCGGTTTCAGAAACAGTGGTGCTGTCAGCTGATAGATTTGTATTGCCTGATCTGCCGGACAGATCTGCTGATATTCCAGCCAGTAAGCTGTTTCAATTGTCACACTGATTCTGGATTCACGCAGAGCATCAGCAGCTTCAGGGCTTATTGCACAGAAAATTGACAGATCCAGTAAATTTCTGACAACAGGCCGATATTCTTCCGGAATGCATTCCAGAAGATATTGATAACGGCGGCGACCGATTGTATCACATTCCGGATTCAGGTAAGCATCAAACGCTTCGAGCGGATAGGTCTGATAAGTTTCCGCCAGTCTGGACAATTTGGCATGTGGTCTGTTTGGAATCTGGGAGATAACAGTTTCCAGTCGCAGGGCTGCCAGCATTCCGGCAGCCTGCTGAAAATCTAACTGCTGTGTCATTCTGTTCCCTGTCTGCGGATTTCTTCAAATAATTCAGGATTTTCCTCCATCAGCAGTCTTGCGTTTTCCATTTCTTCTTCATACTGGGTGAGCGTCATGGCTTCTGCATCTGAGCCGATAATGATCAGATAATCATATAAATATCCCAGATTTTCAGTCATTTTCATCAGGGCAATCATCACGGACAAAACAGAATATTCTGTATTCATATCCGGCAGAATCACATCATATGCATAATAAACATGTGTCAGCGGCACATAAACATGAAACGCTCCCACCATCAGCTGATGATTCAGTTCCACGATTTTTTCTTTGAACAGTGCTTCCTGATTGGGCTGATGTCTGCAAATGCTGATAAAAATCTGAAGAATTCCGGCAGAACCGTCTTCTATTCCACAGTTTTCATCACGGAACACTAATTCTGCTGTAAGAGCATTTTCATGCAGACCGATTCCGGGGATGGTAATATTCATTTGTTCTTCTGTAATTTCGGTCTGATATTGTTTTTTCATAATATCAGAGAGTTTTTCAAAAAATGCTTTTTCATTTGGTTTCAAACTAATCACCTCATAATAAATTGATACTGGCTTATGAAAGTTATACTGTACGATTCAAAACAAGTTTATACAACAGCTGCTCCTTTTTTGTGTTTCAATTTTGGCTTTTGGTCTTTTTTGGGCAGAGGAATTTGAGTGTTGCCTGCATCACTCTTTTTGGCTGCTTTAAGACTGATGTCTTCTTTATCGTTCATATGCTGATTCTGCGTAATGGCTGCGGTGAGTGTGCCTTTCCAGTTACCACTTTCCTGAACTTTGCCGAGAATATCTTCTAACTTGATATTACCATATTTCTTCGGATCGGAATATCCCAGACCGCCCATCGCTGTTTTGATGACCTGCTGTTCGTTATTCACAGGGTTTCCTCCCGGATTGAGTGCATTGTATGCATGGGCAGCGGTATACAGGTCAATGGCATCTGTGACATTCAGAGCCTGTCTGTAGCCAGTACGTGTGGGAATGCCGGTTGTCCGCCGCAGAACATTATGAAAGCGTTCAGAAGATTTGCCGCCCATTCTGTCCATAATATTATTATATTTTCCTTCGCCGATTAAATCACGGAAAGCGGCTTCATTTTTCTTGCCTTTGAAAACTGACTGAATGATTTTTTTAGCTGCAAGGCTAGCAGCGAAGCAAGCCAGACCAACACCGCCTGTGACAAGTGCAGCAGGAGCAGCAGCAATAGAAGCAATCGCCATTGCAGTGCTGACTGTTCCTTTTACAGCATCTACACCGCCCTCCCATGCCTGTTCTTTTTCTGCAAGACTATACTGTTTCATGAAACGGGCAAACTGTTCGGAGTTAGCAGCTTTTAAATCTCTGATCTTTCTCTTTGCCTTAGTAGCTCTGTGTGCCGCATGACCGTGATAGATGGCCTGTGAAACACCGGAAACAATATCAATTGCACCGCCAACGACACCCGTTATATCACCAATAGAACTGAAAGTCTGAAATGCCTGAAACAGTGGTTTTGCTGTATTTCCGGCAGCAACTACAAATGAAATGACTGCTTTTCCGCCAGAGCTGACTGTCGTGGCAATGCCATTGAGCACTTTCATGATATTCAGTACAGTTTCCAGTTTCTTCATGTTGGATTCGGCAATATCTCCCTTTTGGAGAGCCTGCATGGCATCTCCGTGTGATTGAAAAATAGCAAGGAAGTCAAGAACAGTCTGTGCACCTGCCATGAATGTATTGATACATTCCAGAGCACCAGCCCAGTTCAGCTGTTTTTTCATGGCAGTCATGTCAATTTGTTCGCCTTCGCCTTCAATACTTGTGAATACCTTACCTTTTTCCTGTACTAAATCATCCGGAATATCGTCGGCATAAATCTCCATGAAATCATCGACATTTTCTGATACTTTGCTCAGTTCTGCTATTATCGGCATAACATTACCAGTAAAAGTCTGGGCATAGTCATTGATTTCTCCGATAATATCAGGCACTTCAAAACCGTCATCCTCTTCTTCATCGGATTCTTCTTCGGAAGCTCTCATCAGGTCTTTCATTGCTCCGGCTGCGGCTGCCTCTCGTGTACTGGAAACTTTTTTGAGTGCTCCTTCATCATTACCAGCTTTTTTCAGAGAAGCGTCATAAGCATCAGGGTTAAAATCCAGATAAGCTCTCAGCATAGAAGCATTCATTGTTTCCGGAACTTTTCTTGTTTTAAAAGCTTCCTCCAGATCGCTTTCTGCTTTAATATGCTCCAGATGTTCCAGTTTATCCTTTTCCTTGCTGGTAAGTTTTTGTTTATTTTTCAGTTCATCCATGGTAGCATCTAGATTATTGCTGCTGACAAAGCTGTTATCATCGCCGTAAGTATAAATATGATCTTCCTGAGTTGCATTGTTCACATCAGCATTATCTGTAGCACTGGAATGTGCACGCTTATATTCACGCACCTGCTTTGCCTGTTCGATATACTGATTGATTTCAATAATCAGAGAAATAAAATCAAATTTTGCATCACTGTACAGAACAGTTTCCATTTCAGTAATTTTATCGCTGTAATTTCCGATGAATTCCTCTGCTGCGCCTTTGAGATCAGGGTTATCGTCCAGCTTAATCATTTTCTCAGAATATTTTTTTTCTGCGTTGATTACTTTATCATAGGCTTTGTCTTCTTTTTCTTCTGTTTCTTTTTTTTCTTCTCTTTGTTTTTTCATTTTTTCATATTGTACTTCCTCGTCTGATGCTTTTTTATACCATGGAGTTGATTTCGGCTTGACCAGCGGCGAATCAGGCGGGGGCGGATTATTTTTTCTTTCCCGTGATTTTTTGGCTTTCCTGATTGCATTTTCTGAAACGTCTTTGGTAGTTTTTTCCGTCAGATCATACATTTGTTTCAGCCGATCGGCATAGGCATTCAGTGATGTAACCATTGTATGCACTTCACTGGGCTTCAGGCCGGGACAGCCGTCTTTCAGCCCTTTTGCTTTTACATATTTCCCTGCAAATGATTCTATCATAAAAATTCCTCCTTTTTATTATAAGTTTAAATTTGGCTGACCGGAGTTTTTGTATGTTCCTGCAATGGTGCAGAAAGTTCTTCAGTTCTGGAAAACAGTACAAACCAAGTATTGTCCGATTCTTCTGAAGATTTTTCTTCTGTCCTCCAATAAACAGGATTTACGAGACTTTTGGCACTGTGTGTCAGAAAACAACATCCATCTTTGAGTGCTGCTTTCTTTGCGAGTCGTTCAGATTCATCATATTCCCAGCCGGAAACGATAATTTCAGCATATTCTTTGGCACCGCATACAGAAACTGTATTGATTCCGCTGCCAATGCCGACACCGCACTGAATATGATACTTTTTGGCTGTCTGCAAAATTTCCTGAGCGGCTCTCAGAACATTTTTATTAGAATGCTGAAATATCCAGACAACATGCCCCATATGCATATGCAACAGAATACCATCCAACTTGGCAATTGTTTCTGTCAGATGTGCATAGGCCAACTGCATTTTTTCTGGGGTTGGTTCCTGAAATACGGCATGTAAAATATGAAGACTGCACTGTCGTTGTTTTCCGGCTTCGGCTTCTGACAGATTTTCCAGATTCAGGAGAGAAATAAGCTCGCCGGAAATAAAACTGTAGTGCTGCTGATTGTTTTTTTCTGCCTCCCGCTGTCTCTGCCATGCATTATTGATCATGACATACAGCCGTTCCCAAACGATCAGAATTTCACTTGCAAGGCGACGGCTGTGCGGTTTTTCAACAAGGCCTTTTTCAACTTGTATGCCCAGTTTCTTGATTGGTGCAAGATTGATATTCAGATAAACCTGAATTACAATCATCAAAATGATACAGCAGGCGATAATCAGCCGGAGAATATCATTCCGGAACAGCAGGCATTTGAGATAGACTTTATAATAATCAATACCGATTTCTACAATTGCATTGAAATGATACTGTTCATTTTCATAACAGAAAATATCAACATACCACTGTCCAAGACTGTCGCATTGCTGCCCCATGCTGGAACGGCGTGTCTGCATTACTTTTTCGTATACCTGATCTGTATAAAAATTATGATACAAAACAGATGACGGTACACGTTCAAGGCTTCCACCATTGTAAATAATCTGAAATTCTCCATTTTCATCTGGAATATGAAGAAGATAATACAAACCAAGTTCTTCCTGACCAGTTACTTCATTCAGAAAAACTGAAGAATTGGGCAAATCCCATAAAGCATTATAAAATTCTTCTGAATACAGGGTTTCTTCTGTGAAATCCGGAATGTTTTCTATCAGAATATCCATTTCTTTTGCCATATCTTTTTCCAGAGAGTACAGCATATATTCATAATTTGTTTCATACACGGCTTGCATCAGTATATTAACCCATCCTGCAAGCAGAGCCGTAATACTTCCAAATACAAGCAGGGAATACACACCGATCTGGAGTCGCAGCGAAACAAAGCCGGTTTTCTGTATTAATATATAGAAAGAAAATCCAATCATCAGAATGATAAAAAAACCGAGTTCAATCATACCAAATATGCCCAAAACATATTTTTTTAGATAATCTTTATCATAAGATATTTCCGGATACAGGTGCATCTGTCCGTTTTTCTGAACAGCGAGAGCATAGCGGAAATCCGGCAGCATCAAAGAATCATAATCTACATTTTCATTCACATCTATTTCTGATGAATATGGCAGTTCGACATAAGCAGCGAAGGCATTTTCTGAGATATAACAGTGATTTGTCAGCTCATTCCAGAAAATGGAAGAATTGCTTTCGGCTTCTTCAGCATTTGTGACATGATAAGCCAGCGGTGCAATTTCATCCTGTGTTTTTCCGGTCTGTAAAAAATAAGTAATCTGATGATTGGATGTCAGATCGACACAGGAAATGAAATCCGCTTCCAGAATGGGGTTGGCATAAGAACCCCATTCTCCGTTTTTTCCCGAAACTGCTTGCAGAACATGTTCATCGTTCTCATAGTACAAACCTGATGTATCACTGAATGCAGTAATATTTCCATGGCCATCAAATTTCATTGTATAAAACAATACCTCGTCACATACTGCAATCTGGCGTACTTGCTGTGTATCTTCGGCATTTTGTGTATATACTGTATAGCCGTCCGGCGTTTCTGATAAATATTGCAGCATATTGTTGTTCATCTGAAATGCCAGCACACAAGGTGTACCATATGTTTCGGCAGGCGGCTGAATTTCGCAGAAAGGTTCCAGAGTCTGCTCTGTAAAATTACAATGCATAATTTCTTCTTTGACGGGCATACCTGTCAGCGTATAAGATTCCAGTTTATAAACATAAATTTCTCCTGTTGCCGGATCACAAGTCAATTTGCCATAGTTATAGCATAGTTCATAATCCGAAGAGGCAAGCGACTGTTCAATAGCAACAGCCTGTGTGCCGTCTGTCAGACAGCGAAAAATTTTCATGTTACGGTTGGCATCCATATCAATACTATAAAGATAATCCCCCACACAGATCATATCTGCACAGAACTGTGGAGATATGCCACCTTTTTTATATGTGATGACAGTTGTTATTGTGACAGTCAGAAACAATGTCAGTAAAAGAGCCACCAGAAATTTTTTTATCATGTTGTTTCATGCTCCTTTTCTTTATACAGGTTCTGATAACATAACCGGAGATAGTGAGCTGCTGCACGATCGCTGCTGTCTTTCCGCATGGCCGCACAGAACAATTCGAACGCATACTTATAATTTTCCGTCTGATACAGCATTACAGCCTGTTCAAATTCATCCGCACACTGCTGGGATAAAATTTCTGTCAGCCGGATAATATGAGCAGGTTTGTTTTCTGTGTCTATCTGGAAAAAACCGATTGTTCTGCTATTAAAAATGCTTTCAAAATTCAAAGTATTCTGCATAGCATAATCTGTTACCAGAATCTGACAGCCATATTCCTGACAAACCTGTACCATTTTGGGAAGTATTCTGGATTCTTCGGGATGCCAAGTACAAAATCGCTTGTGTGTCTCATCACCCATTACACAAAAATGCATGACACTATAATGAATGACAGCTGTTAATTCGCACCGTTCCGACAAAATTTCACGGATTACGGAGGCACAGCAAATAGCATCAAAACTGCTTTCTGTAAAAACAAACCGCATATGTTCCATTGAGAGTGTTTCACAAATGCCGTTATGCTGCCGGATGACAGGAAGAATTTTCTGATAGATTTTTTTTCTGCCAATATTATCATTTTCTTTCGGAACAATTTTCATATACAGGACAGTAGCCGGAAGAATGGCAGTATCTCCGGGATGCAGAGCAGATAAATTCCGCTTGCCAAACAGAACCGGCCATTTTTCATCTACGAACTTTCCAAAACTTTCCTGATTTTCCTGCTGCTGATGAATGCTGATGCGAAGTTTTTCTACATTCTGACGAAAATTGCTTGCCAGCAAAGCAATTTCAGTATGTCCTTTTACTGTAATCAGATCACAGTCGCCTTTCAGCATAAAAGTATGTGCCTGCTGTTCCATTTCACTAAGCGGTCGGATGGAACGGCGGAGCATCATCAGAAGTAAAATAATAAATCCCGTCATGC
>Ga0326511_10004091_pt1 | contig 11691 bp, 8 predicted proteins | sample 0_2496_0518_D_FD_203701 | JGI IMG/M metagenome (GOLD analysis project Ga0326511, IMG submission 203701) | Bovine rumen microbial communities from UC Davis, California, United States - 0_2496_0518 | ecosystem: Host-associated > Mammals > Digestive system > Stomach > Rumen | place: USA: California...
ATGCTCACTTTCGTGCCCTCATGGAGAATAAACAAGTCGGTGCCTTTCTTGTCGGGCGTGCTCTTCACCGTAGCCGCCGGAGCAACGACAATGGCCCCGCGCCTATGGAGGAGCTGGTCTTTCTGCTGAAAGGCGAAGATATTGGCCAGCAGGAACACCAGGACAAGCCCCAAGGCACCGAAGAATCCCAACTTGCGAAGCCAGACAGGCTCGGAGAAGAGATAGACGAGGGCCAGGACGATGGCGAGGGCCAGCGAGAAGAGGGCCGTGCGTGCCCACCCATCGACACTCATGAGGCTTACGAGCGAGCGATACCATGTGAGGAAAAACATCTCCTGCTCGGGCGTGATCTTGTCAATGGTCTTCGAACGCGCCATCTGTAGGTTGAAGCGCACATCGCGATCGCCCGGCGAGAGTAGCAGGGCCCTCTCATAGTTGAGCACGGCCCGTGTAATATTCTCAGTGCGGTAATAGGCATTGCCGAGGTTGTAGTAGAGCTCGGCAGAGGCTCCTTTAACCAGCAGTGCCTCATAGTCCTTGATGGCCTGCTGATACTGTCCGCGAGCGTAGGCGGAGTCGGCATCTGCCTTGGTGAGTTCCCCAGCGTGGCAGAAAGAGGGATTACAAACCATCAGCATCATAGCTGAGAGTATCATCCATCGATGTGAAATCTTGAATATTGTCTTTACCATTGTCTGTTCTTGTATGTTGATAGAATCCTATTTGGCGCGTAGGGCACTCTCAATCTTCTCGATAGCCGTCATGGCCCTGTCGAACACCTTGTTCATATTGCCCTTCGGGTCGCCCGGGGCATAGCGCTCAAACTCACACTCATCCAATGCACCCATGAACTGGGCGATGGTGTCGCCATCGACCTTGCGCTCTGCCAGCCGCTGGCTAATATTGTCGTGGGAGAGTTGCTCGACGGGGATGTTGAGTTTGTCGCCCACATATCCCCAAAGCGCACGAAGCACCTCGTCATAGAATTCGCCGGGACGATTGTCGGCCATCAGGCGGGCTGCCTTCTTCAGTCGTTTAGTGGCCACCTTGTTGGCCTTCTTGCCGCGCTGTTTGGTGATGTTGGCACGCTCGATGGCCCGCTGGCGGAAGATGACGAACAGCGAGATGAAGGCGAGGGTGAGCAAGGCGATGGCCACCCAATAACCCGTGGAGCCAAAGAAGAAGTCGTCGAGGGCATGCTGGCTGACATCGCCAGTCTTGATATAGCGGATGTCCTTGTTGAGCATCTGCAAGTCCTCTTGCCCGTTGAACACGCTGACACTCCCCGACCCCTTGGCCACATCAAGCGTGAAACCCTCGGTGCGGGCTGTCTCATACTGCTTGGTATCGGGATTGAAGTAGACAAACTCCACAGGCGGTATCTCATACTTTCCCTGATGGCGCGGAACGGCGAGGATGTCATACACCATCGACCCCTCTACTCCATTGGCTGTGAGCTTGGTCTGGTCGGTGATTTTGGCATCATACTTGTCAAAGTCCTTAGGAAGGGCCACCTCCGGCTGCTTGATAAGCTTCAGGTTGCCTGTACCACTGACGATAATCCGAAGATTGACAGGGTCGTTGGCCTTTACCTCCGTCTTGTCCAGCTGGGCCGAGATGTTGAACTTGCCCACTCCTCCTGAGAAGTTGGCAGGCCGCTGTGGCAGAGGGTCAACCTGGATCTCAATGCCCGGAGCCTGTATCTGCTTCTTCACCTCGACATAGCCTGAGCCGCCATTGAAAAAAGCTTCAAAGGGATCGATGTTGCGGTTCTGCTGCACGACGATGCCATTGAATGTGATACTCGGAATCTGCAGCTTGCCTGAGAGCTGGGGAAACATGACGTACTGGCTCCAGGTGACCGTGTGATATGGGCGTCCGTTCACGGTCTCTATCTTGAAGCTCTTCTGCTGAGGCAGCTCCACCTCCTGGGTGTGGAATCCCTTCAGGTCGGGCATCTTGCCTTCAAGCTGTGTCAGCGAGACAAGCGTATAGACCTTATAGGTGAGCAGGATAGGCTCCTGCTCGTAGACGCGCTTCTTGTTGGCACTGACCTTGATAAAGAGATCGCTACCGGAAATACGGCTGCCTGCATCGCGCATCTCACCCCCATCGTCGTCCTGACGTCGCTGGGCACCGCCGCCGGACTGGCTCCGGGCACTGCTGCCCGACACCTTGATGGATAGCGTGTTGGACGTCACGGTCTTGCCATCCACAACGGCCTTGGCCGCAGGAATAGTGTAGGAGCCGTTCTTTGTAGCCACCACGATGTAGGTATAGGTGACGGAAGAAGACGAACTCGTATGACCATTTATCACCTGATAACTCGACTGAGTGGACCGATTCGGGCCAATAAGCACCTCCAGTTCCTCAGGGATGTTGCCTGCACGGAATTCACTCACATTCTGAGTGTTGAGCGTATAGGTCAGGCGAAATTGCTCGCCTACGGCAACATGCGAAGGGGCTGAGGCGGTTAGAGTCTGGGCTACTAAATAGCTGAAAGACAGCGGATGGATGACAGCCAACAAGGCTATCAACACCATTTGTCTGTATCTTGTCATAACATCACTCATAGTTTTTCTTCTATTCTTAAAAGTAGGGCCTACCAGTTCTTCTGCGAACCACGCCGCTGGGGTTGCTGCTGGGCTTTCTTCAGGCGCTCCTGCGTCTGCTTCTCCTGCTGCATGGCGGCATTGAGGAGCTGTTCGGCATTTTCCTTGCTCATCTGGGGCTTGGGTTGCTCCTGCTGCTTGTCCTGCTGTTTGTCTTGTTGCTTGTCTTGTTGCTTCTGCTCGTCCTTCTTCTGCTTGTCATCCTGCTTCTTGTCATCTTTCTGCTGGTTCTGCTGATTGGGATTCTGCTGCTGTTGCTGCTGCTGATGCTTGCAGAGCACAAGGTTGTAGCGCGTCTCGTCGTCGTTGGGATTGAGGCGCAGGGCATTCTTATAGGCCTCTATCGCCTCGCCATACATCTTGTGCGACTGGCAGATGACCCCCATGTTGTGATAGGACTGATACTTGCGCAACGGATTGGTCTCTATCTTCGCGGCATTCTCAAACTGCTCGATGGCAGCAGAATCCTTCTTCTGGGCCATCAGGGCATTGCCCAGATTATAGATGGCCTGCGGATTGCGGGGATTCTTCTCTACAGCCTTGCGGTAGGACACTTCGGCATTGGCAAAGTCGCCAGCCTGGAACTGCTTGTTGCCTTGACGGATGTACTGACGATCGGTCTGGGCTTGCACGGCTATAGGAGAGAAAGAAATGAAGGATAGCACCATCAGGGGGAAGAGCAGGGCAAGGGTGCTCCTGCCTCCCTTGGACTCACCCCTCTTGAAGAGTGACATGCGTTTCAGGAGAGGATTGCGCCGGTCGAAAACGCAGATTTCAAGGATAAGCAACAGAAGTACCAGCAACCCGAAGGCCTGGAATTGCTCATCGTAGTCGCTGTAGACCGTCGTTGATGTCTCTTTCTTGGAGAGCTTGTCGAGTTCGTTGTCAAGTTGCTGTTGGGCGGCGCTGTTGTTTTCCACATGGATATAGGCTCCACCGCCCGCCTGTGCCACCTGGCGGCACATGTCTTCATTAAGAGCCGACATCACCGTGTTGCCCGATGCGTCCTTCATATAGTCGCCCGTACCGGGAATGGGGATAGGCGCCCCCTGAGCCGAGCCTACGCCGAGCACGAAGACGCTCATACCCTTTGCCTTGGCCGACTGGGCTGCCTCAAGCACACCGCCCTCATGGTCCTCGCCATCGGTAATGACGATAATGGCCTTGCCTATGCCTTCCTCCTGAGTGAAGCTATTGGCTGCAAGGTTGATGGCTGCCGCAATGTCCGTGCCCTGGGTAGCTATCATCGAGGGATCGATACTCGAAAGGAACATCTTGGCAGAGACGAAGTCACTCGTGATGGGCAACTGCACAAACGCATCGCCGGCAAACACGATCAGGCCTATCTTATCGTCGGTAAAGTGGTCTACGAGATTCTCAACCATCATCTTGCTCCTGTCGAGACGGCTGGGGACGATGTCCTCTGCCCGCATGGAATTGGAGATGTCGAGCGCTATGATGGTCTCTATGCCTGTGCGCTTCTCCTGACTGATCTTAGTGCCCATCTGCGGACGAGCCAGCATCAGCACAAGCAGGGCCAGGGCGAACTGAAGCATCCAGAACTTCACCGACGGGCGAAAGCGCGACACGTCAGGCATCAACTCCTTCAGCAGGGAAGGATCGCCAAACTTGCGTATCCGCTTCTTCTGATTGCGGTAGGTCAGGAATCTGACAAGTGCCAATACAGGTATCAGCACCAGGAGCCAGAGATATATGGGGTCTTCAAACCTAAACATCTTGTATATTTACTATTTAACTATTTACGATTTACTATTTATTTACTATTTTATTATTTAGCTATTTACGAATCTCGCCTGCGCTGCCATTCAAGGGCGGTAGCAAATTTTTCACTTTTCACTATTCACTTTTACCTTTTCACTATTCACTTTTACCTTCTCACTATTCACTTTTACCTTCTCAGGGTATGCGTCGGAAGATGGTGATGCGCAGCAGCAACTCTACCAACAGAGCTATCAGGGCCGCAAGGGCAAAAGGCTGGTAAGCCTCGTATTTCTTGCTGAACTTCTTGACATTGAGCTTCGACTTCTCCAACTGGTCAATCTCACTATAGATCTTGCGCAGTTCCTTGGTATTGGTTGCCCTGTAGAAATCGCCGTCGGTGGCATGGGCGATATCGCTCAGCGTTTTATTGTCGATCTCCACCGGAATATTCACATATTGCACCCCACCGGCTACAGGCATCGGATAAGGGGCCACCTTATTAGTGCCCACGCCGATGGTATAGACTCGGATGCCCAGACTCTTGGCAATATCAGCTGCCGTCATGGGCGAGATGTCACCTCGATTGTTGCTGCCGTCTGTAAGCAGGATGACCACCTTGCTCTTGGCTTTGGAATCCTTCAGGCGGCTGACGGCATTGGCCAGTCCCATGCCAATGGCCGTGCCGTCCTCGATGAGTCCTCGTGCAGCGATATCGGTACGCACACTCTGAAGCAGATTGAGCAGCGACGCATGGTCGGTGGTCATAGGGCATTGGGTGAACGCCTCACCGGCAAAAATAGACAAGCCGATGTTATCATCGGGACGCCCGCTGATGAACTCCGAGGCCACCTGCTTGGCAGCCTCTATGCGATTGGGCTTGAGATCTTCGGCCAGCATACTGGTGGAAACATCCATTGCCAGCATGATGTCGATGCCCTCTACGGTCTTGTTCTTCCACGAGTTCTGGGTCTGCGGACGGGCCAGCGCAACGACTATCATGGTGAAGGCTGTCACCCTGAGCAGCATGGAGAGCGGCATCAGCCTCACCTTCCAGCTCTTGGGCGCATCCCGGAAGGCGAAGGTGTCACTCATCCGCATCGTAGGTTCTGTCTTCTTCCTGTACATCGCATACCAAAAGATATAGGGGATGACGAGCAGGAGTAAGAACAGGTATTCTTTATTGGCAAATTCCATAAAGCAAACTTAATTTATTAACTGATAGATGTTGTAGACCACATAAGCAAACAACAGCGCACTCATGGTGAGCAAAGCAGCGATGACCACCTTGAGCAGGCGGCGCATCTTCACGCTGCGCTGGTCTTTCTCCGAGAGCTGTGGTTTTACGGTCTCCTCAACAGGCATGTTTTCAAGCTTTGTCTGGTTGATGAAGTCTATGGCATTGACAAGGTTCATGTCATTCTCATTGATGAGCGTGGAGTACTTGGCAAACTTCACCAGGTCGGCAGTAGCAAACAGCTGTTGCAGCTCGCCGAGGGCCTTCTGGTCCTGCGTGGCTGTGAGGCGTTCGATGATCTCGCTACTCGTCATCTCCATCGCATTGAAGCCATAGCGCTCCTCGATATACTTGCGCAGGGTGTCGGTCAGTTTGGTGTAGTATTCCTTTGAATTCTCCGCACTCACCATCTTGTCGGCCTTGATCTGTTCGATCTCCTTCATCGCCTTCTGATGGGGCAAGAGCCGCTTCACTATCTTGATGTGGGTGATGATGGGCTTGTTGTCGTTCAGACGAATGTACAGATAATAGGTTAAGGACAAGATGATTAGGACTAGTACGCTCAACCAGAAGCTCAGGCTCCACTCGCTCCACAGGAACGGATTATCCTGTACATCCTTAGCCGGGAAGAACTTCTCCGCATGCACCGTGTCGACCTCAATGGTAAGCACTTTCAGAGCCAGGCTCTTGCTCTGATAGGGCTTGCCGTCAACCTTTACCGTAAGTGGTGGTATATAATATAATGTATCATCGAAGGAAGTCAGGGTATAGACCATCGACTTTTCCACGAATCCATTATCTGTGGTCTTGTCTTCTGCCGACTGACAGGCAAGCACCTCCACGCCGGGTGTAACATACTGGGAGGGCTGAAACGAAGGGAACTCCACCTTGGAGTTCTCCTTCGCCACAGCCTTGAGCGTGACATGCACTTGCTGACCGACAAGCATCTCTATATTGTCGATGCTGGCCTCCACTTGCACATTCTGGGCACTGGAGGCAATAAAGGGGAAATACAACATGAATAGCAGGACAAGCAGGCCCGCCAATCGTCTGATATCTCTTTGGTCTTGTATGATCATCATTTATAAACAATAACTCTAATCCCTAAACTGCAATCCAAATCGCAGGACTCATGCCCTCCTCTTGAACAACAGCATCAGGGCCTTGACGAAATCCTCATTCGTAGCTATGCTGACATTGTCGACCTGGCTCTTGTTGAAGGTCTCCTGCAACTGCATCTGGCGGTTCAACCAGTACTTGCGATAGGAGTCGCGCAGCCGCTTGGAACTGGTGTCGACATACTGCTCAAATCCGGTCTCGGCATCCACCACCTTCATCAGCCCCACATCGGGCAGCTCCCTTGCACGCTGGTCATACACCTGGATAGCCACAACATCATGCTTACGGCTGGCTATCTGAAGCGACTGCTGGAAATCGTTGCGCGTATAGAAATCACTCAATATAAAGGTTGTAGTGCGGCGTTTCTGAACACTGGAGAGGAACTCTACTACCTGTTTGACATCGGTTCTCTTCGATTCCGGCTGGAAGTCAAGCATTTCCCGGATAATATAAAGGATATGCTTGCGCCCCTTCTTCGGGGGAATATACTTCTCTATCTTGTCTGAGAAGAACACGACTCCTATCTTGTCATTGTTCTGGATAGCACTGAAGGCGATGGTGGCTGCAATCTCAGTCACCATGTCGCGCTTCATCTGCTTCTGCGTGCCGAAGTCGAGCGAGCCGCTGACATCAATCAGCAGCATCACCGTCAACTCACGTTCCTCCTCAAAAACCTTCACATAAGGACGATGGAAACGGGCTGTGACATTCCAGTCGATATCCCGCACATCATCGCCAAACTGATACTCACGCACTTCGCTGAAGGCCATTCCCCTGCCCTTAAAGGCAGAATGATACTGCCCGGCGAAGATGTTGCTGCTCAGTCCACGGGTCTTGATTTCAATCTTACGAACTTTCTTAATAATCTCAGATGTCTCCACGATCTAATTACACAATTTTACCATTATACGATTTCACCATCAATTGTCAGATTGTCCAATCGTCAAATTGTCAAATTGTCAAATTGTCAAATCAAGGCACTTCCACCTTATTAACAATCTTGGAGACAATCTCCTCGCTCGTGATATTGCTGGCCTCAGCCTCGTATGTGAGGCCAATGCGATGGCGGAGCACATCATGGGCAACGGCACGCACATCTTCCGGCACCACGTAGCCACGACGCTTGATAAACGCATAGGCACGGGCAGCCTTCGCAAGATTGATGCTGGCACGCGGAGATCCGCCAAAGGAAATCATGTCCTTCAGGTCTTTCAGCCCATAGCGTGCCGGATAACGGGTGGCAAATACGATATCGGCAATATACTGCTCAATCTTCTCGTCAAGATACACCTCACGCACGACATCACGTGCCCGAAGGATCTCATCGGCTGTGGTCACGGGTGTCACCACAGGCATCTCACCGGCTATGTTTTCACGGATAATCAGCTTTTCCTCATCCAGCGTGGGATAGTCGATAACAACCTTCAGCATGAAACGGTCCACCTGTGCCTCAGGCAGCGGATAGGTGCCTTCCTGCTCTATGGGGTTCTGGGTTGCCATTACCAGGAATGGGTTGGGCAGACGGAAGGTCTGACTGCCGATAGTGACCTGTTTCTCCTGCATGGCCTCAAGAAGGGCACTCTGCACCTTTGCCGGCGCACGGTTGATTTCATCAGCCAAGACGAAGTTGGCAAATACGGGGCCTTTCTTCACTTGGAAATTCTCGTCTTTCTGCGAATAGATCATCGTACCGATGACATCAGCAGGAAGGAGGTCGGGGGTAAACTGCACACGGCTATATTCGGAGTCTATCAACTGTGAAAGGGTCTTGATTGCCAGGGTCTTGGCCAATCCGGGTACACCCTCCAGGAGGATATGTCCGTCACTCAACAGACCAATGAGAAGGGAGTCGATGAGGTGTTTCTGACCCACAATCACGCGGTCCATACCAGTCACAAGATTCGTAACGAATGCACTTTGCTGTCCTATCCGGGCATTCAATTCCCGGATATCAATTGCTTCTGCCATAATTATTCTTTTCCTTATTTTATATTCTTGTCTTCCTATTTATTCACTTTCTCTAACTTGGGAATTCTAATTTCCCTACCTACTTCCAGTTTCGTTGAAACCGAAATGCCATTATAAGAGGCAACATAACTCTCCATGCCTGGCCCTAAGAAACGCCGGGCTATCTTTGTCACATTGTCGCCTTCGCCCACGCGGACAACTTTGTCTGTTCCCGCAACACGATAGGTAACTGCAGCCTTTGGCTGAGGAGCAGCTGCTTTGGGCTTAGCAGCTGCTGCCTTCGGGGCGGGAGCTGCTGCTTTCGGAGCTGGAGTTGCTGCCTTCGGAGCGGGAGCTGCTGCCTTCGGAGCGGGAGCTGCTGCTTTCGAAGCGGGAGCTGCGGCCTTCGGAGCAAGAGCCGGTGCCTTTGGAACTGGAGCTGCGGCTTTCGAAGCGGGAGCTGCGGCCTTCGGAACATGAGCCGGTGCCTTTGGAGCTGGAGCTGCGGCTTTCGGAGCTGGAGCTGCGGCTTTCGGAGCTGGAGCTGCGGCCTGAGTCTCTTCCGTAGCATTGCCTTCCTGCGGCTCTGCAGCGGGATTATCTCCCATCGGTTCTGCAGCCACATTCTCACCATCGGAGGCTACAGGCGTTTCACTCTCTATAGGTTCGGCAGCCTCTGGGCTTTCTTCTGGTTCACCATACTCCACAATCGGCTCGTCCTTAACGGCTGCTGGCACAGGCGCAGGCTGTTCGGCGTCACCAAGCAATGAGGTGTACGGATATACACTTCCAAGGAAATAGCCTCCTATAAGTCCTATTATCAACAACAGGAAAGCCAGCAGGCCAGATTTTCCACCCGACTTCTTTTGCTTGACTTTTGTCTTTGGCTTCTCTTCTTCCATTGGCTGTTCATTTTGATAGTCTTCTTCCATCGGATTGTTCGCTACAGGCTGCGGCTGAACTTGCTGCTCAGATGCCGACATGGGGTCTGCCTGCCAAAAGCGCCTCGACTGAGGCTGGGACTGGGGAGCCGGATCTACTTCTGGCTGTACCGTCCTGCCGCCACTGGGCTGGGCTTGTACCATTGGCTCCTGTTCCTGCTCATCCATCGGTTCAGGCCGCCAATAGCGTCTCGGCTGGGGAGCCGGTTCTGGCTGATAGGGCTGACGAGGCTGAGTAGCCGGGTCAGGCTGCTGATAAGACTGATAAGACTGACGAGTCTGAGTAGCCGGGTCAGGCTGTTGATAAGACTGGCGAGGCTGGGGAGCCGGGGCAGGCTGTTGATAAGACTGGCGAGGCTGGGGAGCCGGGTCTGGCTGATAAGGCTGGCGAGGCTGAGAAGCCGCATCTGGCTGCTGATAAGGCTGATAGGGCTGGCGAGGCTGAGAAGCCGCATCTGGCTGTTGATAAGGCTGATAGGGCTGACGGGGCTGGGAATCTGCCTGGACAGGCTGATAGGGCTGACGGGGCTGAGAAGCCGCATCTGGCTGTTGATAAGGCTGATAGGGCTGGCGAGGCTGGGAAGCCGCCTGGGCAGGCTGATAGGACTGACGGGGCTGGGTAGCTGGCTCAGGCTCAATCACCCACTCTGGTATATCCTCGTCGTCAATCTGCTCGTAGGAAGCAGTAGATGACTGACCTGGTTTTGCAAACGGGTTGAAATGGTCTGCATCCTCATACACTTTCTGAGCCGGCTGGCTTGTCGGACGTACGGTCACGTCTGCATCCACCTCATCCTCATCTGCATCATCTGCCATCAACTCACCATCTTCCTCAGTATCTGAGGCTTCTGGTATCTCCACACCATCATTCAGCACCACCGTGTCAAACTGCGAGAACGGCTTGTTCACCAGTTCCTTCATGAGGCTGTCGGGTGTGAAGGTTATTTTGTTGTGCCCTTCTATCAGCATCCGCTCACCGGTATTCACGTTGACGCTTTCCCTGTCATCCACATCGATAATCTTAAACGTGCCAAGCCCCTTCACTTTCACAATTCGGTCTTGCTCCAGTGAAGTCTGGATGATATCAAAGATGGCACTCACAAAGATGGCAGCGTCACGCTTTTCCAACTTATGGCGCTCAATGAGCACATTTGAAAGTTCTTGTAACGAAATCTTACCCATCATTCATTTCCTCCATTCATATTATACGGCTGGTAGCCAACGGTTTGCTTTACACGTTCCTTCCAACTCAGGTTGGGTTTGAAAGTCAGCACGAGCTTGGGCGGCACAAGCATGCGCTGCCCGGTAGAGGGATTCACCATCACCCGCTCCATCTTCTTTTTCACTTCAAATGTGCCGAATGTGGGTATCAGGATAGGCTCACCCTCCTGAAAGCAGTCGCCCATCGTCTCGACTACACTATTCACCATCCGCTGAGTTGCTTCCTGCGAATAGCCGGTCCTGTTGGCCAGCTCTGTGATAAAGTCTTTATTGTTCATATTCCGTCTATGATTGTTGTTGCATATAAGTCAAATTCCTCGGAGTCTGTTATCCGTACATCATAAAAACAGCCCGTTTGTAAGTTTCTCTCATCTATGGGTATCAGTACTTCCGGGTCTACCTCCGGCGACGAGTATTCCGTGCGTCCTATATAGTAGTCACCCTCTATCCTGTCAATCACCACGCGCTGCACAGTACCCACCTTCGTGGCTTCCTGCTCACCACTGATACGCTGCTGAACGCGCATCAGCCTGTCAAGCCTTTGTTGCTTCACGGCCTCTGGCAAGTCATCCTGATAGTGCTCGGCAGAATAGGTGCCCTCCTCTTCGGAATAGGCGAAGGCGCCCATACGTTCAAACCGGGCCCACTTGACGAAGGCCACCAGCTCCTCGAAGTCCTCTTCAGTCTCTCCCGGAAAGCCTACCATCAGCGTCGTACGCAAATGGATGCCTGGCACCTCCCTGCGGAGCCGTTCCACCAATTCATACGTTTCCCGACGCGTCACGTTGCGCCTCATCCTGCTCAGCATCCGGTCGGAGATATGCTGCAGGGCGATATCCAGATATTTGCACACGTTAGGCTTCTCCCTCATCACGCGGAGCAAGTCCCAGGGGAA
>Ga0326511_10004092_pt1 | contig 11686 bp, 8 predicted proteins | sample 0_2496_0518_D_FD_203701 | JGI IMG/M metagenome (GOLD analysis project Ga0326511, IMG submission 203701) | Bovine rumen microbial communities from UC Davis, California, United States - 0_2496_0518 | ecosystem: Host-associated > Mammals > Digestive system > Stomach > Rumen | place: USA: California...
AACGGTCAGAGGATATGGCCAAACAAGCAAGTAAAAATATGGAAGAATTTAAAAGACAAGAAATTACAATGGAGGCCGTGAAAACCTTTATGGAGGGACACGACCCGGAAGAAAGAATTGTTGACATTACCACGAGTTACAGAGACCCGTTCGTTAAGGTTTATTACAGGGATGAGGACGACAATAAGTGTGTTTCGGAGCGTCCATTCTATCCTTTTGTATGGGCCAAGAAAGAGGTCTGCGTCAAGATGAAGAAGTTCATTATGGACAACAACATATGTGGTGGTAGTATGGCAAAGATGATGGGTAAATACGGAATCTTTGTCAAGGAACTTTCAACAAAGAACAATGACGGACAGGTGGTTGAGTCAATGGAAAGTGGCTACTGCTTCCTTTTCTATGCAACAAGACCAATGTCTTACAGTGACTTTCTCAAATTCTTCAAGGAAGCTGGCCACCCGATTTATAGGGACAGAAAAGATGGCCAGGAAGAACTTGCAAAGAACAAGGCCAAGTATTATTTGACCGCAACCCCGGAGGAACAGTATCTTATCTCCACCGGAAAACGCTATTTCAAGGGGTACAATGATTACGATGAGACACTTCGTATGATTTTTGACCTTGAGACCACCGGACTTGATACGAAGAACGATAAGATTGAGCAGATTGGTGTCAGATTCAACAGGCCGGTGAAATACAAGGGAAAGACTTTTACTTTTGAAAGAGTGTTTGCTGTTGAGGGTGAGACAGAAGAAGAGAGGGCGGCAAGCGAAATGAACGCAATTCGCAACTTCCTGCTTTGCATTGCCATATTTAAGCCAGACATTATCACCGGTCATAATAGTGAAAACTTTGACTGGAATATGCTTATTGGTGCTTGCGAACGTCTCGGAAGCTCTATGTACGAGTTGGCAAAGGAATATTTAAATGGGGAACCTATCTATAAGAGCCAGAAAGAGAATGTCTTGAAGCTCGGTGGTGAGGTTGAAAAGTATCGCCCGACCGTTGTTCCGCACACTGTAATCACGGATAGTCTGCATGCTGTCCGTCGTGCCCAGGCCATTGATTCCAACATGAAAAAGGCTGACCTGAAGTATGCAACCAAGTATGCGAAGCTCGTTAAGAAGAACCGTGTATATGTTCCTGGTGATAAGATTTCAACCATTTGGAACGACAACGAGGCGCACTATGCTTTCAATGATGAAGACGGTAAGTGGTATGAAATCACGGACAAGAAACCGCTGAAAGACGGTTACGAGGTGGTTACTGGTAGATACATCGTTGAAAGGTACCTTCTGGACGACCTTTGGGAATGTGACAAGGTGGAGCTGAAATACAACGCCACCAACTTCCTTATCTGTAAGATTCTACCTCTTCCTTACCAGAAGTGTACCACTATGGGTACAGCTGGCCAGTGGAAGGCGTTGCTTATGGCTTGGAGTTACGAGAACGGTCTTGCAATTCCCGATGCACCGAACACAGGTAAGTTTACCGGTGGTCTTTCACGATTGCTTAAGGTTGGATATGTTGACAACGTAATTAAGCTTGACTATAACTCTCTTTATCCGTCCATTATCCTTACTTGGGGTATTGAGGATGAAAAGGACCTGATGGGAACGATGTTGAAATTCCTTGAATATGTACTTACTACACGTGAGGTTTCCAAGGGTCTTAAAAAGAAGGCTGGTAAGGTTGTTGAGAAGTACGAGAAGAAACTTGCGAAGGGCCAGGAACTTACACCGGAAGAGCTTGCCGAGTATCAGAACGCACAAAAGGATTACTCGTTCAATGACGGTAAACAGCTCCAGCAAAAAGTCCTTGGTAACTCGTTCTTCGGTTCATACGGTTCAAACATCGGCTCACTGTTCCCTTGGAAATCAATCGTGTGTGCCGAAAGAACCACTTGCACCGGGCGTATGAGTCTGCGTCTTATGATTAGCCACTTTGCAAAGCTTGGATATGAACCGATTGTGGGTGATACTGATGGTTTTAACTTCAAGCTTCCCGAAACATACAGGTATACAGAGGAGAATCCTTACGTGTCAAATGGTATGTCTCGTGAAACCAAAAAGGGGAAAGAGTATACCGGATATGAGGCTGACGTGGCCGAGTTCAATGACACTTATATGTGTGATATGCACTATTCGGACAATGCGGTGAACAAGATGGGTCTCGGAATTGATGAAATCGTCTCCGCAACCATTAACTTCTCACGTAAGAACTACGCTGACTACTTCCCGGAAAAGCCGTATCCTGAGGATGTCAAGATGGTCGGTAACACAATCAAGTCAAAGAAGATGCCGGAATACATTGAGAAGTTCCTTGACAAGGGCATCCGTCTTTTGCTCAACAACGACGGCCAAGGATTCCTCAACGAGTATTACGACTATGTTGACAAGATTTACAACTACCGAATTCCGTTGAAGGAGATTGCGTCCAGAGGTAAGGTTAAGAAGAGCATTCAGGACTATATTGACGATTGTCAGACCATAACAAAGGCTGGCCGTCCGAAATCAAGGCAGGCGTGGATGGAGTTGGCAATCAAGGACGGAATTGATGTTAATCTCGGTGAAACGCTGTTCTACATCAACACCGGTAAGTCAAAGTCTCAGAGTGATGTGAAGAAAGTTACTCACTATTATATGAACGGTGGCTTATTCGGGGACAAGATGGACTGCAGGGTGGCACTTGAAAAAGAATGGAAAGCCGCACCGAAGACAAAGACAATTGAGGACGGTATTCCGCTTACGCTTGACCAGTATGTGAAGAAATATCACCCGGAAGTTGAGGTTGAAACCGAGATTATCCTTAATGCAATGCTTCTTCCTCGTGATATGGTTGATTCTGAAAAGGATATCTTCTGCAAGGATGTGCCCGGAATGGAATATAACGTTCCGAAATACATCAGCCAGTTCAACAATAGAATCAAGCCGCTCCTTGTGTGCTTCTCAAAGGAAATCCGTGACAAGATTCTTATCAATAACCCTTCCGACAGGCCTTATTTCACGGAAGACCAGTCAAAACTTTCAAGTGGAGAGCCGAACAATGAGGGAGACCAGGACACCTTTGAACAGCTTATGACGATGGAGGACAAGGAAATCAAGTTCTGGAAAGCACACCCGGAGTTCAAGATTCCGTTCCTTGCTGAATGTGGCATGAATTGGGATGAGATTGTCAAGGACTATGATGAGAGAATGACCAGGGAGAAACAACTTGGTATTGACCACATAAGAGAGGAGGTTGAAAAGGCAATCGGCAAGATGACAGGAGAAGACTTTGATAAGTTTGAGGATGAGGGAGAAATTCCGAACTCTTTGAAGAAACTTGTTGATTTTGACCCTGTTACGAGCAACTTTGTGGACAAGACATATCCAGACATCGTAATTATGACAATTTACGACTTGCTAGATGCAAGGGATGCCAAGGAAAACGAGAATGGAGAGGAAGCGGAAGCTTAACCTCTCCATTTTTATTAGCCGAATCTCTTTGGGTCTCTTTTCCTATATTCTGACGTGTGGAAAATAACCTCATCGCCATTGCCATATGTTGCGCTTGTATTTCCCTCCCCGGTTGAACAGGTTACGTTGTTTTTGTCCATCCATCCTGGCGGGTCACCAATTTTGGTTTCCCAGGTTATTCCTGTTGACCAAGGATTAGGATTATCCCAAGGTGTTGTTCCTGTTGATGCTGGATTTGGTACTGTCCACGGATATGGCTGGTATGGCTGCACCAACTTTTCAAATTCAAGCTGACTTATCTTCTGGTTGGCAAGTGCAAGTTCTTCTTTCGTTCTCTCAACTTCTTCTGTCAACCTCTTCACCTCATAGAGAAGCTTGTCAATCATTGCTTCGTCATCCGTAAGTTCTTCTGCGTGGCTCTTTATGACTTCAGCAACCTTATTTCTCAGTTCTTCCTTGAACGTCTTGATTGCGTTTTCAAGTTTATAATTGTCATTAGGGTCTCCGTGCTGATACAATGTCTTCTCATGGGTTACGGTCGCATCAATTTTGGCGATGTAAACCTTACCGGTTAGCATAACCTTTTTGCCTTCCTTTTCAATGGTGTAGGAATAGTTTTCCATCACGCTATCCAACACGTCATATACTGTTCTGTTTTTCATAATGCATTACTTTATTATAAAAATAAAAACCTTGACTTCAATATCAAGGTTTTATACATCGTATAGTTTGTTGAAACCACTTGACTTCCCAACAATAATTCTTGAACGGGTTGTCTTTTTCAGATTAACCATCCTCGTTACAATCGGCTTTGTATGTTTTATAACTTGTTCCTCCTGGGTCGGTTTCTTGCTCGTATCCACTTCAATTTTCTTTTTTAACTGAGGTTTTGTTGGTACCCTAAAAACGACCTTTGGGGAAATATCTTGCTTTTGTGCTTTGGGTTTAATAATTGGTTTTGGCTTCGCTTGTTGTGCTGGCTGTGGCTGTGGTTTTGCTACTTGTTTAGGCTTAGAGTCGTTTTTAACAACCTTCTCTTCATCGGAAATAGGGCCATAAACGTCTGTATTAAGCCCAATCTTGTCGTATGTTTCTGATTTTCTGGTTTTGAGTTTTGGGTCTTGGATTGCCAGATTAATTACGGCAAACGAACCGGTTAGAGTCTTGTCGTTTAATGGTGTATCTGGTGGCAATAAATTCTTTTCATGAGCATCAATTACGTGTTTCATCGCTTTTCTGTTCAGTGCATAACAAGAACAGAAAATGAAAAACACACCGGACTCGTTCATATCACCATACAATGCAACTTCCGGGAGCGTTTTTACATATCTTTTATATTTGATATCCTCCGACGGTGCAGAACACACCATCTTGTCAAACATAACTACGTCGGTATCCGGTATATTTGAAAGCATTGTGCTTATATAGTCAAGGTCTTTATGGAACCTTATATCGTTCTCAAGAATGAGTATCCTTTCGTAGCCAAGAGCATATGCTTCCTTAGCAATTTCATAGTGCTTCATTGACACCCGCTTGATATATTCCCTGCTTGAAGATTTCAGGGCCGTGTTCATATTTAAACGGCTATCTTTATATATATTATCAAGCAACGGCGTAGGGTAATCATAGACCCAAGAGAAATAGTCCGCATTCTCATCTATACCGACACGTTTCAGTTCTTCCTTTAACTTAGGAAGTCTGTCCGATGCTTGTAGGTAATGGAGGCAATATATGTGGTCAAAAACGTCAGAAAATTTTTTTGAAATTACGATTTCTTTTTTTGGGGCCGCAATTTCAGGCTCTTTTTTTCCTTCTAAAAATTCTTTTATGTAATCATCGTTTTTCTTGCCGATTACATTAATTTTATTCAATGCTTTCAGCTGAGCATTTCCCGTCTTAATTTCTTTACCCATTAAAGCGCCATTTTTAACCCAAAGCACTTTTATGCCAAGCTTGTTCTCAAGATATTTCAAATATACGTCGTCCGCTGTTAAAACATTATATATGTCGGGTAAGTTTTCGTCGCTTATTTTCAATATGTTTGGTGGATAAAGGACACCGCCAACACCAGTAGCAAATAGCTCATCACTAGGTGTTACAACGGTCTTGCATTCGTATCCCCATTTATTATATGGAAGTATTTTCCCTTCTGCGTCTTTCTTTATATTATGCACCCTTCTGGCAGATACGACGTCTGGAAATCTTTTATATGAGTTATAAAGACTTTCCAGCATATCATTAGAATATATCATGTCATCATCAACCGTTACTATACAATAGTCGCGATATTTTTGCATAGTATAAAAATATTTAAGATGCGGTTTAAGATTTTTGTCAGCAACGAGTAGTTCAACTTTTTTCAAATTGAAATAGTTTTTTACCTTGTCCGTCAAATACTGTATATCATCTTTAAAAACAGTTAAAACAATTTTATCTGGTTTTTTTGTTTGTGATAACAGGGCGTCGAAAACTTTCGGTAGTGTTTCTATTCTTTCCTTATAAGATGTTAAGGAAACAAGTAATTTGGCTTCAGGTTTTTTTTCCACAGTTTCCCAATATTTTTTATTTTCTTTGAGCCAGTTTTCTTGCGTTGTTATTCTGGACCTATCTTGCCAACTGGCGCCAGTATAATGAACCATGTAATTCTTTATCTCAATACTTTTGTGCGGTAAATTCTTTGCGTTAACAATGAACGCAGCACCAGTATCATATACGTTTCCATTTTTAGTGACCATCAAGCCATTCATCATTGTTTCATCAAAATAATGAATGTTGTTTTTCTTCATCATATCAACGTTTATGAAACAAAGGTATGGCAATAATCTCATTGGTAACCCTGGCCTCTTTTCCTGCGTTCCAACGAAGATATATCTGTCATCAAAAAATTCGTTTATGCTTTTTTTAAGAAGTATATCGCTATCAAGCAAAACAAAATTTTCGTTTATCAATTCAATGCACTTTTCGACACTATAACAGTGCTTAGCACTAGCCCATTTATTCAACACCGGGGTTTTTCCAGCTTTATCTCTATTTGGGTATTTTTTCAACCACTCTTCAAAATTAATTATCTGGCCCTTTGTGTTATCAAAAACCGTAACATTGTCAAATATATTTACAAACGGAGACTTATCACTGTTATCAAAAATAAAAATCTTTGCATTTGGAACATACTTGTTAACGCTCATGACTAAACATTTTGTCAGAGCTGGTGTATTAAAATGTATGATACAAATATTTTTCTCGTTTGCCATTTGCTACAATTTATATTCTTTCAAAATCAATTTTGCGATTGCTCCTGTTGGTAAGTCTGGACTTGTTTTATAAATAACATTATCACCTTTGATTTTCTTGTTACTGGTTGTAATAATACAGTTTTCTTTATTCGTGTATTTTAATATGTCTTCTTCATAAAATGCGCACTTCCCATCAACCAAATCAGTTAACTTATCATCGATTAAAAATATTGGTCTCCCAGTCATTCTTAATACCCTGGTTTTATATTTCTCTGTAATATAATCGTCAATCTTACAATAGTATAAATTTAACTCGTCAGTTCCTTTTTTTGTTGGTGATTTGCAGTTTTTGTCATATCTGTAATGCGGATAATATATTCTTACTTTACCATCAACGCACATAAAATACCATCTTCCATCATTTCCAACCTTCGCATTTTTGAAATCAATAGATTCAAAATTTTCATAAATATACAAAAAATCGCTAGGGGTGATTAGACACCAAGTAAAAGGTGTTTCATATACATCTTTTTTTAACTGATATATTCTTGCACCGACGCAATTATTCGATATAATGTTTTGCATGTTATTTTCTATGTTTTCTTAACCAATTAAATGTCTTTGAATTACAGGTAGTTTTAATAAGGTATTTGAATTTTTTAGGTGTGCATTTCCACAAGGCATAGTTGAAAGAAAGTTGGTCCCTGTGTGAATAGTCCTTAAGCTCAGACCACCATTTTTCCATCAAGTCCTTTGAATATTGGTCGTTATGTTTTCTTATCATAACATTAGTTTGAACCAACCCATAATTCTCGGGAAATTTTTCGGCACGATATCGCTCCAATTGTTTTTTCGCAAGAGTTATTTCGTCGCCTTTAAGTTTCTTAATCTTTATGCAAGCGTCAATTTCTTTATATAAACATTTTCTGGCTGGGTGTTCTGGTATGAAAACACTGTATGTGTCAAAATCAAAAGGTTTCAAAAAATCCTTTATGTTTCCACGAACGTCAACCACGCCATCAACCCAGATGCTTATGTCATAATCACTTAAATATCTGTGTGCCAATATTTTAACCCCTCGCTGCTGTTTAACTTTTGAATAGCCAGCAAGTTCTGTAGGGATAGGTCTTAGTTTCCATCTTTTTGTTTTCATTGACATATTATCAGTAAAACAAATGTAATCAACTCCCGGCGTAACGAAAGACGGTTCCAAAATATTATCATACCCGCCAGTTATGCAGGTATATACAACTATTTTTGGCTCCTTCTTGCTTTCCTCAACTCTCTTCTTTATTTCATCCAGAAGTTCGTCAATATCCATTACTTTTTTCTCGTACATCTCACAAATTGTCTTTGCCTCATCTGAAGTAAATTCTCCCGACCATCCGGATAAAATTGAAATTTTTATTTTATCAAATCCAAGATAAGTACTTTGCTTCAAAAGTTTATAAATCTCTATATCCCAGTCAAATTCTTCTCTGTCAGTAATCTCAGTCCTTCCTTCCTTAATAGCCTCGTCAAAGAGGTATTGTTTGAACGGGCTGTCAACAACATAGACAATCTCGGCCCCATCGGGATTTATTGAAACCCCGTTATTTACATCTTCTATGTTAACTAACAAATACTTCTTTTCCATAACGCATAAAAAAAGGGAGATTTTGTGGTCTCCCCTATTTCTTGTCTTTTGTATTCCCCTGATATTCAAGTTTGGCCGAGAAGACGTTGCCCTTATTGTCTACAAGTTTTATCTTTCCGTTGCTCAAACCGATTCCCTTTATTGTCGTCCCTTCATTCAGGAGACCCCGCTGAGCCATTTCATTGAATTTTGCCTCAATACATTCATTGACGATTGTCTTAATTAAGGCATAATCAATTCCAGGTCCTCCGCCAACGGATTCCGTAACCTGCCTTCTCGTTGGACTCTTTCCGTCAAGTTCATTTGCCCTCTGGTCAACCATCTTAGCACCGGCAACCATCTTACTGAAACGGTCCATATTCTCATTGAGGTTTCCGTTTGCACTTTCAAGTCTCTGTGCGTTCAGTGCCGTGGTGTCAATCGGATGCTTTACCATGTCTTCAAGGATAGCAGAACTCATTCTAGTATTCTTTACCCTTGCTGGGTTGAAATCATTGCTTGAATAATCCGTAAGTGCGCGGGCTTTTTCTGGGCTAATTTCACCAGGCTCATTATACGTCTCGGCCAGGAACATGCTATCATCAAAATCATCAATGTTCCCGCTTCGTCCTTCGTCAATTATTTTGTCACCTTTCGGGCTACTTAGAGCCTTTGCATTTGGTGTTATGAGCTTTCTAAGTACATCTTCACTTAATGCTGCCATTATCTGTTTTCCTCTTCTTCGTCGTTATAGAGATTGTTCATCCGGTTCGTGAGGTCATTGAACGAGTTTGTCAGTGTATTTCCGGTTTCTGGCGTTAGGTCATCTTTCATAACCGGCCCATCATTACCGTATAAGTCTGGATTCCTATCACTCGGCTCATTTGCTGCGTTCGGGTCAATATCAGTTTTAGTAACTGGAACAGCATCACGAACAGGCTGTGTCTCTTTTGAATTATAGTCTTGCCCAGCGACTTTGTCAATGCTTTTATCCTGGGTTTGACCTATTTTTGGATTTGATGTTTGGAGGATATCACGGACAGCATCATTGGCGGTATAGTATTCCCTCTCGGTATTTTTGTCAGCACCACCATTGTCAACCTCACCTTTCCTCACTGGGTGTCCGGTAACAATCTTTTCCGGTTCCTCAGGTTTTTCCGGCTGTTTCTCTGCTTGCCTCTCTGGTCGTGCGTTTCCAATCGGTGATATGGCATAAAGTGTTTCAATCTGTTCATCCCCGTTTTCATTGAAACCGTTAAGCTCTTCCGGGTTGAACGTCCTTGAATTATCGTTATCCCACCTCTTGATTCGGTCAAGTCTGAAAAATTTCCAAGCAGGAACCTCAGAAGATGTGGAACCTTGTGGCTGGAATGCGCGTACGACAGGATTACCAGCCGTTGAAATGCCGTAAGCAACCGGGTAAATAATTCTTTCACCGTTACCTGTTCCGGAAGGACCATTATAGACAATCCTTACCGGGTGCATATTATTTACCGCATTGTTTATTGCATCAACGGAGGCATCTTCCCTTAAAAGGAATGACTCTGCAAGTATTTCCCTTAATAAACTCATTTTTAGACCACAATCTGTCCGTCAGCAACGTTAAGTGAGGTATCTACAAGAGAAGGGCCGTATGCGTTCTCCTTATTGTAAATACTTATCGCCATAAGCCTTTCACGGCCACCGATTTCATTACGTCCCTTGATATCATAGAGACCGCCGCCTCCGTCAGTGTCAAAATTTGAGTAGTTAATCATTGAAGTAGGCAGGTTGCAATCAGGCACAGAGTGTGTATGTCCACCGTATCCCGTACCTTTACCTTGAGGGTCTCCATCACTGAGAGCGTCCTTATGCGTCTCTGAGTACTGGTCGTGAATGTTGTAATCGTTTCTTGTTAAGGCACTTGCTCTTGCGGGAATGCCTCTTTTTTCCAAACAAGTCTGCATATCTTTAATTATAATCTATTCATTATGCGTAGGTTATATACCCAGTACCTACATTTGGGTCTTTCGTTTTCTTTGAGTGAGCCTTTCCGTTTCCGCTATTCTTCTTTCCACCGGCTTTCTGGAACTGATTTTCAAAGCCAAGGTTTTTCCTGGTTGTTTTCCTTTGCCTTATCGCCCCAGTTTCCCTATCAAGTATTGCACATACACCGGCCAGGGCTGATTTTACTCTCTGGATTTGCTGTTTTGGGGCATTCTGTTGGACAAGCGCATTCAACATTTTTTTCAACTCAGTTTTTTTTGTTGTAAGATTTGTGTATGAATCACCGTTCCAAGACATCCCCTCTAGCTCACTATTGCTTTCCTGGAGTTTTTTTTTACTTTCAGTCAGTTCCTTAGCTCTTAATCCTGAACCCCAGTGCCCCCAGAGTCCATGTCCGCCGTTTCTAAACAATAGGGCGAATAACGTCTCCGGAGCAAGTTCGTGTGCGTAATCATCGGTCGTCATTGGTTCAGAATATTCTTTCTGACCCTCACCGTTACTTACCGCTCCGCCAGTCTTCGTTGTCGTAAGACCATCCTCAGCATAATCACTGGAATTGTCAAGATAAGCGGTGTTTACGCCACAAATCTCATTAAACTGGTCTTCTCTTAATATGATAGTCTTTCGGCTCATTATACTCTGTATACTATTTTTACATAAATAGTCGGTAAAATAGATTTATGTTGCTTTTGATTGCTTGACTTTAATATAGAAATATGTGATATTGTGTTAGAAAAACATTTATCAGTATGAAAGAGAATTTTATCCACGTATGCTTCATAATTGACGAGTCGGGAAGTATGTCAGGAACCGAGAGTGATATCATCGGTGGTTTCAAGAAAGTTATTGATGAGCAAAAGGCGAATAAGGACGGTAAGTGTGCTGTCTCGCTTTACAAGTTTGCCAGTAAGGTAAGTAAGATTTACATTGGAAAGGACGTTAACGATGTTGATTATCTTGACGAGAAATCATATCGTCCTGGTGGTTGTACCGCTATGAACGACGCAATCGGCACGGCTATTGATGAAATCGGTAAGTGGCTTGACGCTATGGATGAGGCAGAGAAGCCAGAAAAGAACCTCATCGTTATTATGACCGACGGAGAAGAGAACTCATCTGTTGAATATTCGTTTGACAAGGTTAAGGAAATGATTAAGCACCAGGAGGAGAAGTACAGCTGGTCATTCATGTATCTTGGAGCCGATATTTCAGACGCTTCTTATGCAAAGAGTTATGGATTTGACAACAGACTATACTCAACCAAGAAGAGCCTTCACAAAACTTATGACATGATTAACACGTCACTTAATTGCTATCGCTCAGTCACAGGAAGCACGGAAATCAAGAATGCGGCCTTTGCCCTCAACCTACAGGAATCAATTGATGCGCTCAAC
>Ga0326511_10004093_pt1 | contig 11684 bp, 21 predicted proteins | sample 0_2496_0518_D_FD_203701 | JGI IMG/M metagenome (GOLD analysis project Ga0326511, IMG submission 203701) | Bovine rumen microbial communities from UC Davis, California, United States - 0_2496_0518 | ecosystem: Host-associated > Mammals > Digestive system > Stomach > Rumen | place: USA...
GATCCTCGTCTTCCGTCCGGCCTGAGATCTCGCTGACCGGGTAGAAGTCGATCGTGACCTGCAGGACATCGTTCCGCTCGTCGATCCAGTCCATCGTGATGGACTCCACGACCATGTGACCGGAGCCAACCTTGACCGCCTGGCCAAAGCCGGAGCGGATTGTGTCGAAAGCATCCAGACAGAAAGCCTCGTCGTGCGTATGCTCCAGCATGGTCACCTTGTAGGTATAGCTATATTCGTGCGTATACTTACCAGGCCGGGTGTACGGGTTGGAGAGCAGCTCCGCAAACCATGACGGACGGGTATAGCCGTCCAGCACGGTATTGCCGTAGACAGGGAGATCCGGGAAGAGGGAACTCATAAGCGCATTGCAGGCGGCCTTGACTGCCGAAGCCGTATAGATCATAAGTTTTCCTCCTTCAGCATCTTGTCAACATACCCGCGCATCACCGTCGGAAGCGTCCGCTCGTAGACCTTGCTTTGCTTCTCCACGTAATGCTTGCCGGCCACGAAGCCGCCGGTGTCCTTTCCGTTGACGAACTTCCGGTGCCCGTTTTCGACCAGATGCCAGTGCGGAGCTCTGCAGGATACGGATACCGCGACGGTCGAGCCATCAGAACCCTTCTCGCGCTTTCTGTCCCACTGACTCGGATTATTCAGTGGCCGCTTGCCGCTGGAGTAGTATCCCGGCATGCTCGCACAGGTATCCTTGATAAAGGACCTTCCGACCTTCATGAGCGCAGTCGCAGTCTCGTCTGGATACTTGTCGACGACCTTCTGGAAGTCCCTGGCAAGCTCATCAAGCCCACGGAACTCAAGTTCCATTTCAGCCATATCAGAACTCACCTCGCTTTATCGTCTTATCCAGCTTCTCGACACAGTTCAGCTCGAGGATGTAATCATATTCGAGCGGATTGGTGATGTACTGGATCTGGAACTGCCGGCCCTTATATTCGATCACATCCTTCGTGGTGATGTCCGTGGCCCGGATGGTGATCTTGTACCCTTGGGTATTGACATCCCGGAAGTACTCTGTTCCCTCGGATCCGCGGAGCGGGCGGATCTCAGCCCACACCGTTTTATAGTGTACGAGCTGATTCGTCCGGTCTCCCAGCTCCGTGGTGACGTCCTTATACCGCAGGATCTGGACGCGCTTGTCGAGCCGGCCGGGGTTGATCCCTCTGACCTGTCTCATCCGTTCGCCTCCTCCTCCTGTTTCAGATCATACTTCTGCTGCAACTGGAGGATAACAGATGCCCACATCCACTGCTGACGCTTCTTCATCTGCTGCTCGGACTGCATCAGCTCGCGGTTGTCATAGTAATCCTGGGCAATTGCATGAAAAAGGGCGACGGCTTCGTCGTCTTCCTCATCAAACTCTCCGACAGCAGCCTTGATATACGTGACCGCATACCTGGCCGCCCGGAAGACGTTCCTGTCATCATCCAGCAGGTCGACCTTCAGATAATCCAGGAGCTCAACGAAAAAATCCTCATACTGAATGTCTTCATAGCTTTTTGCCGCCAGCAGCTTATCTGACCATTTAATCATTTTTTAGGATCACCTCCCGATCAGGACTGCTGCGCGAGAAACTCAGCGATAATATCAGCTTTCTTCGTTGCAGTGATGGTATAGCCCAGCTCCGCCGCCAAAGCCTTGATCTGGGCGATCGTCAAGGCGGACAGCTCGGACTCCGACAGATAGCTGTCAGAGTCCGTATCTGCCTCGGCGACGGTTATCATTCCCCCGCGATCGTGCCGTAGACCCACGCGCCGGCATCGCGGACCTTGCAGTCGAGGCGCTCGATGCCGCGGAACAGGGTCATATCCTGCTCAAAAGCGTTGAAGCCGGTGACGGACGCCACATTGCTGTTCATGATGGTCAGCTTCTTGCGGTCGAAGATCACGATAGCTTCCTTCAGGTCGCCGATGAAGAACGGGATCGCGTCAGACACGGTAGCCAGGATCGCGTTCGGAACGACCTTGACCGGGATCCGGCGGGCGCCGACAGCCAGATACATGGACATCGGAGCGTCCGGATTCAGGGACGGCTTGAGGAGGTACTGCTTGTTCTGATCCTTCAGAGTGTCGAGGTACTGCAGGCCGTCATCGTTGGTGACGATCACGACAGATCCGGCATATGCGGCACCAAGAGTGACGTTGATGGCCTTCTTGATGTCATCAAGGCCGGCCATAACGGTTGCGGTCTTGGTCTTCAGCTTAGCGATGATCTGCGCGTTCCTGGTAGCGATGTCCTCCTCTCCGAGCCACTGGATCAGGGTATTCGCGATGTTCGCATCGGAATCCTCGAGCAGCTCGTTGGTAACCGGAAGGTAGCCGGCATACTTCTGGACAGCGTAGTTCAGGACCTCAAACTGCGGGCGGGCGGTCTGTCCGATCGCGCCCTGCTCTGCAACAGCTGTGAAGCCGGTATGCTGTGCCTTGCTCTGGAAGGTACGACGGCCGGTCGGAGCAGAAACGGCCTCGACAGTGACCAGATCAGCCAGGGAGAACTTCGCCTCCTTGTACTTGTTGATACGGGTCTGGATGTCCTGCGGGACGGTGTAGCCGCCGTCAGCGCCAGTGGTCTCGTTGTTTGCGGCATTGCGGAACAGGTGACGCGCCGCATCAGCAAACTCCGCGATGGCGTCCTTCGGCTCAACCGGGACCGCATCAGTCGGAACCACGGTGTCGACCGGCTCCGGATCCTCGATGTCCTTGATCAGGTCGAACTTGTTCTGCAGCTTCTGCAGCTCATCCTTCGCGACCTTTGCCTCTTCGATCTTATCGGCATCGACAAAGGCCTGCACCTCTGCCTTCTTAGCGTTGATTGCGTTAAGCAGTGCAATAACATTCTTTCTCATGTCTTTGTCTCCTTTTTGAGATAAAAATTAGGACCCGAACGAATCGAGGTCCTTTAAAAGCTCAGCCTTTTCAGCTTCGCGCTGTTTCTGGTTTTCCATGGCCGCCCTGTACTGGGCGACCATCTCAGGCGTGACCTTCAGTGTACCGTTGGTCAGGCCTTCGTTCACGGGTTCGGTAATACCATCAACAAAACCAAGCTCCAGCGCTCTCTGTGCGGTCAGCCAGGTCTCTTTGTCCATGAGTGTCAGGATCTCGTCGAGCGGCTTCCCGGTCTTCTCCACGTAAGCCTGCGCAAGTGCTTTGTCGTACTGTCTCAGCGTGTCAGCCATCTTTGACAGGTCTTTATGGTTCCCGGCCTGCCATCCGCTGACATCATGGATCATCAGCATGCCGATCGGACTGATCGTGCAGTGTCCGGCCATGGCGATGATCGACGCCGCGGAAGCCGCCAGGGATTCGACCTCAATGTCGACATCCTTCCGTGCCCGGAGCATCGAATAGATTTCCTGCCCGGCGGTTACCATGCCACCGCCGGAGTTGATCTTGACCTCAAGGTTCTCGCCCTTCGGGAGGCTCGCGATCGCGTTCTGCACATCCCGCGGACAGGTCGACTCAAAACCGAACCAGTTATAGACGTCCTTCCAGTCGTTGTTGACGATGTCCCCGTTAATCTTCAGAATCATCCTCGTTACCTCCTTCCTGGCGTATTCCGTATGCAGCACCTACCTGAGTGACCGGGACATAATTCCCGTTGCACATCAGGACATCACCGCCGTCACGGTCAGGCATATCCAACAGGTGCCTGCCCTCGTTCGGCGTGTAGATGGCGTTCTGGACTCCGTTGACGATGGTCCGCATCTGCGTCTCGGCATCGGCACGGAGGAGGGCTTTTTCGTTGAACTTGAAGAACTTACCTTCAGCCCTCTGTTCGTCCGTCAGGACCTTATAAGTGATCTCCTGCTCGTACATGGCAAGCCTGAACAGCATAGTATCCGTCAAGAATGCCAGCTGCTGGGTCTCGCTGTTCGCGTAGGAGCTCTTCTCGTAATCGTTCAGGTGATTCGGCTTAACTCCAAAGGCCGCGGCGATCTGCAGAGCGGAATACCTCCGGAGTTCCAAGAACTGCGCGTCCGTCAGCTTATAACTGAGCGGCGTCAGTGTCATTCCGACCGGAAGAGCGACCACCTTGCCGGCGTTCCTGGCGCCGGTAAGCAGATCATTGTATTTCTTCTGCAGCTGCTTCCGGAGCTTTTCTTCAAGATCTCCAGTGTACTGCAGCACACTCGACGCCGTCAGGCCACTCTCATAAAGCTTTTCCAGATATTTCTGAGAATACCCGGCACCGCCAACCATTCCTTTGAGGATGTCCCGGACGGCCTTCCCCATGATGCCGTCCCATGTGAGCCAGGTCTTGAAATGCAGGACGTTGTCCTGCCTGAAAACATATTCCTGCCCGCTCTTTGGGTCCGTGTATCTGTAATACAGCTGACCCTTGTCACCGAAGACCCCGACGTCGTCCATCAGGACCTCGACACAGTCGGACTGCATCGGCCAGTAGCCCAGAGTGACATAGTCACCACCATAGCGGCCATGCCGCACGAACTTGCGCTGCATCCACGCATAGCTGTTGCCGTAATGCTCACAGTTCGCTTCCAGCGTCGACCAGAAGGTCGCCGGCGTCATCAAATCATTCGGGCGTTCCATAAGCATACGGATGCTGTTATTGGGAGAAGCCCTCACGCGCCCGCCGTTCGGATCTTCCGCGTAGTACTTCAGCGGCAGTTTGCCCATCGTCTCGGAGAGGATCTTAATACAGGCGAAATATGTCGCCTCAGAGATCGCTTCCGGCCTTGTGGAATCGATACCGAGCCACTGCAGGAGCTTCTCGTCGTTCAGGTCTGCAGTCTCTTTCACATCCGCATCCGTAAGCGCGTTCAATAATCTTTTCCAAAGTCCCATTGTCATGCCTCCATGCCTTCGAGGAACCGTGCTACATAATCGCTGTAGCCCTCCAGTCCGAAGTCGTGGTACAGCGCTAACTTAAAAGCACCAAGGATGGCATCGACCGGGTCGATCCTCTTGGTGCTCGCATCTTTGTCTATCTTGATCAGGCCGTTATTGGACCTGATGACTGCATTGCTCATTGCGTAGTTCAGGAGCGGATTGTGCGTGTATGCCACATTACCCGCATACACCTGCTCCCGGAAACCCTGCGTGCTCTCGTTCAGGCTCTTATGGCTCTGGAAGACCTCCTCCACGTCATAGCCCTGATCGGAGAGATCCATCATGATCTTCGATGCATTCGCCGGGTCGAAGCAGAGGCACTGGATGTCGAGCTTCAGCCTCGCACATTCGTCGAGCACGTACTTCATGACGAAGTTCTGGTCGACGATCGGCGTGTTGGTTAGTGTCAAGTATCCGAGGCGCTCCCATGCGTCGTATGGCATCTTATCCTTCACGATATGCTCCCGGAGCTTATCTGTGGTCGGAATGAAGCTGTGAGACCACACCACATATCGGACGATCTTATGGCCCTGCGCGTCCAGCTCGTCGCTCTGGTACGGGACCACGAAGGCCACAGACGTCAGGTCGATCTTTGAGGACATATCGAAGCCGACATAGACGGGTCTGTCCGTCAGGTCGATCGGCAGCGCTTTCACTTCGCAGGCCTTCCACTTCGACATGTCCATGTATCCGTGGTCTTTTGCCTGCACCCAGACGTTCAGTATCTTCGTCAGGAACGCGACCATCTTCTCGGGCATCTGCTTCGCGACCTCGTAGTCTTCCGCGATCTTCTGCACGCCTTCCGGATAGTACGCCCTGATCGGGTTCGCCTTCTTCCAAGTGTCCAGCGCTCCGGGATCGTCTCCCGGATCCGCTTCGCAGATGTCAACAAAGTATTCATCGTTGAAGACATCCACGGAAGGATCCAGTAACTTACTACAGTAGTCGTACTCCTGCGTGAAGCATGGATACGTCAGATCCTTTCCAGCCGTAGTGATAATCGACGTCAGCGGCTCCTTTGTATTAGAACCGAGTGCCAGATCGTAGAAGTCCGTGGTAGGGTGCTGGTGATACTCGTCAATGATCAGCATTGCCGGGTTCGTGCCGTCACCGCTCTTTCCGTCTTCTTTCGACAAGGGCTTCATAAATGACCCGGTCTTGAGGTGCTCGATCTGGTCGCGCTTGAAACGAAACTTTGTCCGGAGCAGCGTGCCGCGGGTCATTAGATCGCACTCGTTGAAGACGATCTTCGACTGATCACGCTTGACACCGGCAGTGTAGATCTCATTGACCTCGTTATTCTTCACGGCGGTCACAGAAAGCTCATACAGCGCCTCCCCTGCCTCCATTTGGCTCTTTGCATTCTTCCTTCCGACCTCGGTAAAGGCTTTTCGGAAGCGGCGCCGGCCGGTCTCCCGGTGGATCCAGCCGTAAATCTGGCACTCACGGAACTTCTGCCAGTCCGTCAGGATGATCGGCTGCCCGGCGAGCGCGCCTTTACTGTGTTTGAGATAAGCAAACCAGTCGACGATCTTCCGGGCAGCCGTCTCATCCCAGAGAAAAGGAAAGTCAGGTGTTCCGATCCTGTCCAGGTCTTTCAAGAAGCGCTGACAGGCCCATGTGTGCTTCTGACACGACGGGATCCTGCCGGAGATGCAGTCCTTCGAGTATCTTACGAGCTCATCCCTGATGCTCATATCACACCGAATTTCTGCTCCATCTCGGCTTCCTGCCGGTCTGCCTTCGCCTTGGCGGTCTTCAACTGGCCGTCGATGGTCATGCCGAGCCGCCTGGAGCTCTCTGCCATATCGCGCCGAGCCTCGTCCATCATCCGAATGATCGGATTCGGCTTCGGGCCGGCGTCGGTATCGATCAGGTAGGTGAAGGTCTTCTTCCGACACTCCTTCACCATGTCCATGTATCTGCCGTAACTGTTCGCGTAATTGATCAGGTCGCTCTTATTGAGGTTCCCGACCATGCCGGTCTCTTCCCGGAGACGCTTAAGGGCCCGGTCGTACTCCTTCCGAGCAGTCGTGTTGACAAACTGCGAAGTCTTGACATCGTCCAGATCTTCGCCAGAGGAGGAAATCAATGACTCTTCGTACTCACGGCGCTGAGTATCAGCCTTAGACCGGTGCTTTTTGCTTAATTCAACGATTTTTCTCGGCATTCCAGCCATCCAATCCCTCCTCTCTGTCTATTTTGACCCCTAAAAGGGCATTTTGTGCAAAGAAAACTTGGGCGGCGGTCGAGAGCAAATACACCGTACTTTTCTGACCGCCCCTCGGGGCTGACTCATTCAGGTCGTTTGACCCTCTCCCTCAGCCGCTCCTGTGCAGCCAGCTTGGCCGCACCGCCCTGACGATACAGCGCGTGTATCTCATCGTGGGATGCGCGCGATACCGGGATTAGATTCGACGCCACCCAGAACTTCGAAGGATCTTCTTCGGCAGGCACGATATGATGGACGATCTCAGCGGCGACAGTCTTCCCGTCAGCAGCTGCCCACTGGTCTTTAAAACCATAGGCGGCGTTTATGGCCCGCGTCATTTTCTGCCATTGTGCTGTATGATAAAGAGCCCGGGTTCCTGTCGGAGTGCCCCAGTCTCTTTTAAAGCAGCCGCACTTTGTTCCGGACGGGATACGCTTCCCGCAATGCGGACACCTCTTGTATATCGGCATGCGCTACCTCGCAAACCCAGCAAAGGGCCTTTCGGCCCTTCCGCTGAATTTATTTGCCGGCCTGCAGCTTCCGGCTTCAGGAGGGCAACGAAAAACGCGAGACCTCTCCAGTCCCGCGTTCCTCGTTTACCAGACTACCACTGTATTATGTCCCGTGAAGTCGGTCATTAAAACTTTTCGGATGCCATGAGATAATAAAACCTCCGTCGGCGGTCATAGTACATATCCCGCTCGCAGGGCATCCGCATGACGTCATGCAGATACCAGAAGGGCCGGTCTTCGGTCACTCCCTTCAGGAGCCATGACGCAATCTCCGGAGCCACTTCCATGATCGTGTCCCGGATCTGTTTCATCCTGGCGTCAAGGTCTGCGAGCCTGATCGCGTCCGCGCTCGTCGGATCTCCAACGCCTGAGCCGTGCGGCATGCCGTCATAGTCGACGCCACTGACGCCGATAGCGCTCCTGAGGGCATTGTATTCATCTTCCCACTCAGGATACTGGAGACAGTAATGATAGACGGTCAGGAAGCGTTGTTTCGGCAGCCAGTACTTACTCGACTCCTGTGGAATCCTGATCCGGCCCATTATGACTGCACCCCTTCAGGCGTCAGTATGGTCATCCTCGGCCCGTTCACGATCCAGTCCACCGGATCCTGATCAGGAGCCGGCCCATCCTCGTCAGCTTCCTCCTGCTTAGCGATTGCCTCCATCATCGCCTTGCTCACGCTGCTATCCCGTGGATCCGGAGCCGCGTCAATGGTGTCCCGCTTGTAGGTACCAGCTTCGTAGACAGCGCGCTTGAAATCCTCCGACATTGCGCCCGCCGCGATCTGTCCGGCCCGCTCTTTCAGGGTCTCCCAGTCAATATCCACCTGGGTAGGATCTACACTCATCGCCCCTTCCGGTTCGGACTGCTCCTCCCGCTTGGATATTTCCTCCATCATCTCGGAAAACCGCTTCTCGCAATGGCGCCGCACATCGTCAACCCATCTCTGTGCCTCCTCTTTGGCCTTCTCGGCCTTCAGATTCTGGATCTCGCGGTGGAGATACCACTCAGCCATCTGCAGGTCTTCGATGGTCTTCTCCGGATCCTTCTTCCCGGCTCTGCAGATATACTTGACCGTGTTGCCGAGATGGAAGCCCAGCTTCTTGTCCTCGATGAAGTCAATGACCTCGATCTTCCCGTCCGTATAGTGCGCCGGATGATTAACCACATCACTCATCGTCTTCGTCCTCCTCGTCCTGGTCGTCTGTAGTGCGGTTGACTGTTCCTGCAAAGCACCCGCGCAGCAGGTTTGCGAAGCTGTCGGCCAGCGTGTTGCTCCATCTCAGATCGTCGGCGTTACACTCGATTTCCGTTACCTTGATTTTCATACTCTGCCTCCTCTTCTCCAGTTGTCGATGATCTCTGCCACAAACTCAGAAAAATCACTGATGTACCCTGTTAGCACGTCCGCGAGCATGGAGATCAACACAAGTAACAGGCCCATGACCAGAAAGATGTACACCAGGATGATAAAACACCACGAGGGTGCCTAAGATCACAGAGACGCCCATGCTCATGCCTCATCCGCGATGTCCAGGACCTCACGGACACTGATCATATCGCCAATGTCGTAGCGGTCGGCGAGGACACGCCCAATGTTACGCTTTACGGCACAGGCTCCGCCGCTCGCTCCGGTCGCAAAGCCCGCCAGGTAAAAGACGATGCTGGTAACGATAGCCATAAGCACGTCGTTCATGCTGTCTCCTTTCTGAAGTCGATCCCGTCAAGCCGGAGATCGATGCCCGTCGTGTCAAAAAGTTTCTGCTGGAGCTGCCCGGTGGTGATCCCGCCGGACGCCCATGTCGCGATCTCCTTGTCCACGGATTCAAAGAGCCGCAGGAGCCGCTTCCCGCCGAAACCGAACTCGTCATGCAGGTGGACACCGAAGAGGTAGTACATGGCGTAAGTCATGTTCTTGACGTCCTGGTCGATGGCGGCCTTTTTGTACTCCTCCCGGAGCTCGCGTTCCTGCTGCTCGCTCACCCGGTCACAGTGCTCGTAAAGCTCCTTCATGGACTTCTTCCGGCTGTCCCGCTCAAACTGCCTTTTAAGTCTTCTCAGCTGTCCCATCAGTCACACCCTTCTCCTCTGATGATCTCCTTGTTAGGTGTTATCACGCCACCATTCAATCGCTACATCCTCCTTGACGAGTGCGTGCTGATACTCGCCGCCAAAGCGTGATTTATTGTTATTGATAAAGCGGTATCCTGCTGGCGCATTTGTGCATCCACCAACAACTTTCCAACCTTCAGGTACGTGGTCAAGAACTGCCATGCCTCTTACCTCCTCCTGTTGCGCCGTGTTGTTTCGCATGTTCAAGCTCCTTTTCCGCTGGAAATATAAATGTTCTCTCATCCGCAGCAAGCGCAGACATAAGCATCTCTAAAACGTATGTGCATTGTTCGCGGCTTTTATACCTTGCCAGTTCGCCACCGGCTCCGTTTTTCGCCACCGCCTGAATACCTGTCCCATTGCCGGTTACGTGAAACCTCGATATGTCTGCGAAGTTCCAGATTGCTTGCCTGTTTTGCGTGTAGATTGCTATCATATACCGCTACCCCCGTCCTCCTCCGGTCTGATGATCTCCTTGATCACGGCGACGGAAAGCGCGTCATCATCGTCAAGCGTATCGAGTTCCCGGATCAGGATCCGCTTAAACGCTTCTATCCCGACATTAACGCCCAGCACGTACCCTGCCGCGCCGCCCAACACGACGCCGAGGATCACGCCGATCGTTCCTGCACTCATTTCTTGGCCTCCTTGTATTCGGATCTAAGCCACTTCAAGATCGCCGGCATGACTCCACAGGCTTTCAGGATGTCGCAATCCTTACACTCAAGTTCCGGGTGCTTGCAGACCCACAGCGGGCAGTCCGCCTCCGGGACTCCGGCATGACCACAGATTTCACTGTCGCAGTCAACGCACAGGTTTTTTCGCTCACACACTCCGAGGTGTACCATGCTCTTCTCCTTTCCACGGTTCCGGGATCGGCATCCATGCTTGCACTACAGGATTTGCAACATCGTTACACCATCCACCTATAAAGTTTGGAATGATAAGAAACTCGCAAATCCAAACCTTGTCCCCACCACTTACATAATACTGGCCCGGTTTTTCAGGCAACCGCTCACTGCACGGTATCCACCCGGACTGTGCGGGTGTCAAATCCATGAGTGCCGCCACCAGTAAATCGTGGTAGTATGACAAGTTTCCCTCACACGCCTTGTACGCCCACTCTGCCGTGTCTATTGCCGCCTGTCTGCTGATGGTATCATCCTTCATGCTTGTCATCTCCTTCCGGGCGGTACGGCTCAGGTTCGTAAATCGGCATCCATGCAAGCGCCGTGTTCCACCACATAAAGCCGCCGCTTGTGATGAAGCCTTTATCTCTCCGTTCGCCATAGCGTTTTGTAAAGTTCCCCCGATAAAGAGTATCTGTGGTTTTTACCGTCACCCAACACTCCATGTCTTCGTCTGGTTCGCCTTTATCACACGAAATCCACTGCTGTGCGGATGGCAACTTCACCGATTCTAACCATCTTTTTCTGCATTCATCACTTAGCTTGAAGCAATCATCCTTTTCAAAACCCGGGCATTCGTTGCACCAATCTCCAGACTGCCCTACGAATGCACCGTCATACTCACACATTCCACAAACCGAATCGTCAACCATTGACTCTCTTATGTCTGACAATATCCGCTCAAACAGATCTATAAGACTGTTCACGGCATCCAGTGCCGCCTGTCTGCTTATCATGTCTCCGACATTCGTGTCGGGAACATCGGGCTGTGCGGGCGGCACCCGCTCAATCGCCGCATAAATGTCATCTGCCTTGTACCACGCCTGATGCTCTGCATCGTTTGCGCCGTGAACCATTTCGCCGTTCTTGTTGATGTGATACCAGTCAACGCCCTCTATGGCATCAACGACCGCCGCTCTGCTGATTAAATCATCCATCCTGTTCACCTCTCTGTATCACTTTCCTTGTAAGGATAAGCATTCATCACATTCCAACTGCCGTTGATTGGAGCTGAAAGCCTATACTTTCCAGTATCTATATATTCGCAGTAATCTTCTATTGCTTGCAC
>Ga0326511_10004094_pt1 | contig 11683 bp, 9 predicted proteins | sample 0_2496_0518_D_FD_203701 | JGI IMG/M metagenome (GOLD analysis project Ga0326511, IMG submission 203701) | Bovine rumen microbial communities from UC Davis, California, United States - 0_2496_0518 | ecosystem: Host-associated > Mammals > Digestive system > Stomach > Rumen | place: USA: California...
CTTCAACGACACCATCAATTCCGACGACCTCCCCCATCGATTCTACGGCACCTCCTTTGGAGGCGAGGTAGAAAACTTTCCCATCCACATATCCATCAACGACACCTGCGACAGCATTATCTACTACACCCTAGTAGTCATACCCGGATGGGGCGAAACGCCCGTGGACAGCGCATTCATACTCGTGCCCAACATCTTTACACCCAGCCTCGAAACCAACAACCGATTTAAAATCGTTGCCAACAAATTCATACTCGAAGCCCAAGTCACCCTCTACGACCGACGGGGCATCAAGGTGGCCCAATTCGACGGCCTTACCCAAGAGTGGGACGGCACCAAGGACGGCCATCCCCTTCAACAAGGCACCTACATCTACTATATCCGATACCGCGACACCTACGTCAACGGCTGGAAAACCCTCAAAGGCTCCGTCACCCTTGTCAGGTGACCATTGCCGCAGAACGCGACTCCCGAAAGTCTGACCTCCTTTGGCGCAGCCATGCCCTTCACAGGCCGTTTTGTCCATCCAGTGGATGTTTGATACTTCCTCTTTCGTTCCTCTACAGTTCTTCAATAGTTGTTTGATTCTATCTATGGAAGAACTGCACACGAACCATAGGCCAGCGCATGTACGTAAGGCGGCACAACAAAAAGGCATGGACGGGTGCACAGTTGCACTCATCCATGCCTTTAAGGGATGGACGGCGGCCGAACCCAATGGCCGCCCGACGCTAATCGTAGAGCAGGGTGACCTCCTTGCCCATCAGGCGGAGGTTGGCGGCCAGGCGCTCCACTAGTTTCAGCTTCATGGTGGTGTCGATTTCAAGGCCGGTATGGGCGGCGTTGACGCTCTGCCCGACGAAAAAATGGACGTGGGTGGAACGCTCGAAAAGGATGTCGGCCAGGAGCGACGCCCCGTCTTCTTTGTCGTAATACTTGGGGGTGAGGTCGGAGATGGATACGTACTTGTCCGACAGCTCCAGCAGGCGCCGCAGGGTGATGACGCCCTCGGTGACAAGGTCGATGCCGTCGATGTAGGCAATGGGCGGTATTTCGTGGTCGGGATAGTCGAGCGAGGGACGCAGATGTTTGTGAAGGTAGCGGGCCAGGATATTGGAGCTGGTGCCGCCGCAGACCACTTTCAGGCCGGGGCCTTCCATATAGCGCGCCACGTGCTCCTGGTCCTGCTCCTTGTTGACGGGAGGCCCCACCATGACGTTCACGTCGAGCCGCTGGCGGATGCGGACGGCGGCCACGGTGGTGTCGTCGCTGGGCTGGCCTTCGTATATCTCGTTGCAGGCCGAGGCCAAAACACAGGCTGCGGCGCGGGCCGACATTTTGTGGTTGAGATGGTGGTCGAGATATTCCTTGATTTTCTCGCGTGGCCAGCCGAAGTTGAGTATCATGCCTATGCCGGCATGGATGGTTCCGTCGCTCATCACCATCACGATGTCGCCGTCGACGAGGTTGAGCTCGCTCTTGAACACTTGGTTGCCGCAGACGTTGAGTTCCTCGCGTTCGAAGTCGACGGCCTGTCCGTTATGGTAGTAGATGGCTTCGGGGTTGTCGAACTCGAAAAGGTAGCCGTGTCCTTGCTTGTTGACATGGATGACCGAGAAGGTGGAGTAGGCCACGCCGCGCTCCTTGCAGACGGGCAGGGTGCGGATGATGGTGGAAACGCACTCGGTAATGTCTATATCGTTGGACACCATGGTGCATAGGATTTTGGAAGTGAGGGTGGAGAGGATGCTGGCCTTTACACCGCTGCCCAGGCCGTCGGCCAGGACGAGGGTGGTATAGTCGCCATTGGTGCTGCACTCGACATGGTCGCCGCAGAGTTCCTCGCCTATGTGGTTGAGGGAGGTATAGCCGGTTTCAAGACACAGTTCCATCTACTCCTCCTTTTTGGCTGACTCCTGGCGCAGAATTTTCTTGAGGTTGAGCAGCGCTACCTTGGTCTCGGCTGTGGTTTCGCCAAGGAGCGACGCAATCTCCTGCGCCACACGCATTTGTTTCATGATTACCTCGTCGGTGGTTTCGATGGTCTCGTCGCGCATGCGGTCGAGACGTTTCTCATAGTTGACCTCCTCTGTGACGTCCTTCATTTGGCCGAAGAGAAGGTTTTGGTCCTTCATGTAGCAGATGGTGATGTCGACATAGCGTTTGGTGCTGACGATGAACTGCTTGTGCACCTCCATGTTCTTCTGTTGGCTGTAGGCCAGGTAGAAGTCGAGCGGAGGCATGAAGTCCTTGAGGGGACGGGGTTTGAAATCTTGGGAACTGCCCGGGATGTCGAGCATTTCCATGGCGGTGATGTTGGCGTCGACCACGTTTAGTTCGCCGTCGACCAGAAGGATGCCTTCGGGGCTGTTGTGGACAATGTCGTAGGCCATGGACTCGGCCTTTTTGCGCATGTAGGGCAGGCACATTTCTATGTCGGCATAGCCGTTGAGCACCGCCCAGGCCTTGCCCCGGCAGCTGCGATAGCCGCAGGCGCCGCAGTTGAGCTCGTCTTCGGGTGCCACCTTGCCGGTGCGGCGGAGCACCTCTTCTATTTCCTTGTCGGTGGCCTTGCGGCTGCGGTTGAGCACCCGCGGAAACTCGTAGGAGAAATCGACCGGGGCTTCCTCGTCAGGACCGATGGTGGGATAGCTGTGTATGCCGCGCGACTGGTATTGCTGCATCTGCAGTTTGGCCATAGTGGTGCCGCCTTTAGGCAGATGGCTGAAGGGGCCGTTGATGCAGCCGCCGGGGCAGATATTGATTTCGATGAAGACACCTTCGTAGTTGTCGATATTTTCCAGCACTTCCATGGCGCGTTTGGGGCCGTCGACGGACATGTAGTGGTAGCCCGCGGGCAGCTGGGGGAAGGACTTGATGATGCCGTCGGTGACAGGATAGCCCTTGGCCTTGCAGACTGCGTCGGGGGCGTGGTCGGAGGCAGCGTTGGGGCTGGCTTCGACTTCGTTCGGGGCGTCGGTCTGGCTGTAGGTGAGGCCTAGGGAGGCCAATTCATCAAAGGTGAGCACGGCGGATATTTCGCCGCACTCGGCGGCCTCGCGGCGTTTGGCCAGGCAGGGGCCTATGAAGACCACTTCGGCATCGGGGTGCTCGGCATGGAGGAGGCGGGCATGGGCCACCATGGGCGAGGCCACCGGAGCAAGATAGGGCAAGGCCTGGGGAAAGTACTCCTGCACCAGACGGCAGGCCGATGGACAGGCGGTAGTGATGAAGTTCTTCATGGTGCCGCTCTTGAGTATGCGGGCATACTCGTGAGTCACCCATTCGGCACCGCGGGCGGTTTCTTCGGCTTCGGCGAAACCGACGGCCCTCAGTGCCTGGCGCAAAGGTTCGAAATTGGTCAACCCCAGGTTGGGGATGAAAGAGGGGGCCACGCTGGCTATCAGTTTCTTGCCCGAAGAAAGCATCGACCGGACTTTGTCCAGGTCGGTATGGACCAGTTTGGCATCCTGGGGGCAGACGTGCATGCAGCGGCCGCAGAGAATGCAACGGTCTTCGATGATTTGCGAGCGATGGTCGGCGAAACTAATGGCTTTTACAGGGCACTCACGAAGGCAAAGGTAGCAGTCTTTACACTGCACCTTCTTTAATTCCAGGTACGGCATAGTTATTTAATAGTGTTTATTTGAGCAGGGGCAGAATGGTGTCGACGAAGACTTTTTCGGTATTATCGCTTTTGAGATGGCTCAGCAGAAGGCCCGCTTCGGTGCGCTTCACCTGTTCGGATTCCTGTACTTCGGCGTCGCCAAAGTCTTCCACAGCAGCCGATACACCCTGCAGGCAGTTGCCCAAGCAGAAACTGGCCTGGAGTTCTATCCTATCTTGGACATTATATTTCTTCACAAGAGACTTGAAGGCCTCGACCACTTCGTAGGAACCTTTCAGATGGCAGGAACTGCCCACGCAGACTTTGATAACCATAACTATAATATGTGTAGTGTGTTTTAGTTTGCAAAAATACTATTTTTTTTACGAAAAAATACATTTTGGTGCAACTTTTAACATAGATAGAAGCACAACTGCATAATTTACATAGGCATAACAGAAATAAAGCAGGCAATGAAATCGCGAACTCGCTATCCGGAATACAAAAATGTGCAAGAAAAACGGGACAGAAAATACTAACTTGTGAAAAAAACACAACGTCCGGACAGCCTTGAATAGAGAAGAAAACTTATCAACCTCAAGACCTTTATAACTCGGCTATTCAAATATATCTAATATAAAAAAAAAGTTGTATCTTTGCAAATTCGAAATTATAGTACTATGAAAAAATACATCTTTTTGCTCACAACCCTTTGCATGCTGACTGGCAGCGCTTTAGCACAGACGTTGGCCTTTGATGACGTCAACATGCTGTATGGTTACAAAAACAGCAACGGCATTTGGCAGATTGCCCCGAAGTACCAGGTGGCCTTCGCTTTTCAACACCAGGAAAGAAAATTTGCCGTGGTGAAGTATGACGGCCGCTGGGGCTGCATCGACGAGAACGGCAACATGATTGTCCGCAACATTTTTATTACTCAGGAAGAGGCTCAGGAGGCCGGCGACCACTGGTATAGTGCCGAGGAGCCAGGCAAATGGATTTATCCTGCCGAGAACCCCGCCACTCACAAGTGGGGCTTTGTCAACTACTACGGCCAGTGGAAATATGAGCCCGAGTATGAGGGCGCAGGAAAATACTACGGAACCGACCCCATGAGTTTTGCCCCCGTGAAACTGGAAGGGCGCTGGGGCTGCATCGACGCCAAAGGCATCCTGATTATTAACAATATCTTTGTGAGCATGAGCGATGCCGAGGAGGCTGGCCACCAGTGGATTGTGGGCCGCCACTACGATACTTGGCGCATCTCTGTGCCCAACCCCAAAAATGAGAATCAATGGGGCATAGTCAACTACTTGGGTCGCTGGGTTGTCCAGCCCCAGTATGCCATGATTCGGCAGTTCCCCGGCGAGCATAACTACATTTACACCCAGGCCCTGAAAGGAGGCCGCTGGGGCAATATCGACCGCAATGGCAATGTTATTAGCGACTTCATTTTCAGCCGCGAGAGCGACTGCGTCTATGCCCTCTCGCAGATTGAGCACGGCCGCGACATGGACGCTTGGCGTCTGCCCGAGATGCGTACCGACACTAATCTCTGGGGATGGGTGAAGCCCGACGGCAGCTGGGCCATTCAACCTATTTATCTTGAAGTATCCCACTTTCCCAACGACACTGGACTCTTTGCCACCGCCAAGTGCGAGAACGGCTTATGGGCCAGTATTCACGAGGACGGCCGCTTGCTGAGCAAGCCCGTTTTTATCCTCTCCTCTGAAGCCGCGAAAGCCGGTAAGGAATGGGACGACAACGAGAAAGGCATTGAAGAGGCCGAACTCGGCCACTGGCTCTGGCCCATTCAAGAGGAAGGCACCGGCCATTGGGGCTATGTCAACTTCGAGGGCGAATGGGTTATCCTGCCCCGCCTGGAAGACGCTAAACCCTTCATTAACACTTGGAACAACCGCGTGGCTCCCGCCAAGCAGGAGGGCCGCTGGGGTTGCATCGACCACACGGGTCAGTTTGTTGTCAAGCCTATCTACAACAATTCTGCCGACGCTTACATTGCCGCCCGCAACTGGGGCAACAAGAAGAAATTCTAACTTGTGAACAGGGTACACTGTACGGCGCTCAGCGATTGCTGACACCATTGTGCAGCGTACCATTTATCGCACACTGTACACTAGCGACATGAATTATATCATCAAGAACGGCACGGTTGTAAACGAGGGTAAACTGGAACAGCGCGACATTTTTATCCATGAGGGAAAAATTGTGGAGGAAGGCACTGCGCTGAAGAGCCCACAGCTTTTCGATGCCAAGGGCTGCTATGTGCTGCCCGGTATTATCGACACACACGTCCATTTCCGCGACCCGGGCTTCCCCGACAAGGCCGACTTCGCCACCGAGAGCCGAGCTGCCCTGGCAGGAGGGGTTACCTCCGTCATAGACATGCCCAACACCGACCCGCAGACTACTTCGCTCCAGACCCTTGAGGCCAAAGAACAGATTGCCGAGCGCAAAAGCGCGGTGAACTACGGCTTCATGCTGGGTGCTACCAACGACAACATTCACGACCTGTTGGACATACCCGTGGAACGTTATGCTGCAATAAAGCTCTTTCTTGGAAGCAGCACAGGCAACATGCTGGTGAACAACCCAAAGTCTTTAGACCTCCTTTTTAAAGAAAGCAAGAAACTCATCGTGGCCCACTGCGAAAGCGAGGATATTATTCAGGCAAATCTTCGCAACTACAAGATGGAATTTGCCGGCACCGATAAAGAGACCGCCGAACTCCACCCCAAAATCCGCAACACCGAGGCCTGCTTCGTTTCCACTTATAAGGCCGTGGAGCGCGCCCGCCGTTACGGAACCCGCCTCCATGTGGCCCACGTCAGCACCGCCACAGAACTCTCTCTCTTCAGCAACTACGACCTGGAGCAGAAAAATATCACCGCCGAAGTCACCCCTAACCACCTCTGGTTTGACGACCGTGACTACGCCGCTCTAGGCAACCTCATCAAGTGCAACCCCGCTATCAAGAGCAACGACGACCGCATCGGCCTCTGGGGCGGACTGGTGGATGGCCTAATCGACACCATCGCCACCGACCATGCACCCCACACATGGGAAAGTAAGCAGAAACGCTATTTCGATGCCCCTGGCGGAATTCCCAGCATTCAGCACTCGCTGCAAATGATGCTGGAAGGATTTTTCAATCCCGCCGCCACCCAGCGCGACGACCACGCCGAGGTAATACAGGAATGGCTGCCACTTATAGTTACCAAGATGTGCCACAACCCGGCCCTTATCTTCGGAATTCATGGGCGGGGATTCCTGCGTCCCGGCTATATGGCCGACATCACCATCGTCGAACCCGGCGAGACCCCCGTTACCAAAGAGCGCCTACTTTACAAATGCGGCTGGAGTCCATTGGAAGGACAGACTTTCCACACCCGAATTAAACAAGTGTTCCTCAACGGCATGCCTGCTGGCCAAAGCACCGCAATGCCCCTCAAATTCGACAAATGAAGAAATCCATTACCCTCATAGCCCTTATCTGCCTTGTTCTCGCAGGACTCACCAGCTGCAACAGCGACAAGAGTGAGTTGCGCAAAATGATAGCCCAACTCAACACAGAATGCCCCATCCCGCTGGGCTCCATCGGCCAGATGGACAAAGCAGAATATCGCAGTAACAAGGTCACCTTCTACTACACTATCGTTGGCCTGGACAACCTGAACAACTTTAAAAACAATCAGGAGGCCTTCCACAACTTCATGCTCGACAACTACCGCAGCAACTCCGACGAAGACTTCCGCCAATTGCTCGAATCCATCGTCGAGGCCGAAGCCGGACTAGACGTGGTCTTCAGCATTGAAAATGGCGATACCTTCACCCTCACTTTCACCAACGAAGAGTTAAAAGCCAATATGCCTGAGACCGAAGGCGACCCTGAGTCCTATCTGCAGTCAGCAGTAACGTCGGCACGGATGCAACTGCCCATCACTTACGGCTATGGCGACGGCATGGTGTGCAGCAACATCGAGTTAGATTCCCTCTACTTTACCTACTATATTGACTGCGACGAGAACCAGCTGGACCTTAACGAAATGCAGCAAAGCATCGAAGAGAACCACGAAGGACTGGTAGAAATGCTTACCTCCAGCACCGACCCCTCGTTCGTCAAAATGATGCAGACCCTCAAAGCCACCAACCGCGGCCTGCGTTACTTCTATACGGGCACCTCCAGTGGTAAGGAAGCCGTTGTCGTCATTTCTCCCGAAGAATTACAATAAAAATAACCATCAAAAAACAATAATAGAAAATGAAAAGATTCATCCTCGCATTATTTGCCATCGTGATGCTTGCCGGCAGTGCCAATGCACAGAGCAAGAAGAGAACCATCGACCCCGAAAACCTCCCCAAGGCCGCCACGGAACTCATCCAGAAACACTGGCCCTCCTGCGCCATCGACTTTGCCTACGTCAAAGGCCGTGAGTACGAAGCCCTGCTCACCGACGGCACCATCATCCAGTTCGACAACAAAGGCGTGTGGAAAGAAATGAAATGCACCGAAGGCCTTCCCGTCACCCTCGTGCCTGGCTACATAACTCGCTACATTGTCAACCGCTATCCGAAGCAACTCATAATAGAGTGCGAAAAGATGCGCGGCGGCTATGAAGTCACCCTCACCAACGGCCTTGAAATCCAATTCGACCTCCGTGGCAACGTCACCCACGTCGACGACTAGAGTCTTCTGCAATAAACTATATTCCTCATAAAAATCTCCCACAGTCCGTGGGAGTTTTTTTTTATATAAACAGTTCAGATCAAAACGGCAATTGAATAATAAACATACCAAAGCAAACTCGCACCTAAGCATTTGACGAAAAAAAAAAAGCCACCGATGCAAGTTCTGAAGCCCATAGGCAATACTTGCACAATGACAATCTGCCATCATTCAAAAGATGAAAAAAACGAAAGGCGACCAAAAAGGCCGCCTTTCGAGTAATAATCACATGAAAAAGTTACTTTTCCAAACGGATGCGGGCGTCAACAGCGGTGACGTAGCGGGGATTGCCAAGCAGGGGATTGAGGTCGATTTCGGCAATCTCTGGGGCGGCCTGCACCAGTGCGCTCACGCGGGCAATCTGATCGGCATAGAGGTCGATATTGACGGGCTCCTGTCCGCGGACTCCCTGCAGAATCTTATAGCCACGCAGGTGGGTGAGCATCTCCTTGGCTTCAGCAGCGGTGATGGGAGCGATGGCGCTCTGCACGTCTTTCAGCACCTCGATGAAGATGCCGCCCAGACCGAAGAAAATCTGATGGCCAAACTTGGGGTCGCGGATAGCGCCGATATAGACATCAGTACCATCCAGCATGGGGTACATCTCCACGGCATAGGTCTCGGGAATGACAATGAGGCGGTCGAACTCCTTCGCAACGGTGTCAAGGTCTTTCACGCCCAAAGTAACACCGCCCACATCGCTCTTGTGGAGTGGGCCGACGACCTTCATCACGAGGGGCATGTCCTTGCCGCAGCCGACCTCCTTAGCAAAGGCCAGAGCGTCCTCTTTCTTTGAAACCTCGACCGATTTCTTGCGACTGATACCGGCAGCGTCGAAAAGCTCGTTGTAATCGCTAATTTCCATCCAGCCGTCCTTGCAGCGGTCGATGGTTTTGCGGATACGGGCCACGTCAACAGCGGGCAGCTCGACATGTTCGGGCTGGGGCTTGGGGGTGTGGTAGACCTTGCAGATAGCATTGCCCAACACGCACTCCTCGGGGAAATTAATATGGCCGCCATCGATAAACTCCTGAATTTCGTCCTTCACATTAATGATAGAGGGCAGCACGGGGAAAATAGGTTTCTTGCAAGTCTTCATCTTCTCAGCCAACAGCTTGTATACCTCACGGTTGGAGAACAATCCGGGCGAGCCGAAAATAACCACGCTGAAGTCAATATCGGTATACTCGTTCTCGACGGCGTCGATGATATAGCCCAACTGCTCAGCGGTACCGGTGGCAAGGAAGTCAATGGGGTTGCCCACCGAGGAACCGGCAAAGAGTTTCTCCAGCAGGGCGGGGCTGGCGGGGTGCTCTTTCAGCGAAGGAACCTCCATACCGCCGTTGGAAAGCACGTCGGTGAGCATGACGGCGGGGCCGCCTGCGTGGGTGATGACAGCGCAACGGTTGCCCTTGATTTCGGGATACATGAAAACACCGCATACGGTGGTGAGCTCCTGGCGGTTCTGGCAGCGCACGATACCGGCCTTGCGGAAGAGGGCGTCGACTGCGGCGTCGTTAGTAGCCAGGGCGCCGGTGTGGCTCGAAGCGGCACGGCTGCCCGCGGCGCTACCACCCGACTTGATGGCAGCAATGTGGCACCCCTTGTTGATAAGGCTGCGGCTATGTTTGAGCAGACGCTGGGGGTCGCCGACCTTTTCCATATAGAGCATGATGACACGGCTGGATTTCTCGGGGTCGAAGGACTCGTCGAGGTGTTCCAAAACGTCCTCAATGCCAATCTGAGCGCTGTTGCCCACAGCCCAAACGCTGTTAAAGGTCAAGCCATTGCTGATACCGTACTCCTTAATGAACACAGCGGTGGCACCGCTACCCGTGATGAAGTCGACACCGTGGGGGTCGAGCTTGGGAATGGGGGTGTCGAAGCAGCCGGCATAGTTAGTGTTGAGGAAGCCGGTGCAGTTGGGGCCAATAAGGGAGCCGCCGACGGCGTTAATGCTGTCGACAATGTGCTTCTCAATAGCAGCACCCTCGGCATTCTCTTCGGAGAAACCGGCGCTGATGATGATAAAGCCCTTCGTGCCCTTCTGCTGGGTGAGCACGTCGACAGTCTGAGCACAAAACTTAGCGGCAATGCAAAGGATGGCGCAGTCCACCTGGGGCAGGTCGTCCACCTTAGTGTAGCATTTCACGCCCTGCACCTCGGTCTCTTTGGGGTTGACGGCGTAGATAGTGCCCTTAAAGTTACTCTCCAAGAGGTTCTTAAGAGCCTTGCCGCCGGGTTTGTGAATATCGCTGGAGGCACCGCAGATAACGATGCTCCGAGGGTTCAATAATTCTTTACAAATCATTTAAATATAGTTTTTTAGGTTAAAAAGTAGAGGAGTTGAAGGCTTCTGGTAATCCAAACCTAACGCCTCCAACTCCATCACCATAATATATTATTTCTCAACGGGCATGGCCTCGAGGGCGGCAACGAGGTAGTCAAAAAACTTTTGGCTGCTCTCGATGTTGGCGCGTTCGTCGGGGCTGTGGGGGCTGTTCAGCGTGGGGCCGAAGGAAATCATCTCCATTTCGGGGTATTTACCGCCGAGCAGACCACACTCCAAACCGGCGTGGATGGCCACCACCTTGGGCTCTTTCTTGAACATCTTCTTATAAGTGGCCTTCATGCTCTTGAGCAGACCGCTCTGCATATTGGGCTTCCAACCGGGATAGGCGCCGGTGAGCTGGCATTTGCCGCCCGAAAGCTCGGCCAGGCAGACGAGGCGTTCGGCCAGGGCATCCTTAGCCGTGTCGACCGAACTGCGGAGCAGGGCCTGAATGTAGAAGTTCTTGCCATTGGTGTGCATCTTGGCAAGGTTGAGGGAAGTCTCGACCAAGTCTTCCATATCGGTGCTCATGCGCTGCACACCGTTGGGCGCCACCATGACAAGGTTGATAATCTTCTGGGTGTCGGCCTCGGTCATCACCTTGGGCGTCATGCGCACCTTCTCCCACTTAGCAAAGAAGTCGGGGTCGACGGTGGCAATTTCCTTCTTAACCCATCCGGCCACCTTCTCAAATTCGGCCATGATGCAGTCCATGTGGGCCTTGGGCATGGCAAACGTGCAGGTGGCGTCGCGGGGGATGGCGTTGCGGAGGCTGCCGCCCTCCACGTTGATGAGGCGGATGCCGCAGTCGGCCACCCAGCGCAGCATGCGGAACATGATCTTATTGGCATTGGCACGGCCGGAGTTGATTTCCATGCCGCTGTGCCCGCCCTTCAGGCCGCCGATGGTGAGGCGCATGGCGCAGTAGTCCTTGGGAGCAGCCTCGGTGGCGTAGGGGATGGTCATGGTGGCATCGACGCCGCCGGCGCAGCCCACA
>Ga0326511_10004095_pt1 | contig 11680 bp, 7 predicted proteins | sample 0_2496_0518_D_FD_203701 | JGI IMG/M metagenome (GOLD analysis project Ga0326511, IMG submission 203701) | Bovine rumen microbial communities from UC Davis, California, United States - 0_2496_0518 | ecosystem: Host-associated > Mammals > Digestive system > Stomach > Rumen | place: USA: California...
AGGCCGCTTAGTCGGATTGGGAATTGTGTTTTTATTTTCCGGATGTGTAGCTTTTGTGTGGCGAAGGATGTTGTTTTTTTTCTACCTCGATAGAGATTTTCGTTTATCGGGGTAAAAGATGTTTAGATATCGAGGTATAGTGATATCTTTTATCGTGATGGTTAAAATCACTGTCACGCGCGAGCGTTTTTTCTTCCGTGAAGTTATTCTGAAGATTTTACTGTCAGTTTGACAAGTTCGATTTTTGTCTTGGATGTTTTCTGGATGTAGAATTGGAATTTTCCGATGTCGATGATCTGATTTTCTTTCGGAAAGTTTTCGTAGTGGAACAGTATGAAGCCGCCGATTGTAGCATATTCGTCTGAGACAGGCAGGTCTAAGCTGAATAATTCATTGACTCTTTCAATTTCCAGTCTGGCGGAGAGGAGATATTCGTTTTTGTCAAGTTGGCGTGCTGTGTATCTTACGGTGTCATGCTCGTCTTCAATTTCACCGAATATTTCCTCAACGAGGTCTTCCAGTGAGATGATGCCGCTTGTTCCGCCGTATTCGTCGGCAACGATGGCGAGTGATTTCTGTTCTTTCAGAAATATCTGCATCATTTTCTGGGCGCTCATCGCTTCCGGGACGATGGGGATTTCGCTGATGAAATCTGTCCATTTTTTGTCAGCCGGTTTGTTGAACATGTCTGACGAGTGGAAGTAGCCTATAATATGGTCTATGTTGTCCTGGTACACAATAATTCTGGATTTGCCACTTTTGACGAAACATTGCAGCAGTTCTTCCTGGGAATTGCTGATTTCTATGCCCACAATCTCAGTACGGGGTACGATGCAGTCTTTTACCCTGACATTGGAAAACTCCAGTGCATTGCGATAAATCTTCATGTTGCTTTCATGAAGTTTGATGTTTTCTGCCTGCGGTATGTTTTTGCCTGTTTCTTGTGTTATTCCTCTTGTGCCGCTGAGAGCCAGCAGTTGGGTGTCAGTGATGCGTATGTGGAATATTTTGGGTATGTATACAAAGAGTTTGGTTAGAGGCAGGCTGACGGAGTTGATGAGGTTAATGCTGAATGCGGAATAATATAAAGCCTTGTTGGCATATTTGCTTCCAGTGACGCGTGCGAGAATGATGCCGAAGCCGACATAGATGATTATTGCCAGTAGGATACTGCAACACAGGTTGGCTGTCGTGTTTTGGAATAGGTCCAGTGACTCAATATAAGATGTTGTGTAGTATGTGCCTGCACAGAAGGCAATCAGTGACATCCATCTCAGCGAAAGGAGGTATAAACCGGGCTTTTTGTAAAGGTTGAGGATGATATTGCCAAGATAGGTAGGTTCTTTCTGTTCTCTGTATTTAAATGAATATAGCAATGCTGTCTCATTCATTTGGAAAAAGAACAGAAGGATAAAACTTATGATAATGGTAAGTGGGGCCATATGTAATATGATTTTGCTTATCGCCTGAAATGCGGGTTGCCCGTAGCTGGAGGTTCGGTAATATGAATCGCTTTCTTGGGTGCCTTGGGTAGTGGCGTTCTCTCCGGTTTCTCTACCGGAACAGGCTGCTCTGCCTGCGTGGTGTCAATCGGGCTTTCCTCTTCGGCGTTTTCCGGGATGGGGAATATGGCGTGAGAGAAATTGACTTCGTATACAGTCATTTGCTCATTTGAGTGGAAACTATATCCTTCAACTTCCCTGTCAGGGGTAATCAGATGGGAGAATTGGTTGGAATAGAATTCGTGGCGCGTCATGTCCCAATACAATAGTTCTGAATTAAAAATTGTACCTTCATTGTTCCACACACATACGCGGCCGCGCAGTTCCCAGAGGTTTTGGTCATACCAGTAGGCTGTGTCTGCGGTGACATACATCTCGATATGAAAATTCTGATTGAATTTCTCCAGCAGGAGTCCTTTCATGAATGTCTGCTTTGTCGGTGACGTGCGGTCGTAAACATTCCATTCCTCCGTGACGACTTTGTAGCGTATGACGCCTGAGTCGCTGATGAGTTTGCTTACCCCATAGGTTGTCATGACGGGAATGGAGTCTCTCATGTGGACGGCAGGGGCCATGGGCGGTTTGTCTGAATTGCAGGATAGCAGTAGGATTTGTACAAACAAAGCAATGAGTATAAGCGGTTTTTCCACAGCATGCGACGAAATGAGTCGAGTGACTGCGGTGGCTATGCGCATGTGAGTGATAGAGTCAGCTACCATCGTTGTCTGAATTTTGCAAGCGTTGGCTTTCGGGCTGTGTGTAGATGGTTCAGGCTTATTCAATCTTCCATTTGTTAAACCAGTTGGCATTGAAAGAAAGTCCAATGCACAGGCGCAGGTAGTCTTCTTTCAGCGAATGTGACCGGCCGGGTATCAGATGCTCCCATTGTACGCTGGCGTTAAGCATAGAACGGTTGTTGTACATGTTGACAATAGGCAATCCCAAACCGGCGCTGACGATGAGCGATTTCGGACCGCTGGAAACCACTCCGTCGTTATTGACGTTGACATAGGATGTAGCGTAAGAAACACCGGCGCGGTATGCTACATGGTGTCTTAGCTTCAGGCCCTCAGGGTTGGGAATGTATTCTGTTCCGAGTGCTATTTTATGTAAATTTCTGAAAGTGTTCTTTTCCGCGCTGTAAGTTGTCGCTGATGACGTGGAAACCAATTCGGGAAACTTGCAGTCTTTCCAAAGTTGGCAGGTGTAGTCTGCGGCGAAAGTCCATTTGTCGTTGTGCTTGAGTGTGGCACCTACGCCAAATCTCATGGGAATCTGGTATGCTTTGCGCGCAACCATCGTGTCTCCTCCTAAAACGGATGTCGTAGTCAGTTTCTGGTTGATGTATGTGGACCTGGAATTGATGTCGTGTCCGAGACCGAATGTCGCACCGACAGTTAAGATATCTTTTTTACTAAGTTCTTGCGTATATTGCACGCCGAGGTTCAAATCATATGTGTTGATGCTGCCTTTATATTCTCGAGCCAAACTGTGAACATTCGCATTACTGTATGTTATGCTTGTCTTGTGTGAGTAGTCTCCCCAGATATAACCGCCATTGATGCCGACGGACAGGTTTTTGACTGGTTCCCATCCAAGTCCTAACCAGATTTTTCTGACACCACCTTCACCGCTGTAGCTGGATGTGCTGGTATATACACCGAACCCGTCATTGTCAGGCATGGATTTCGTGGCGTAGAAATCATATGCGACAATGGAGATAGGACGGACGCCGATGCTGATGCCTAAGTGCTTACGTAGGCGAAATCCGGCCTGTAAATAATCCAACGAAGAGTTAAGGGCATTGATGCTCTTGCCATTCTCTGACCAATGTCCGTTTTGTAAGGAGATACCAGCGTCAAACAAGAAGGTGATAGAGTCAAGGGCGGAGTAGGAGGCAGGGTTCTGGTAGTTAAGCATTTCCTTTCCTCTGGCAGCGATGCCTGCGCCGGCCATACCCTTGTTGAAACCTTGAGCTTCTTCCGTCAGTTTTCCCCATCCGTAGCGGGAATATGGCGAGTTGCCTCCGCTGGTCTGGGCTTTGACGACCTCAAAGGATGCGAAAGTAATGACGATAAGTATGTTCAGAAAATATTTTCTCATTGTTTGTAGTTATATTCAAGTATGTAATTCAAGCCTTTCTCAACAAGCATACTGTCTTGCAAGACATCTGCGTCTAATTTTTCAGCAAAAGACTTGCTGTTGCCTCCGGTAATGATAACCTTCATGTAAGGTTTATCTTTTTTGAAGGTCCTGATGTATCCTTCCATTTCCCCTTTGATGCCCCAGACAACACCGCCAATCATGGCGTTGCGTGTGTTGGTCCCCAGAATGTCGGGCCATTCACCATCGTAAGTGTATTCTGGGAGCAGGGTAGTGTGCTCATGCATTGATGTCAGACGCATTTGCAGCCCCGGTGAAATATTTCCACAGGCGTAAATGCCTTCTTTGGTCAATAGTTCGTAGGTGATGCACGTTCCTAAATCTATCACCAGGACATCTTGGTGAGGATATTGCTGATGCGCGCCGGCAACGGCGGCAATGCGGTCGGCTCCCAATGTGTCAGGGATATAATCTGCTATTTTGAATGGCAATTTTGTCTTGGTGCTGATGTTTAATACCGGATAAGGCATATCCTGCAACGCCTTATGAAGTTCGTCACCGGTGGTTGAGACTGATGACAATGCAACATAATTGATGTCAAAGGAGCATGCCTCCTGAAATTCTGTCAGAGAGTTTTTGTTGGCGGAGCAATGCCACACGCATCTGCCATCCTCAAATACAGCGTATTTGATGGAAGTGTTGCCGATGTCTATGATAAGATTATTCATAATTCAAGCTACAAAATTAATCAAAAGAACTTGCATTTATGATGATTTATATCCTTTTCCGTATAAAAACTTTTTGAAAAAACGTGAAAAATGTTTTCCGTTTCATCAAATATGGACTGAAATCTAAAAAACTTATAACAATTTTGTAAATTTGCACATTAATTTAGGACATGATAGAAACAACATTTAATAATATATAAAAATGAAAAAACAGTTATTATTACTTTCATTGGTGTTCTTTGTATGTTCTCTGAATACCAATGCTCAAGAAAAAGTGTTAGAAAAAGCGAAGAAAGACTTGATTGAAACGTCTAAGTTCGGCGGATTCGTTATTGGTCGTGCAGCATTTAATGATCGCGATTTAAGTACGTCAAATAAGAATCACAGTAACTTTGACCTCCGCCTCGTTCGTGCATATGTTGACGGTAAGGTTCTGAACTTTGCTTACAAACTTCAGGTGGAGTATGAAGGCTATGGCGGCGTTTCTGAAAAGGGCCCGCACATTGTTGACGCTTGGGGTGAGTGGCAAAAGTTTAAGTTCTTCCGCGTGAAAGTCGGTCAGTTCAAGCGCTGTTTCACATTTGAAAATCCTATGAATCCGTGGGACATTTCCTGGGGCGGCTATTCTCAGTTGGCAGACAAGTTGGCTGGCATGAACGACCGCATCGGTGAGCATTCCAGCGGTGGACGTGATGGTGGTATCCAAATTCAGGGCGACCTGTTCCCTGCACGCAAAGACGGCCATCCGTTCCTCCATTATCAGGTAGGCGTATATAATGGCCAGGGCATTAACCATAACGATGTCAATAACCACAAAGACTTGATTGGCCAGATAGCAATTAATCCTATTAAAGATTTGTCAGTTGCTTTCTTCGGATGGTCAGGCCGCTATACCAGCAATTCCAACAGCCTGATCACTGTGGACCGTAACCGTATGGCAGTGGGCCTGAAATATACTGGTCCTGTTAAGTTTCGCGCTGAATATGGTGTGAGCGAAGGTCATAAAACCAGTGACTATAATGCCGACGGTACCCTGAAAAATGGTACTTCTGATGGCGCTGACGCATGGTATGCTATGGCTTCAGTTCCTGTAAACAAGAATAAAAACTGGTTCGTACAGGCCAAGTGGGATGTTTACCGTGACGGCAAGGCTTGGAATAATTCTAAGAGCATCTATGCCTTGGGTTCGGAATATTATTTCACCAAGAACTTTAAGTTGCAGGCAAACTACTCTTACAATTACGACAAGAGTACCGCTATGGATAAGCATTATAACGCTTTTGACCTCCAACTGTATTGGAGATGGTAATTGTTTAACAACGAAAAGAGCTACTATTTATGAGGATAGTAGCTCTTTTTGTCTATTATTCATTAGTCGTATGGACAGGAGAGATTTTATTAAAGCATCAGCGGGACTGCTCGCTTCGGTCTCGGCAACGGGCGCAGTGGCCCAGGATGTTGTTGCGGGAGCGATTATTTCTGGTGAGAAGTTCTCGGATGGTAAACCGGGTGACGTCTCCAATGCAGTGTCAGACCACCTCAAGGTGGACGGCTATGTCAAGGAACCTGCCCACAGAATACCTGTTGTAGCCAGCGCAGATATTGTTGTGGTCGGCGGTGGTCCCGGTGGTGTCGCTGCCGCAGTGAGTGCCGCAAGAGAGGGTGCAAGTGTTATCCTTATTGAAAAGAGCAGCTTCCTCGGTGGCCTGTGGACGGGCGGCTTGGTCTTGCCAGTTTTGGCGACCTATGGCAGGAATAAGGCAGGTGAATGGTCAAAAGCAACAGGCGGTATATGTGCCGAACTGTGTGATGTGTTGTTGGCCAAAGGCTGGGCTTTTAATGCGGAAAGTCCGAGAGTTGACCCTGAAGCAACAAAGTATCTTTTGGATAAAACCATTCTGGATGCCGGTGTACGTGTTCTCTATAATGCTTCCGCCATTGGCGTAACTATGTCAGGCAGCAGAATTGATTCAGTTCTCTTAAATTGCAACACGGGACGCCTTGCCATAAAGTGCAAGATGGCTGTAGACGCAAGTGGAGACGGATGTCTATTTAACTGGACGGGTGATCCATATGAGTCACGCCGTTATCATATCAGTACTTCATATTTAATGGGAGGATGCAAAGGTAAGAAGATAGGAAGCAGGACGCCAAACGAAGATATGCGATTCTCTACTATCGGTATGAGGAGTCCTGAAGACGGCTTGGATGTGTTCAGGGTATCGTCTCTTTTGCAAAAACACCGTCTTGACCTGTGGAACAGGATAGAAAAGTTGCGTGAGGACCCTGTGACAAAGGATGTCTATCTCATGGAGGTCGCCCCGACTGTCGGTATACGTGTGACCAGAGTCTTGAACAGTCTCCACAATGTCACGCTTGAGGAGTCTATGGAGTGGACGGCTTTTGACGATGTGATAGGTATGTCCGGTATTTGTGATCCTTTTGAGTACAAAGGCAGGAGGATAACCAAGAAGGACCGTCCTATATGGCAGATTCCGTATCGTTCCCTGTTACCTCAGCAAACGTCTAACCTGCTGGTGTGCGGCCGTTGTTTCGGCTACGATCAGGGCATTACATGGGATGCGCGTGAGATTTCCACCTGTATGGTTACCGGTCAGGCTGCAGGAACCGCTGCGGCACTTTCGACAGCATACAGATGTGCTCCGAAGGAGCTGGAAGTGAAGAAACTTCAGCAAAAACTTCGCGAAGCAAAGGTGCGTTTGGATTTTTAGGTCGCTATCACTAAAGAAGGCTTTAGCCTCAGAAACAGTTACAATAAATGAAGCGGTGAAGTTCAACTGAACTTCACCGCTTCATTATGTTATATAACGCTGATTAGAAGGTAACCTTCAAACCGAGCTGTGCGTGCCAACGTGAATAAATTTGGTTGACAGATGGACCGGTGGTACCTGTGTAAGAGAAAGTACCGATACGGCTGTCACCATTGATGTCGATAGACTCAACCTTGAGCGGAGAAATGTAGGTCGTGCTTGAATAATATGTACCCCACTTCTTGTTCAGGAGGTTAGATACGTTGGTGATATCCAGTGAGAGCTGAATCTTGCCACCCTTCTTGTTGTAGTAGAAGTTCTCGGCAAAGTGTAAATCAAAGTGGTTCTCCCATGGAGCCGTAGCACCGAAACGCTCAGCAAACTCGCCTCTGTGTTCTTTTGCATAGCGGTCAGTTGAAGCCCATTTCTGGAACTTGGCCTTATCGTCTGCGTTCTTCCAGTTCATCTGCTCTATTTCAGCATCTGTCGGGATGTAAAGCAGTGTGTGGCCTGTACGACCGTCACCGTTGAATGTATAACGGTTGTTGCCGCTGGTAGATTCAGACATCGTCAGGCTGTAACGCATACCTGTGTTACCGTAGTAAGTCAGACCGACCTCGGTGTTGAGCTTGCCGTTGAGGTACTTGCGAGAGCTGTACATGGCGCGAGCCTTAACCTGATGAGGTATGTCAAACATAGAGTAGCTTAATTTAGGCTCATTGACATCTGTGGAAGCATAGTTGTTCCAGTTAGACAATGCTACAGAAGACAAACCGTCATTAACAGATTTGGAGTGACCGAAGGTGTAGCTTACGCTCAAGTCTAAGCCGAAGTTGAAACTCTTCTCAACATTTGCGGTAACCTGATAAGAGTAACCCTTGTCAATGGTGCGCAGGTTGATGATGTTGTAGTAAGCGCCTGCATCTGTAGAATAGTAAGGAACAGAGCTTGCTTCAACGTTAGGAACGACGTATGAACGCTGTGTCGTTGCCTGCAAAGCCAGATTCTCAAAGTATACTGCGTGGAGGTTCTTGGAGTAGAAACCTTCTACGGAAGCTTTCCAGCCGTAACCGAAGTCATGCTCGATAGCCAGGTTTGAACGCCATGTCTGCGGATACTTGAATTTTCCGCTGACGGTGTTGATGGTCGGTTTGGCAGAAGATGCGCCTGACTGTACGAGGGCCTGCTGATCCTGCCATTTGTCAATCTGGTTGGCTACAGTGTAGAGTGTGGTGGATTTCATCTCCATACCTGTGTTGCTGTATACGTTGCTCAGCCATACGAACGGCACGCGGCCGGTAAACAGACCTGTACCACCATGTATAGTGGTCTTCTTGGCTTTGTCAAGATACCAGCGGAAACCGATGCGCGGAGAAGTCATGATGTTGAAATGAGGCACCTGACCTACTCTTACGCCGAATGTCGTGGCATAGGTTGAGGCGTTGAAAGTGGGGTTGGCTGTCGGCTTGTTCCAGAAGAACGGTGCGTCGAAACGTATACCGTAGGTCAGTTGGAATGCGTCAGAGATGTCCCACTTGTCCTGAGCGTAGAGACCGATCTGTGCTGCCAGAACGTTGGCGCGCCAGCCGTAACTGCCTGTTAAGTTATAATCGGAATAGTTGTAGTAGTAGCGGCTTGCGTTATTGTTCAGGAAATCGTTAAGACCGTTGTAATAGTACTCACCGTTAGAATACTGATAGTAGCCATTGTAGAAATTGTATGACTCGTTGTGTGTACCGAGTGTAACGGTGTGGTTTCCTGCGTAGAATGTCAGGTTGTCTTCAATCGTGATGTTATCCTGATCAAGGTTGTTGATACCTGAAGAATATTCTGTACCGATATTTATTGAACCTGACTTAGGATAGTTGTGAGACGGATTGCTTGGATCTGCCTGACCGAATACCTGTGCATTTGTGATGTATGCTGTCGGACCCTGATAAGGCACGTCACGCCAGTCTCTTACGCGGGTGTAAGAAGCGCGGGCTTCGTTGGAGAGTGTTTCGCTGATGCGGGAGTTCAACTCAGCAACAAAGGAGTGCGTGCGGTTGGTCTGCTTGTAACCTGAGTTGTTGAAGTACAATGTTGTAGCAGAGGAGTTGGCCTTGTCCTGAGAAGAACCGTTGTATTGATAACGGAATGTGAACTTGTGTTTGTCGTTGATATTCCAGTCAATGCGTCCCAATAAGCCCAAACTCTGGGTCTCGATGTCCTTTGCTCCGAAACTTTCGCGGATGCCGGTCATGTTGTAATATTGGTCGGCTATCTGCTGGGCAACAGCCGCTGAAACGAATGTCGCGTCATCGACACCGGGATAGAAGGCTGCCGGATAAGAGTTTTTCTTATACTCAGCGCTGGCAAAGAAGAACAGCTTGTCCTTGATGATAGGACCGCCTACAGTGGCACCGAAGGTCTCGTCATACTGCTTTGTCATCTTGCTGGTCTTCTGCAATGCCTGGTTGTAACGGCTGTAGAAGTTCTGGTTGTTGTAGTAGCCGTATGCACTGCCGTGGAACTCGTTGGTACCCGACTTTGTCACAGCGTTGATGGCTCCGCCTGTGAAACCGCTCTGACGGACGTCAAAGGGTGCCACTGAAACCTGAATCTGCTCGATAGCGTCCAGTGAGATAGGATTAGCGCCTGTCTGGCCGCCATTAGTACCTGAACCTGCAAGACCGAACACATCATTACTTACGGTACCGTCAATCTGGAAAGAGTTGTAACGGTTGTTGTTGCCGTTGATGGTTGTACCGCCGTATTTGGAAACGGATACAAGGGCAGACTGCTTGATGACATCGTAGATGTTACGGTCAATTGTCGGAGACAACTCAATGTTGGTGTTTTCAAATGTTTTTGATTCCCCCCGTGTGGAACGCTTGGCACTTACGGTTACGCCCTGCAGCAGGGTGGTGTTTTCTGCCAAACTGGTAGAGAGTTCGTAAGTCTCACCCAAAGCTAAGGACTTGATGTCAAATTCCTTTGCCTTTGTGCCGATAAAGCTGACGTTTACCTTGTAAGGACCACCTGCACGCATACCTTGAATGGTGTAACGGCCTGATGCATTGGTGGCTGCACCATACTTGGTACCCGAAGGCAAGTGGGTAGCTTGGACGATGGCACCCATGATAGGGCTGTCATCCTTCTCGTCGGTAATCTTACCGCTCATTGATGAAGTTGTAACCTGTGCTAATGCGGATGTAAATGCGAATAACGCCATCACGAATAGCAACTGCAATTTTTTTTGCATACGATAAAAATTAAAAGTTAGTGTATTAAATGATTTTTATTGTTTGATTCCAAAAGTTGTCTTCACAAGATAGTCCGAGTGTGTAATTTCCATACAAAGATAAACAAAAATTAACACTGATGCTCGTTTTGGCTCTTTATTACTGCATAATAATTTTTTTATGTTTTTAATTTGCAAACCCTATAGTGCATTTCCGCGATGAAAGGTCCGTGCCGGGCAGGTAATTGATGCTGTCACGATGCGTGCGTTGCTCCCGATAAGTGCTCCGTTCCATGGGCTGGAACTTATATTCCAACGGCTGGAATTTACGTTCCACCCTTTGGAATATACATCCTGTCCGCAGGTACGAAAAACATATCGCCTGAAAAAACATATAATTTCACCTGCCTCCTGGGGCAGATGACATTATGCATTTTCAGTTTATCAAACAAAAATACTGTGGAATGTTATTTTCTAAGTTTCTGAAGTGTTTCCAGCAGTGTCGCTATTTTGGATTCTGAGTCGGCTTTCTTCTTACGCTCCAGTTCGATGACTTTCTCAGGTGCGTGGGCGATGAAGTTTTCATTGCTCAGTTTCTTTTCTATACCGGCAAGGAAGCCGCGCAGATGCTCAAGCTGCGCTTCCGCTTTCTTGATTTCCGCTTCCACGTCAATCAGGTTTCCGAGAGGTACGGCATAGAGTGTCGTTCCGACCATAAACTCAGAGGAGCCGTCTTCTTTTTTGTCCGTAACCGTTATCTCCGAGAGGTTGGCCATCTTGGTGGTTACGCTTGTCAGATCGGGGATGGGGTTTTGGCCGATGATGTGTAGTGTGAGTTTTTCTTTCGGAGCGATATTCTTTTGGTTGCGGATGGCGCGTACGCCGGCGACTACTTGCTTCATGATCTCAATATCATTCAGTATCGCAGCGTCTTCCCTGGTCGGTTTGTCGCTCTTGAGTTCTGCCACCATGATGCTTTCGCCTTCCTTGTGGTCGTAGATGTGCTGCCAGATTTCTTCCGTTATGAATGGCATGAACGGGTGAATGACCTTCATCAGAGTGTCAAAGAAGCGCAATGTGGCATCGTATGTCTGTTGGTCGATAGGTGCCTGATAAGCGGGCTTGATCATTTCGAGATACCAGCCGGAGAACTCGTCGGTGAAGAGCCGGAATGCGCTCATCAAGGCTTCGCTTAAGCGATACTTCTTGTACAAATCTTCTATTTCCGCACAGGCTTGCCGTATCTTAGCATCAAACCAGATGATGGATTTCTTGCTGCTTTCGGGCTGCGGGATGTCTGCTGTCTGCCAACTCTTAATCAGGCGGAAGGCATTCCAAATCTTATTGCAGAAG
>Ga0326511_10004097_pt1 | contig 11679 bp, 17 predicted proteins | sample 0_2496_0518_D_FD_203701 | JGI IMG/M metagenome (GOLD analysis project Ga0326511, IMG submission 203701) | Bovine rumen microbial communities from UC Davis, California, United States - 0_2496_0518 | ecosystem: Host-associated > Mammals > Digestive system > Stomach > Rumen | place: USA...
CGAAGATCCTCGTTGCGGAAGGCACGATGTCCTTGAGTTCGAAGTATGTAAATTCCAGCTTGATGTTCTTGCCGGATTTCTTCACATGCTCATTCAGGAACATGAGCCTCGCCTGTGCCAGTTTCTGCAGGATGTTCATAGGTTTCTTTTCAGCTGTTGCCATTAGATTCTTCCTCCTTCTTTAAGTCATCGACGATTCCTTTGAGGATGTGTCCCATCATGATGGAGACTGCCAGGAACATGAGCGGACCTATCAGTTCCGCGTCCATGATCGAATTACATTTTTCTGTCTTCGTCTGTGCCTTTGCCATCTTCTTGGGCAGCGTGTCGAGATCGATATCCGCCTCTGTTTCATCTCCGAAGAGTTTTGTCTTCAGGTTGCAGATCACGTCAGCCGCATAGGCTGTGATAAGTGCTTCGTGGACAGGCGAAAGTCCGTGTTCGCCGCTCTCACATATTTCTGTGATGCCCGCGATCATGTTTGTTCTTGCAATCTTCGAAAAGTGTTTAAGTGTTTAAGTGTTACTCTCATAATCCCTCCAGAATTTTCATGCATTGACGCGTCAGGCTGTTCACCTTCCGCTTGTTTACCCTTGGAGGCTTCACCCCCAGGAAGTCGTTGATAAGTTTCTTTGCGCGTTTGATGTACCACTCCTTGTCCACTACCCAGATGCCGCAGTGTGCATCGTTGTCGATGTAGCAGTGTTCAGGAAGTCCGCCGACCTTTGCCACTCCGCCGGTCTTGGCGTGGACCTTGTACAAGGTGCCCCTCCGTCTGTCCCTGGTGGCGTATACCCTGTTCACTTTCTGCACTGCCACCTCTTTGCCATCGATGATGGTGTAGCTTCGGGAGTACAGGGATGATGCTTTGGAGATCATCTGGAAGTCCATCACATCGTTGCATTGGTTGATGGTGTCCTCGACCGGAATCCCCTTCACGAAGTAGTTGATGATGGCCCTCGGCAGGACCACGGCATCGTTGTTGATCTTGAAGGCTCCGCCGGAGATGTTCTCCCACGCTGGCAGATCCCATTTTGTGAAATCCACTTTGCCGTTGGTCAGGACCCCTCGCACCAGGGCTGTGCCCTTGACTTTGACCTTGCCGTCAGACTGTACTTCAACGTAGTTGTTTACGTTGGCCTGTACGATCTGCTGGATCTTGTCCTCTTCCAGTTCAAAGCCGGTGCGCTTCTGCCATTCGTCAGTGATGGCGATCACCTGCTCGTACTGACAGTCATCAAATTCGACCATGATGCCGTCAGTATTCAGCTGCACGATCTCCAGACCTTCGATGTCCTGCATCAGGTGGCAGGCAAGTTCCAGGAGGAAAAGCTGTCCGCTTATACAGACGCTCCTCATCGCTTTAGGATCCAGAAGGTCGTTATACTTGGCACCGGATGCTCCGTATGTCGTGTTGGCTACCAGTTTCATGACGTTGGCTGTGGTCGTGTCGCCGCTCTTCTTGGCTTTCATCCTGGTTTCCAGAACGTCCTCGAAGATTTTCGGATCAGGGATATTCCGTGATGTATATCCGTAGATCGTCATCAGATGTGGATAATACTTCCTCAGTATGAGGAAACATCGTAATTACGAATTATCCTCACCCTATATCACCTCCCATCTATAACCGAATGCGATTCCGTTCGTTTCAATCGCCCTTTTGATGTGTGACACTGTACTCGGCAGTACATCGGATCTTCCGAGCCACCGTCCTGCGGCACAGTATGATTCAAAATCGAATGTTGCCCCGTCGCTGCGGATTGCCCGACACGGTATCATTCGTTGACGCTGCGACTCTTTTAGTTTTGTTCTGCAGCTTTCTGACCTGTGAGCACGAAGCCTGTTTGTTATACCTTGCGGTGTTTCACAGGATCGTCTGGATTTTTCCTGTACCAGAGCATGTCTGAAAGGACAATCATCAGGTTCGACCTGGTTGTATTCCGGTTTGAGAAGGTGGTACCACTTTCTCTCCGCCTCCAGCTTCTGCTCCCTGGTACAGAACTCCAGAACGGTGACTGTAAACAGGTCTCTTCCGTAGGTCCGTATGTCAGCATAAAAGGGATTGATGTCCGCGTACTTTTCTATGCAGTGCTTTCCGAAATGCTGGTTCACCCTGCCGCCCATGTCATAACTGGCACCTACATATCGTTTTCCGTTAACCGTATTGGTGATCAGATATACGCCACACTTTCCACTCATGCCGTGCTTTGTGTATCTCATTGTTCACCTTCCTTCCAGACGAAGTTCGGTATGGCTGCATGGCATCCACCGAAGCCTATCGTTGTTTCTGCTCTTCCAAGCATTATCTTGAGTTTCCTTGAGAAGTACTCTTCATCCGGAATGGTCTTGTCATGGATGTCTCCAAAGAACTTCAGCACCTCTTCCGGAATGTACTGTGTGAGCAGGTTCGACGGCATTACATACTCCCTTTCATCCTCGTAAGGCTTTTCAGGTTTCTGTGCCTGCAGGTATTTGGCAACCAGTTTTGCATTGGTCAGTTTCAATGCCTCTCTGGGAGACAGTCCGCACTTCTCGCCGAGTGCAACCTTGTTGTCCAGATAGGGCATCCTGACGTAGAACAGCTTCTCAGTGGCGAGGACGTCGGCACGGCAGTAGTCCAAAGTCTGGTTCACTTCCTGCTGTGTGAGAGGCCTGTCGGTGTTGAAATCGACGTCAGTCTCTTTGATGTTTATCCCCATGTGGGCTTCGAAAGACTTCAGGGATGTTCCCATCTGGGCATCATCCAGAAGGTCGATGGTGTCGAAGTAGGAGCGGCACTCTTTCAGTTCCGGGATGTCCCAGCCGTTCATGCCGCGGACGATAATGTCATCGTTGACCTTCTTTATCTCTTCAGGACTGAATCCTGCGAGAACTGCCTTCATAATGTGGTTGTCGTAGTGCTTTACATTGACGCCGCACAGCCACGGATCATCTTTCATGAAGGCCTTGACGATGTCGTTGTCGTTGTGCGCGACGACGTAGGTACCGCTGTCGAGATTCTTTGCCACGATCATCCAGTCGTGGGCGAACACCTCGAAGTCGAAAATTGTTACTCCTTCAATCATGCTGTCTCCTCAACTTGATCGAGAATTTTCATGCATTTGATTTCCAGGTTCCTGATCGGGTTGTCAGACCAGATCACTTCTTTGTAGTTGTTCTTTTGAAATTCGTAAAAATCCGGGTAGTGAGCATAAAACAATGTGTGGTTCGTCCATCTCTGCAGCCTGCGTGTAATCGCAGGTGCTGATGGTTTGTCATACGTCATTACAAACGGGTGACATATTCTGTAATACCTATTCTGAGTCCGAGCCATGCTGCACCGGCTGCGATCATCAATACAGGCAGGATGCTCTCGCTCTCGATGGCACTGCCACCGAACAGTATCAGCGTGACTGCTGCTATTGTGATGATGTTCACCAATGCTTTCATGCTCTACTCCTCTATCACGCACTCCTGCTTCCTGTAAGTAGTCATGCGTCTCTTGTATGCCTTGACCAGTGACTGTATGCTGTCTACATAGTCATAGGCGATTGCTGTTTCTTTGCCGTCGAACCGTCTTGCGATGCGTCCGATGGCCTGCGTGATCACTGCGAAATCCTTCTGAGGTGTTACCAGGAAGAGCCTGTCCAGCCGGGGAATATCGAGTCCCTCTTTGGCCAGTGCGTAGGTTGCGAAAAGTATCCTTTTCTCTCCTGTCCGCATCTCTTCGATGGCGTCTACCCTCTCCTGCTTCTGTACCTTCGTGACCATCCCACCGTCGATGACAGCTGAGATCTTTTTCAGGTCTTCAGGAAGGCTGTTCCGCAGTGCCTGCAGGTGTCGTACCCTGTCTGACAGGACCAGACAGGAGTGACCAAGGCCTGCCTGACCGATGATGTCTGCAACTATCAGGCAGTTGCGCTCTGCATTTTCGGTGAGGCTCTTGATCAGCTTCTGGTAGATAATCATCCCGTCGGGACCGATGCAGTCCCTGGAAAGAGTTACCCCTGTCCCCACAGGCCTGATCGTGACAGGCATGACCGTCTTCTCTACTGCACTCTTCGGGACGATGGCCTGCACCGGACCGAGCAGTGCGTAGGTACATCTGATCAGTCCGTCGGCTCTGTGGACCGTCGCCGAGAGTCCGTACTTCCTTCTGGCTCTCAGGCTGTTCAGGACCTTCGAGAACTGCGTCACCGCTGTCGGCGAACCTGCCACCCTGTGACACTCGTCCACAACGATCACATCCCACACATCCCTGTACTGCCTCAGATCCAGGCGGCACATCGTCTGTATGGTGGCAAAGGTGATGTTGCTTCCGATGTCTACCTTGCCTTCCGTGATGGTCCCCAGCGTCCCCTCAGGCCAGTACCGCTTTGCGCGGTCTCTCGACTGGTTGAGCAGGTCCTTCGTGTGGGTGAGCCACAGGGCGCGTCTGGAACACCTTCCAACGATAGAGAGTCCCATCTGCGTCTTGCCCGACCCTGCCGGGGCCTGCAGGATGCCGCAGTCGTGCGGGAGCATCTCTGCCACCGCTTTTTCCTGGTAGTCGTACAGAGGCACATTCTTGTAGAAGCAGATGTGGTCCTCATCAGGAAGACCATCGAGCCAGACGTCCTTTCCGTCGGGGAACATCCTCTGGAGATCCTCTTTACATCCGTATGGGATATGGATCTCATCTCCTACCTTTTCCCACAGGGTGAGCACCTGCGGCGTCCGCCCTGTCCAGAATCCCATGCGCTTCTTCTTGGCGTATTCGGGATTCGCTACCTGCAACTCCTTGTGCAGGTACTTTGTGAGCCGGTCATCCGGGAGGATGACGCGGATCTTTTCTTCGAGTACAAAAATCATTTTCTTGCCCTCATCCACTCATCCAAGGTGACGTACACGATGAGGTCTTTCCGCTTGAGGCTCGTCCAGCCTCTCCTCTTTGCATCTATGGCTTCTCTGAACGGCACCATGTAGGTAGAACCGTCAGCCAGCCTTACTGCAAAGTAGGCTCCCCTGTTCCCGCATGTCTGCCAGAGGCTCATCGCGGACTCCTGATTTTCCTCGATCCTGTCGAGACGGAAGTAATCCTTCTCGCAGACCTTACAGTCGATCAGGTAGGCGATGCCACCTTTTACAGCAATGACATCCGCGGGCTGTCCCTCCGCCCTGTTGGCGAAGTTGTGCGCCCAGAAGCCATGCTTTGCGAGTATGCTGCAGAACAGCGTCTCGAAGGCATTGCCTTCACTCTTGTTGCTCAAGTCCTAACCTCCGTTTCTCAGCATCCAGAAGGTGCCGGTAGATTTTGTAGCACCCACGCTTGCATCCGGGCCTGCGGATGAAGTAACCGAGGTTCGCCTTTCCGGTCTGCATAAGGTAGCGGACCGTGAGCGGATCCATATTCAGTTCTTTCGCCGCCTGCTTCACAGGCACTTCTTGTGAATGCATTTCTACTCCTTTGTGCATCCTGCACAATTTCCGAATTGTCACTTATCGTGACATTCGAGGTCAAAAAAAATTTCCTGGACGGTCTTGCCGAAATATTCGGCTAGAGCCACCTTGGTTTCGTCCCTGGGAACACGGGCCTCTGTCTCGTACATGAAGATGGCCTGACGGGTCACACCCACGCCGCTGGCGACTTCGTCGAGAGTTTTGGTCCCTCTCAGTTCCCGGAGACGATTTCCGAATCCCTGGATCCTCATCTCGCCCTCCTTTCTATTTTATTCCGTGTCACGTTTCGTGACAAGTAGTACTTTATCACGCTTCGTTAACAATGTCAACACGTTTCGTGACATTTTTCTAATTTATTTTTGTTCACAAATCGTATACAATATGTAGTATAAGGAGGTGGGAACCATGACTGAATTTAGAAACGTATTCAAAGAGTTGCGTCAGGCAAGAGGACTGACGCAGGCAGAACTGGCAAAAAGGCTCGGAGTGTCCAGAAGCAGTATCGGTATGTATGAATCGGGTGAACGAGTACCGAGGCACGAGGATCTGGAACTGATCGCCGACTTCTTTAATGTAGATATCGACTACCTTCTCGGACGAACCTACAAGACCACGGTCCTGCCTCAGAACTACTATTTCAATGAAACCGCAAGAGAGTATGCTGACTTCTTGGAAAAGAATCCGGAGTATCAGGTACTCTTCGATGCAAGCCGCAAAGTCAAACCGGAAGACATAGACCTTGTACGAAAACTGATAGAGAGGTTCAGTAATGACTCGTGACATCTACACCAGACTGGTGGACCTGCCAACCACCGTCTACTCTTTTGTCCGCAGCAACCCAGACGGATCTTACACCATCATATTGAATGCTCGGCTCTCGCAGGAAGACCGGGCAAGACATTACAGGCACGAACTCAGACACATCGTTGGCGACGATTTCGAAAAAGAGATCCCTGCTGACGAGATCGAAGCACAGGCACACAGGGAGGACGCGTCATGAGACTTCCAAACGGCTACGGCTCAGTAATAAAACTGTCCGGAAAAAGAAGAAAGCCCTACGCCGTCAGGATCACCACTGGGTATTCCTTCTCAGGCGGCAGGGCTGTGCAGAAGTATAAGTATCTGGAGTATTTCGAAAAGCGGAAAGAAGCCATGCAGTATCTGGCTGATTACAATGCAGGCAGGGAAGTGAAAGAACATGTGAACCTGGTTGAGGTCCCTACCTTTGCGGAAATCTTCGAGAGATGGCTCGACGAGAGGGAGAAGAGTCCCAGAGGGCTGAGTGATGTCGGCAGGAGAGGATTCATATCCGTTTTCAAGAGGTTCTCGATTCTCCATAACAGGAAGATAACGAGTATCCGGTTCGCGGATGTCCAGCCGATCATCTACGATAATTCCGAGATGAGCAACTCCACCGTGGACAAGATGAAGACTCTGCTCCATGCCATCGCCGCTTATGCTATCAAATATGAGTACATCACGCAGGACTTCTCAGCCCACATCGAAGGCACTGGAAAGAAGCCCAAAGGCATCCATCAGGCATTTACTCCTCAGGAACTGCAGCAGCTTTGGGCAGATAAGGATGATGAGGCAGCCGCTTTTGCCCTGCTCACATGCTATACAGGCCTGCGTCCTTCCGAGGCACTCTTCCTGAAAGTGTCTGACGAGGATCTGGACAGGCAGTATGTGATCACAAAAGGCTCGAAGACCGACGCAGGCAGGAACAGGGTGATACCGTTGCATCCAAGACTCATACCTGTCCTCCGTTCCCTCAGGCACGAGAACGGCAGGCTGTTCACGCATGCTACCCTTGCAGGATTTGTGAACTACAGGTGGAACCTCTACATGGACCGCAGGAAGATGGACCACCTCCCCCATGACGGCAGGCACACCTGTGCCACCCTGATGGAGCAGGCAGATATCCCTCTCCACCACAGGAAGCTGATACTGGGACACAAGGTGAATGACGTGACCACAGGCATCTATACACACGTCTCACCGGAGACCCTCATTGAGGATATCTCCAGACTGTGATTTTGTGTATTGCTTGTATATTGTGTGTATATTACAGTTACAAACCAATACCATTTAACACCATTTATCTCCAGTAATATCAAGCCTGTCAAGGCCTTCAAAAAACAATTATTGTATCACAACATCCCCGAAAATCCACCCTTCTGAGCCTTTTTGTCGCTTACTTGTATATTACGAAAACCAGAAATCCCCGGCACCTTTTGAGTGTCGGGGACTTAAAATCGCACCGGGCATGCCCGCTGGTGCTCAGATTCAGAGGTCTACATCATCCGAGATGCAGACACCAGACAGCCCTGCTGTCATCGCAAAAGCACGGATCCGGAGTTTTACCGTATTACTGGTTGTGTACTCCAGAAGGAATCCCTGCAGTCCTGCCCTGACCACGCGCTTCATGTGAGCCTGATATCTTGCAGACTCCGCGCTGTCCTGCCTGCCGAACTTTCCTCTCCCGGAGTAGTCTGTGATCCGCGAGAAGACCTCTTCCTGCGTCACTCCGTCCAGGTATGCCCTGGGCTTGCCTGTGAAGTACGTGAGCCGCTTTGCATGAGGGAATCCTGCAATGTGGAGGGAACCGACCAGCTGGTCCGCGTTCCCCTGCTGAGAGAAGGATCCGCACTGCACCTTGTAGAGTCCGTCCATCTCGATGGTGGCTGTGTTGAAGCCTGCCTTCTTCAAAGCCGCAGCGACCTTCCTGGCATTGCTCCTGCTCTTGTAGGCTCCTACCTGTACCTTGTGAGGCACGAGCATGTCGGTGAGGAAAAGGGACCCGCCGTTGATCATGACATATCCGCCGGTGGCTTTGATCGCATGGATGGTCAGCAGGATGGCATTGAACATCTCATTCGTGCGGTATTCTTCGTACACATCCACATTGTCGAGCCAGAAACCGTCGAAGCCCATCCTCTTCAACTCCCTGGCTTTATTCTGCAGCCATTCCCTGACGTGGGGATACCTGAGGTCCAGATACCGTTCGTGTGGCCAATCATCGAGTTTCTTGAGCGTGAACGGCTCCAGTTCCTTGTAGTAGGACCGCTCGTCGGACACGGATCCGACTGACAGGTAGGCGAGGACCTTGGCATCCTTCCTCAGGAGCGCGATCTCACCGGCAGTGTAATCTTCCGGTTCCACTACGATCATACCCTTCTGGGGCGGCTTCAATTTTGTGGAAAGCGATACAGTGTATTCCATGATCACCTCCTGAATTCTTTGGAGAGGTTCTTCTTGGAGCAGGACAGCTTCATGATACCAGGCAGGCAGTCGATATAGACGTCGCCATTCTCGTGGTTCCTGGCGACCGTGGCACCGACAGCCTGCAGCCGCTTGCGGGTCGTACTGCGTCCGGAACCTTCCTTGTGGTGGTAGTTACTGATCGCGATCTTGGGTCGCACTGCCTCGCAGATGACATCGTTGGTGGCGTTGGCATCGCCGTGCCACTGGATTTTGAAGATGTCTGCTCTCAAGTCATCGACAGCCTTTACCAGAAGCCTGTTACCTTCGTTCTGAAGATCCCCAGCGGTGTGATATACCCAGCCGTTCAGAGTTATCCTCAGAACCAGCGACTCGTTGTTGATAAAGTGGTGTGTGTCGTGCTCAGAGAGCGAGGATGCCGGGCAGACATGGACACACTCGAAGTGCATGTCACCGATGGTCCATGCTGTACCTCTGCTCACCCAGTGTCCGCTGGCCTTTTTGTACTGCCTGCGGAGCGAGTCACCGTAGGATGTATGATACTTGTCCACCTGAGAAGGATCCGGCACGTAGATGTCCTTCGTAGGAAAAGCCTTGATGATGTCGCTCGTGCCGCCGTAGTGGTCGCCGTGTGCGTGGCTGATCACGATGCCATCCAGCTTGGTTACGCCCAGGCCTTTCAGCTTTTTGATGACATTGTCTGAGGATCTGTCCATCGCTGTATCGATGAGAACCGCATGCTCTACAGTCTTGTCATCCGCTCCGTACTGGATGATGGCAGTGCAGTCACCGTACTGTTTTGACTCATCGCCGGTGTCGAAAAATGCCAGTGCTGCAATCCGGATTCGACCGGATGCAGGCGCAGGATCTGTCCCGGAGACTTTGACAATGATGGCATTCGGGAAGCCTGCCTTCCTGACCTGCTCCAGCCGCTTCCGCGCGTTCGCCTCGACGCTGAACGCGCCGCACTGTACTTTCATAATGTCGCCTACTGTGACGACCGTGGCGGGGATTTTGGAAGCCTTCAGCATGTTGGCCATCTTCTGGGCGTTCGCCTTCTGGCGGAAGGCTCCCACCTGTACCTTGTAAAGAGTCTTTGCCATGTTACACCTCCTTGGACTTGATGATCACGTTGTAGCCAGCCGCGCGTGCCTTGGCCGCGGTGGTCTCAGCACCGGATACATTCTCATAGGCTCCAAGCTGTACCTTATAGAGGCCATCCTGCTTCACGATGATCGTCTCAAAGCCCTTCTTTTTCAGTTCCTGAGACTTCTTCTCGGCACCGGCTTTGAGTCTGTAGGCTCCGAACTGTACGCAGTACAGAGTCTTGCCAGACTGCTGTGCGGAGCCTGTCTGCCTGTCGTAAATCTCCTGCCCGAAGGCGGCACGCCTCTTCTTTACAGCAGATCCTTGGTCAGCGGGTTTCTCAAAGTCAGTCAGGATCACATCGGAGACTTCCCTGATAGACCTGCCTTCTTTCAGAGCGGCAAGCGACTTGGGATACCTCTGCAGTTCGTCCCACAGATAGATAAGCTGCATGTTCAGGTCGTCGATGGATACACCGCGCCGTCCCGCCAGACTGAGCAGTCCCTGTTTACGAGAGAACCACGTCCACTGGGCGAGGCCATACCCTGCTCCATCATGGACGAAGTTGGTATAGGTACCGGTGTTCACCGCAGTCGTGTAGGACTTGTCAGTCATTCCCAGCTTGCGCTCGAAGCTGTTCTGGAGATTGTTGGGACGCAGTGCAGACTCGGCATAGAGGTTGCCCATCAGACCTGCCACGGCATAAGCGTTCAGTCCCTGGTTCGTGAGGAAGTCCCAGATGGTCTTCTCCCGGTCGGTTTCCTCGTTTGTGATCATGGCTGCTGCGGCAGTGTTGGGAGTCTCGACCTCGGTCTTATCCGCTGTAGTGAGGCGGCTGTTCACCTCATCAGCCAGCTTTCCGAGGCGGTTATAGAGCCAGTTTCCGGGGCAGGACTTGGCGGCGAACCAGCGGTGTACAGTCAGCACCATTTCAGTGTCGGCTGGTTTGTAATTCAGAGAGGTGTTCTTGTCATTGAACCACAGCAGTTTCGTCTTGCCGTACCGCTTGCAGATGTCCACACAGAGGTTCACAAGGGACGCGTACACCTTGTCGTTCATGGCGTAAGGAGATGTGGTGTTCGATGCACACTCGATGGTGATCGCCCTGTTGTCATTGTCAGCAGAACTGGAGCACCAGGATCTGTTCACCTCATCGACATAGAGTCCCACCTCCCCATCTTTGCCGATGCCGTAGTTGCTGGATGCCTGATATGAGGATTTGGAGAAGAGGTTCCCACAGGCGGCCGCAGTCATCTGCCCCACCATGCAGTGAGGCGTGATCCGTGTTACCTTGTATGTCCTCTGACCTGAGTGGTTCGGAGATTTGACGGTTACTGATACGAGGTTACTGTTCATATCTACCTCCTAAATAAAAAGGGACTGTGCCTCTCAGCACAGCCCCATTGGACATGTCCAACCTTTAGTTGGATGACAGTTTCTTCAATTCTTCTACTTCTTTTTCCAACTCCGCGACCTTCTTGACAGCCTCGGCGACGTCCTCTTCCTTCAGGGCTTCGTCGATAGTGTTGAGAGCCTTGGATACGAAGCCGGGGATAGGCACTCCCATCTTTTTGCAGTTCTCCATGACGCTCATAAACTCCATGAAGATGATGTATGCGGAGATGCCGTCCATGATGTATCCGGGAATCCGCAGCCCGAAAGAGAACAACTCGCCGATGATGAGGATTGCGATCTCACCGGTCTTCTTGGAAAGTCCTGCACGCATCTTCTTCGACTTGAAGCTGTTGGTGCTCCACGCGTGGAAGAGGCCGGTGGCGAAGTCGATGCCCATCAGGGCGACAGGGATGATCAAAACCCACAGTTCGTTCCTGAAGTGAAACTCAGACAGTACATGCATCATGCGGTCACCTCCTCCACCGGAATCAAAATGTTCTTTCCGTTCTCGTCCCATCCAATCTTATGTGTCACTGCGCCGCCTGCCGATGCCAAAAC
>Ga0326511_10004098_pt1 | contig 11679 bp, 23 predicted proteins | sample 0_2496_0518_D_FD_203701 | JGI IMG/M metagenome (GOLD analysis project Ga0326511, IMG submission 203701) | Bovine rumen microbial communities from UC Davis, California, United States - 0_2496_0518 | ecosystem: Host-associated > Mammals > Digestive system > Stomach > Rumen | place: USA...
TCATCCGTTTGCAGCTGCCGTTATCGGAAGTGTTATCGGAAGTGTGAGCGTATATGCTTTAGGTGTGTATAACCTATATAAGCATAACGGTGCTAACAAGAAAACCGACGACTGGCAGATGTGCGTATATCGATCCGAACCAGGGACGAAGCTCTGGAAATATCAGCGTAAATCTCCAGTGTTCCATCCTTCGAAAGAGGATGCGGAAACAATCTTGGAGTTTTCTAAAGATTGGAAAGACATCGTTAAGTAAAAGAGTTAAAGAAAGAACTATCAAGAGAGGGTCTTAAGAGAAATCTTGAGATCCTCTTCGTTTTCACATTGAGCTTTTAGTGAGATGTGGTGAACTTTATTGATATTTGTCAAACAAATTGAGGGGAGTAATAAACAATGTGGTTAGTAATTGGAATCATCGCGCTTGTGGTTATTGGAGTAATGCTTATTGTCATATCAGCTGTAATAAGCGGCACAATTCTTGACAGAGAGGACGATGATAAAGCACAAAGAGAATGGCTTGATAACCATATGAAAGAGCGTGAGAGCGGAAAACACAAACAAAAGTGAATGTTTAAAGGAGGCGAATTAATGATAATGAGTATGTCAGAATGGGCTAAAAATGAAATTGAATTAGCCTGTAAGAAAGAAAATCCTGATTGGGATCATGAGAGCTTTGATTATGGATGCTCATGCTATATGTCAGCGCTTAAAGCTTACAACAGTCTTTGTGAGGACGAGCATTCCGGAATGTCTTTTGCTATTACAAGAAATATTCTGGACAGGCTAATGCGGGCACTTCCACTTACAGCAATCGAAGACACAGATGATGTGTGGAATTTGATGCACGAAGGTAAACATCATAAATCATATCAGTGCAAACGTATGCCATCCCTTTTTAAAGACGTTTACGACAACGGAAAGGTAGAATATTCAGATACAGACAGGATTATCGCGGTTGATATTCATAACGATTATCTTACCTATAGCGGTAGTATATGTCACCTGGCATTAAAACTTGGACTTATTCCGCCTATCAATATGCCGTATTTTCCTTCAACACAAAATTACCGTATATATACAGAAGACTTTAACAGTCAAACCGGAGAAAGAGGATCATATGATACCTATTCTATAGATAGCATAAAAGATCCAGATGGTTCAATTCACGAAATTCATAGATATTTTTCTTGTGCTGAACCAGGCAAACCAGATGAGGAAATTACCGAGGAAGAATACATAAAAAGACGCGATATGGCTATAAACAAAGGCTGGTCACCAGATAAGGAGATGCTAGATGAAAATAAGTAAGACCGCCGTTTCGATTGCTTGCGGCGCGGTTGGTATGATTGGGGTGGTTGTTACATCTGTCATATCAATCAAATGCCGGAACAAGGAGATCGAAGCAGAAAAAGAAATTAAGAAAGAAACGTCATTTAACGAGCTTGAACTTAAAGACAAAGCCAAGATTTATATTCCAGCACTCATATCTGGTGGCGCTACAATGGCCTTTATCGGCGTAGGATGCCTCGTAGGGACCAAGGAAATCGCTAGACTGGCAGTTACCGGTACTTCGATTGCAACGTCTTATGCGGCCTATAAACAGGCTATTAGAGGGCATTCTGGAGAGGCTGTAGAGGTAAATAAAGAGTTTTTAGATACGGTGGATAAGGAAGCAGCATCGATTGACTCAGAATATAAGGGGCTAGATGCGTCTAAGAAAAGGTCCGGGTATTTTATATTTTGTGACAAAAACACTGGCTTTACCATTACGGCTAAAAAGCCAAAAGTAGAAGGCGTTCTTAGAAAATGCGAAGAGATGTACAACAGTTCTGGCATGTTAGCTCTTGGTGATTATCTAGGAATGCTAGCTAAGGTTGGCCATACTGACTTCCCATTTAAAGACATATCGAATGCAACATATGACTCAACTGGTTTTTGGGGAAACGCCGGATTTAACGCTGAAATGTACAGGCAGTTCGAAGAGTATGAGCCTGATACAATACAGTTCGATATCGAGAAGAGTGATCTGTCCGGGATAGACTATTTCATAAGCTGCGATAAGTGGCCTGAGAACTGGTAAACGTATGTGAGATATGGTAAACCGTTCGCAAAATTGGCACCGCCTTTAATGGAAGACTTAAGATTTTAATTTAAAGGAGGTAACAATTATGGACTGGTTAGGGTCAATATTACTAATCATACTGTGTGGTGTCGGTATATTTCTTATGAGTGCGTTAGATGTAATCATAAGCTTTATGCCCATCATCATAATAGTAGGATTGGTAGCATTAGTAATCAAATCTATAAAAGGCTAGTAGTAACTTAAAAATTAAGGAGAAGATTTAAGAGCTGACGAATTGATATTTCGTTGGCTCTTATTCTTTTACCTTTTTTATTAGGAAGTTTAAAAATTGGACGATAAAGCTAAAAAGGAAATGCGTCGCCTTGTCTTTACTACTATGGGTAAGATCACATCATTCGCACATCGAAATGGAATGGAAGTATATAGAGCTATGGGACTGTTTGCTGAAATCTTTCACGATGCGTTTGAGTGGGACTGGTCTGACTATGAGTATAAGGAAGGCGACGAAGACAGATGGCTTTGATATTTAGAGGACAAAGGAGGATTTAAGCCATGACAATCAAATTCAATTCAACATTTGCAAAACTTAAAAGGTTCACTAACAAAGTAAATTCTTTTGTTAATGAACACAAAGAAGACATCGTGGTTTTCGCTATCGCTGGCGCAATTGCTCTTCATTCGCTTGGATATTTCATCAGGGCTGTGAAACTGTGATTGGAGGCACCTTGCATGGACGAATCACGACATAAGTTTCACGTTGATGCCTGGTATGCTTCTACTGATTACGATTTTTGGCAGCATTTTATATTTAAAAATCTATTTGAAGCGATCGATTTCATATATGAACTTAAGTCTTTGCTTTTAAAAAATAACGAGATCAGATTTAATGACGTGATGAGTTTGCTTGACGACAAGCTTCTTAATAGAAACAAAACTAGTGACTTTATTGGGTGGGATTTTGACAATTTTGACGTTGGATTAAACGCGGTTTGCAAAAACGATACTTACGTTTGGAGCGTTACAATACCTCAAGTCAAATACCTTAAAAGGAAGGATAGTTATGACTGACATAAAAACATCTATTTTTTACTATTAAAGATGTTGATGGATGTGTTATTGGAGAAAAAGTGTGCTTTCTCATCGTTTTATATTTAGCGATGCGTTTGAAGCGATCGACTTTATGTACGTGTTAAAGGATATGTTCATCGAATACGAACATGTAAGCATTGCTGAGGCGCTAGAATTGATCGGAAAAAGCAGCCAGTTTTCACAAACCATGTACGGCTGGGATAAGAGCAACTTCGACATCGATTTCACGCATGTAGAAGATGAAGATGTAACTCTTTATGTCGTCATAATGCCACCTGTTAAGAAAATCGAAGGTGAATAAGATGATAAATGATATTAAAGCAACAAAACAAAAGTTCTTAGGTCCATCTAAGATCGAAAGTGGCATTAAGGTATTCGCTGATGGGATTATGTATGACAGAACCGATCCTGACTTCATTATGGAGTATCGCTTTACATTTCGTGATGAAGAAGAGGCAAGGCGAATCGCAAAAAGAACCGCGAGCTATGTTAACGAATACGACCACTTAACCATGGCTGATGTTTTAAGTCTTATTGGTGAGTATCCGGCTTATCGAGATGGAATTATGGGTTGGGATTCCACAAATTTCGAAGTGAAGATTAAACACGAAGGAAACGACTGGATTTTGATACTGCCGCCCACAAAGAGTTTCGTAAAAGAACTGTATTGATATTCTTAAAACCTTAAGGGGAAACGTATGGGACACTATGAAGGAGTAAAATCTCCATGTTACAAATGTGAAAATCACAAAGAAGGATGCCATTCCACTTGTGAGGATTATCTTGAGTGGGATGAAGAAAGACGAGAACTTAGAGAAGCCAAGCACAAGGAAACGAAGATGAAGTCTGCCTTTATCGAGATGCGACATAAAAGATGGAAGTAACAAAATTCGCAAATATTGCAACCTCTTTAATGAAGGATACTTATCAACAACGTTTGATATTTTTAAGATTTAAGGAGGAAACAAATATGATAACTTTGATTATGTTGTTATTCATGGCGATTTGTGGTCTGTTCTGGATTATTAAAAAATCCGGACCAGCCATATTCGTGGTTGGCGATGTAATTGTGTTTGTGTTGGTTTTAGTAGGAATAATTAAGATTATTGGCGTTATCTGATAGATAAGTTCTCCTTCATAAAGGGCGGATGTCTGGATTTGAGAGAAATCTCAATAAAGGGCATTCGCTCTTAATCGTGACTTTAGAAAGGATGTAACATGGCGTGGTTTTACTTTTACAAAAAAGATAAAGGTCAGTATGTAGCAACAGAAGGGATTGTTACAAAGAGGTTTAAACACGAAAGGGGTAAAAAGGATTCTGATGACAAATATTATCTGGAATTCCATACACCGTTTGGGTTTGTATCTGACCTTGCCAGCGAAGAGGGGATTGTGTTCTTTAACTCTCTTTGGCTTGAAAAACGCGACGACACAAAAGCAATTGATATTTTATTGGCTCATAGACAGAATCTTTTAAGTTCATGCGAGAGAGTAATCCGTATGTATCCTGAAAGAAAGGCAGTGGTTGAGGACACTATTAAGGAACACGAGAGTGCTATTGAGTCATTAAAGTATAAAGGTATTTTAACAATGCGTAGACTTTAAAGGAGGTAATTTATGAACGCATCAACACTTGGAAAAGTCATGCCGACGATTATGTCTGGTTTGGCGATTATTGGTCTTGCTGCGACAGCGTACTTTACGGCTAAAAAGTCAAGAGACGTTGATATCGTACTTGACAATGAGCTTTATGACAAGATCGAACGGGAAGTTAAGAAAAATCCTGACATTGACACGACGACTGTAGCTCTTACTAAGACAGAAACATTAAAAGCAGGAGCGAAACTGTACTGGCCTGCTATAGCTTGTGGTCTTGGTACTGTCACCTGTATTGTTACAGCAAATAAGATTGGTGCAGCACAGATCGCGGCTTTATCTGGCGGCATTGCCTATCTCTCAACCCATTCAAGAGATCTAAAGTGGAAATTAAGATCCACGCTTGGGTATGAAACATATGACAAACTCACCGATGAGATTGACAAGACCAAAACAAAAGCCATGAAGTCCATCGATGATCTTAAGAAAGGCCAGAGCAAACAGGTAAAAAGACTTGTAGATAAGTCAAATGATATTTGCCTTGTTATTGATGACTCTACTGGCATGATGTTCGTGGCCGATTCTAAAGAAAAGCTAAATGAAGGCTTGAGAAAATCTACCGAATTCTATAATGAAAACGGATTTCTTGACTTTAGAGACATGGTAGAATATTGCAGTGGCCTTATGTATATGCAGCAGGCTGATGACGATAAGGCTATTAACATGGGATTTAGCAAGTGGCAGTATAATGATATTAATGCTATGTATAAGAATCGCGGCTTTTCTGATGACAAGCTGCCATATCAGGATCCAGAACATCTAGAGTTTAAACTTAAAGAACTCGATGATGACGAAGTAAAAGGCAAGCCGTATAAGACATATAAGTTAAGTTACTCTCTTGAGCCAGAGTGGGGTTTCGAGGATTATTGATATTTTTCGCAATAAATTGAAACCCTTTAATGGAAAGGAGGTCTAAACTTATGTGGCCGATTATTGGTATCATTGGAAGTGTTCTTACAGGCATTGGGGCTTTATTCGAAGGTTCGTATATGATTCACGGACTAACGAAGTATAAGAGTCTCGATGACGTGGAGACTTTCGATAAAGACATGGAAAAGAAATATAAAGAAGAAGAAACCGAATGACCAAGGCTCAAGAGCTAACAGGTATCGTTAATTGATATTTGTTAGCTCTTTTGTTTGTGACTTTTAATTAAGGAGTATTGTGCTATGGCTATGGTTGTAAATTCTGGCGATCGCATGATGTACAATGGTAAAAACGATAAACAGATCGCTGAGTTTGTTAGGACGTGGGATGCAAGACTAACTGGTGATGTCCAGAAGAGCAGATCAGATAACACGTTAACTATCAAATCAGACGATGGATTATTCGATCTCGTATTACAAGAGGGCGATGAGATCGAAGCAAAACTGTTTGGTTACTTAAAGAAGTACCACTGTTTTAAGATTGTCTCAACAAAGGAGGAAGACAGTTATGAATATGGGCATTTTTAAAGGAGTTAGTGAAATTCCGCGGATAGCAAATTTGATATTTAGAGGAGTAAAGGCACACAAGTCTACCATTCTTACAGCCGCTGGAGTTGCTGGTATGGTTGGAACCTGTGTTGTAGCGGTTAAGTGTACTCCTAAAGCGTCTATGGCCATGGACGATGCGCTTATCGACAAAGAAGACAAATACTTAGACGAGCATACCGTACCGGATGATGAAGATGTTGTGATTCCAGAAGAATGCCAGAAGCTTACTTTCTTTGAGAAGAGCAAAATCGTAGTTAAGTGCTACCTTCCGGCATTTGTTCTTGGAGCTGCATCTATAGGCTGTATTATATTTGCCAAACGAATAGATGCTGCAAACCTGGCGGCTATCACTACGGCTTGGTCGGTGAGCGAGAGCAAGCTTAAAGAATACAAGGCAGCCGCGAAAGATGTGGTTGGTGAGAAGAAGGAGTCATTGATATCTCAAAAGGCCAGCGAAGAGTGGTCTAAAAAATACCAGGACGTAGATACGAGTAAACCTACTGGTGTGTTTAAATATGGCAGTGGAAACATTCTTGAAACTGGTCATGGCGATACTCTTCTTCGTGATGCTTATTCTATGAACCTTTATCGAGCTGATACGGATTGGGTAGCAGGATACGTTGCTGACTCTGCTACGACAATCATGAAGTCAGAAGATGAAGTCACCATTAATGACATAAATGATATTATAGGTCTTCCTTTTACAAGGCTTGCTGGTGATGCCATAGCCATGCGTGTACAAAACGCGGACGATCGTGTAAGGCCAATATTCACTCCTGGCACAGCAAGAGTTGATGGCAATAGCGTTCCTTGCTTTGAAGTGACTTGGGAGAGTGACGCTGGAGAAGCTGAAATCTATGGCGGTACATACGTTGGCGATCTCAATTACACGAGTCATATCTACGGACATTAATTCGCAAAATTTGCAAGCGCTTTAATGAGGAGCAATCCTCAAACTGATTATTTATTATATTTTAAGGAGGAACTTATAATGAATGAGGAAAACAAGAACAATCAGAACAATGAAGAGGAAATGAATCAGGAAAATTCTAATCCGAAAGCTGATCGTCCAATTACCGGACGTGATATCGGAATTGGACTTGGCATCATTAGCGCTGGAGCAGCTGCGGCTGGCTTTGGCATCAAGAAAGCCATCTCCAGTCATCGCGAATATCGCGAGTGGAAGAAGGCGAACGGCAAGGAGGTGAAGAAGGATAAACCTAAGAAACATTTCCATATCGGATTTGTTTCTGATGAGGTTTACAAGGAGTTGACCGAAACTCAGAAAAAGAAACCTGACGAGAAAGTAAATAAGAAGTAAAAAGAACCCGGGAGGATTTGTGAGAGAAATCTTGCAGATCCTCTTGGGTTTTCACTTTGAAGGTTCGTTTGCGAATATGAGAAGTGGTGAGCTTTAGCGAACGTTTGAGAAATAATGAGAGGAGGTGCTTAATATGAATCCAAATGACTTTCCGTCAAATGAAGACGATGGGAAAGCTACAGAGGAAGCATGGCAGCATAAGCCGTCTGTGGTATCAAAACCTGCGAAGATGGTGAAAAAAGAAACGCCAATGAAGCGGTTTTGGAATAAGCTGTTCCGGCAGGATTTAGATGACTTATCAAAGTATGCTAAAGAAAACCTGGCTGACATAGCTCTTAGGGCTATTGGGGATTGGCTAATCAATGTCATTGAAGAAGCGACTGGCTCCAGAAATGGCAGGAGAAGCAATGTCAGAAATGATATTTCATATACCAACAGGTATAACTCTGGAAGCTATAGAGCGAATCCTGGTGTTCCAGTTAATGGTGTTAATACGTCATCTTACAGTCAGGCGTCGTCTGGAGGATCTGGTAGGTTTGATGAGATAAGCCTTTATACCAGGGATGATGCTGAAAAGGTACTAAACAACATGATTAACGCCATAAACGAATATGGTCAGGTTTCGGTTGCAGATATGAAGGAATTCGCTGGTATGAGTGCGGCATATACCGAGAACTCATATGGATGGAAGGGTAATATGCTTGGAAGTGCTGATGTAAGACGTACAAGGAATGGCTATACTCTTATTCTTCCAAGGGCAATTCCGCTAGTTGACAGGTAAATGAGCAATTAAATTACACATTATTGATATTTTACTATAACTTGTAGCATTTAAGGAGGTAATTTATGAGTTTAAATAAGGTTTTGAAGGTAGCGGTTGGTGCTTGTGTATCGGCATGGGTTCTTAAGACTGTGGCAAAGTATTCGTTTGGTGTGGGTGTAGGCATTGGCTATATCGCTGGAGATAACCCTAAGAACGATAAAAGCGCAAGCAAGGTCAAAAAGGCTCTGAATGATATTTCTTATAATGATTGCAGAAAGGCTCTGAAGCTTAAAGATCTTAAAGAGTGGCCTACAATCGCTGCGCTTGAATATCTCTCTTACAGAGATAACGATAAGACTGGTACAACTGTCAATTTCGAAAAAGCAGTTAAGAATCGAACTGATGAGGCTGAGGCAAAAAAGAAAGAAAAGGCTGCTTATTATGAGACTCCGGAATTCGTAAAAGCAGCGGAAAAGTTCTATCATTTCGGCGATGATACAAATGAAGGAAACGAGATCATAAATGATATTTGTGAAAGGCTTTCCCTTCTTAAGTTCGATTCGTCCATAACGTCTCTTTACTTTTCAGCCGCTCTTAATAAAATTCTTAGTAATTGCGGAGTTCTTCGTGTAGACGAGGTGTTTAATACTTACAGTAAGTTGTATTCTGCTGGAATTGACGGGGCTATGCCGCAGAAAGAGTTTGAAGCTATTGAGATGAAGGATACCGATAAGAAATACGGCTGGTTCATCGACAAAAACTCTGATGAAGACCACAAGCTTGATCTTAAGCGCCATATTGATATTTTTGATCGTATGAGGACAGCTTGCGACTTTAATCGTCCGGTTCAGTTAGTTGCTGATTCTGGAAGATACAAGTTTGATGAAGACGAAAATGCGGAAAAGGACGAATCCGATGAATAATGAAGGAACTCTTTACTATCAAAACCATGACGGCGAGTGGGTGAAAATGTCTGATGGCCTTGAAGTCGTTGACGTTGAACCTGTAAACACTTCAGAGTTTGATATTTTGGGCGTTGATTTGGCAAATGGCCCTGATATGACTGGTATTAGTTTCACTATGGAAGGAAAACCGAGCCGTTTTCTTCTTAAAAACACAGGACAAGGCATGAAACTTGTAAAAAAGATGAGCTTTATAGAAAAGTTAATGAAGCATGGCTAAAGAAATGCAGAGGCGATAAGTATTAAGGAGGCAAATAATGCATATTTACATGATTCAGATTGGAAAGATGTATGTTAAGCACTATGAAGTGTCTTATGACAGCAGCTATAAGAACATTACGGCTATCAATTTCATGCATCTTACAGAGAGCATTGAGGATGCCAAGGTGTTTGAGAGTAAGGATGATGCTCATGACATCGCTAAGTTCTTAAATGGTATGGTTCTTGGCTTTACACTTGACAAGGAGGCTTGATATTTATGGCTGATGCTATGAATTTTCCTAAAGATTACAAGGATTTCATCGACGATTATGCGTTTCGTGACCAGAACGAGGTTTATACGAATGGATCTAACTTGATTCCGGTAATCAGAGTGGAACAAATGGTAGAACACTATTTTTCATGTCATGACGTGTCGAATTCAGAGCAGGGACATGATGATTTTACCCCACAGTACGATTTCGACATGGTAAATCACCCAAATCACTATAAAGCCAGCAATGGACTTGAGTGCAGGGACATACAGTGGGCTATGACGGAAGACAAAATCGGTATGGAAGCGGTTGATATTTCAAATATTGTCAAATACCTCTTCCGTTACAACAAGAAAAACGGTCTTGAAGACGTTAAAAAGGCCCAAAACTTTATGAATCACCTCGTTGGCGTGTGTGAAAGGCGCTATGCTATCGAGAATTCTAAAACATTTAATAAAAACTAAACATTTTAAAACGCAGATGAGTTATTTTGGGTAGAATGTTGCCGCAAAATAAACATCTGCGTTCGTTTGTTGCTTGATATTTGGCCAAAAATGGCACTTTTGAACCCGTTTTAGAGGTAAAAGGAGTAAATATATGAAGTTTAAAGCATTTAACCCGCTCGTTAAGGTTGCTGGAAAGGTTGGAACTTGCGTAAAACATGCAAGTCCTGAAATTTTGGTCGTGGCTGGCATAGTTGGACTTGTCGTAGCGACCGTTGAAGCCTGCAAATCGACCAAAAAAGCAGAACCGATCATCGAAGATCACGAAAGAATCACTGAAGAGATCAAAGAAGACCACGAAACTGGCGAAATTTCCGATAAAGAGTACAGAAAAGAGCTCTTTAAGTGCTATGCATCGACAGGAATTGCGCTCTCAAAAGTCTATTTGCCTTCTCTTATGATCGGAGTCGCTTCTATTTGTGCTATACTGTTCTCTCACCACATGCTTCGTGTTGAAAACATGAGGTTATCGGCCGCACTTGCCGCTATCACTAAAACTTTTGATGAATACAGGCAGAAAGTAAGTGATAGGTTTGGAGCAGACGTTGAAAATTCCATATACAACGCCGTACACGACAGACTTACACCAACAGAAGAGGCCGTAGATAAGGAAACTGGCGAAATCATTGATATTCCGAAGAACGATGTCGATTTCACTGTAAAGCCTGGTGATGAAGGTAAGTTCCATATTAGTCAGTATGCGTCGATTTTCGATAAAAGTAATCCAAACTGGAAAGATTCTTTGATGCTTGATGAGGATTTCCTTATCAGAATGCAGAATCACTTTAACGATGCGAAAGAGTGGAAGTATGTAATCTGGCTTAACTATATTCAGGAGACGCTTCGCCTGCCGCTTAAGGGCTCTGGTCAGTTCGTTGGATATTTTGAGGGCCAGCATTCTGGCACAAAGCCGTCTGTTCCGGTTGATCTTCGTATCCAGAAGGCATTTATCTCACCGACAAGGGAAATCTCTTTTACAGAAGATGAATTCCACTCTGAACCCTGCTTTGTAATCGATCCGAACGTCACTTACATCTATGACAAGGTCTTTAAGAGCCGAAAAGAGATGAAAAAGGGCGTAAAAAACGGCGATATGAGACTTGTAAGTCAGGCTTGTTGAAGAAATTTGCCTGGAATAATGGCTTTGAGTATTAAAAATGATGGGGAGAATTGATATTTATGGACATGTTTGTCTCAAATGAGGGATTAGAAAGATGGAATTTAGGAGTAAAACGCGTTAAATATGCGCTTGATGAAGGGGCATTTAGTCCAGAAAGAGCACATGAATTTGACGCTGGGGCAGATATCAGGACGCCTGTAAGCTTCGTTTTAGCTCCAAGAGGGGCGATTATCGTTA
>Ga0326511_10004099_pt1 | contig 11675 bp, 9 predicted proteins | sample 0_2496_0518_D_FD_203701 | JGI IMG/M metagenome (GOLD analysis project Ga0326511, IMG submission 203701) | Bovine rumen microbial communities from UC Davis, California, United States - 0_2496_0518 | ecosystem: Host-associated > Mammals > Digestive system > Stomach > Rumen | place: USA: California...
AAAAGCTGGATCATACATTTTTTTATTGCTTGGTTTACAGGATAAAATTCTATCGGTGATTGGTGCTAGACCTCTACAGAATCAGTATCTTTTGAGAATTTGAACTGCATATTCACTGCAATGAGGAGTATGGCTACAAACTCTATCTTTCAATATCGGAGAGAATATTCATTTATCAGGGGAGATTGTTAATTGGTATAATTTTATCAAAATTAGAGTTATTGTAGTCAGAATTTTATCTATTAAATGATATATGAATTTGATTGTTTTTCGTAGAATAGACATTATTTGCTCAAATATTAAATCTGATTATACTCTATTAAAGTTTAGATTTTTTTCAATGGATAAAGTCAGTGTTGATATCGTGTTATATATCTCAATAGTCATTCTGAGGTGGTAGCCGAAGAATCTTGAGTGTTTTATACCTATCACCTAAGATCCTTCACATTCGTTCAGGATGATGTATTGACATTGAGGTTTAAATGTTTATTATACAATTGCTCTTGAGAAAGAGTATAAAAATAAAAAAACATATAAATCTAATTTTATGAACACAAAATTTAATGAATTGCTTGAACATTTTTATCAAGCAACAACAGAATCGGAGAAAAACACCATTTATGGCGAAATGGAAGAATACGCTTATTCCTTCCGTAGAGATTATTCATGTTACGATGTGGATATGTATATTGCCCTTTATAAGTGTGCAAAGACAGACGAACAGCGTGAACATGCTTTACAAAATATTCAGGATGTCATAGATGAAGATGCTTTTCAGTACCATGATGAACTCATAGAGAATCTCAGACAATTTGTTTCTATTAGGGATTCTCTGAAAGAGGAAGATGAAAAAAAGTTTGATACAATCTGTATGAAAGCTTTTGACTTCTTTGACAAGCAGTTACAATGGTCTTATGACCAAGCAATGTGTGGTCAAGCTGATTTTATTCCAGATGTACCACTTGGTGTAGCTGAACGTGAACGTAGAGAAGTCGCCGAAATTATCGTTTCGACAGATATGCGAAACTTAGAAAGTTATCAAGCTGCTGCATCAGTCCTCGGACTCTGAAATTTAAGCCGTGAGAAATGCTCACGGCTTTTTCTGTAAAGAAAATTGCTCAAATTGTTGTTAGCTTTGTAATTCTGTTATAAAAATATTTTTACGTGAAACTTATTAATTTTCGCTTGATTATTCATTGCTTAACTATATTTATCAACTATATCAGACTAGATTTTAATCTGACTTATTTATTTTATTAAAACTATAATATATGAGAAAGACGTGACTTTTGATTAGTTTAGCTTTTGGTGGTTTATTACTTGCAGGATGTAGATCAAGTTGCCAAGCTCCAGAAGTTTCAGAACAAAAAGAAACTCCAAATGAATATGTTGCATTAGCTGAGGCAACTAAGTATTGTTTTGATAATGGGGGAGTAGAGCATACATATACAGTTGAAAAAGATGGAGAAACTTACTGAATGTGTAAACTGGCTCATTGAATGTGATGTGAAGATGAAGCATTTAAATCATGAGAATGTTATGAAGAAAAAGGTGATTTAAGTGATTATGATACACCACAAGAACGTGCTACAGCGTGTAACGAAAGAATGGTAGAATGGATAAAAGAAATGGAAGAATTGGATGAAATAGCAGAAGTTGATATTGAATTCGAACCTGATGAAATACAAAACTGAGAAAATATCGTTTTGAATTGAATTGCTAAATTTGAAAAAGACTGAGAAAAAAACTATAATTTCACTTGTGAAGTAGATATGTTCTATGGATGAACGATGCTAGAAATTGCTAATCCAGAAGATGAAGAAGATTCTAATAACTAAAAATTTACAAAATCTTAAAAAGAGAGGGGATTGAGTCTCTCTTTTTTTATTAATCTTATTCTTTAAACCATCTTCTGATTACGAATTTTTCTTTATCAGGAAGATTAGATTCACTCCATTCATCGACTGGCTGTCTTCTAGTGAAAATATCTTCTAGTCTTCCCTGTAAATTAACAATTTCCGCTCATCATTCATAATTTTCTTTCCATAGGCTTTCAATAACATAATCATCGCTTAATACTATAATAACATGTCCAGCCCATACAATCAAATCTAAAGGTTGAACTTTTTCAATGATTTGGTTTATTGTATCTCATGAAATAGGTACAGATTTTCAGAAAGTTAATAATTGTCTAGTATTCCTTGGTGTGTATCCATTTGTAGCCTGCCATAATAGTCCAGAACAGTCTGTTCATTGTAATATTTTGTATTTTTGTTCATTCTCAGAAAGCTGAACATCGCTTGGTGTTGGGTATAGATCATTTATCTCAGGAATTCATTGGTAACGAGAACCTCACCATACATATAGACTACCAACGGCAGATAATAAATTATTGTAAATTGTTTTTTTGTCTGGGAGTACAGGAATGACTTCTGCAGGTTTGCTATCTTTTTTTTCTATAAATCTAGAGTCTAAATAGTATGCACTATTTCCACTATATCATGCATCAAAATCTCTGGTACGAGCTTCATAATACGTAAATTTTCAATTCTCAACTTTATCAATCAATGTAACAGGTGTCCCTGTAGGCAAAACAATATCCAATTGATCGATAGTATTGTAAGAATCTAATAATAGTCATGTTGTTCACTCTCATCACATAATTTTATTTATATCAATTTCTTCATCTTTGCTTAATCAATATAGTGGAGTTGGAAGAATTGTTGAAGCATATCATTGAAAATTTTCTTCACTCTCTATTTGGAAAGATCTTTGCAATTCTTCTGCTATATATTGAAGTTCTTTCAAAGTCTCAATAGTCGAAGATTTTTTATAATCACTCCATTTATTATATTTCACAATTCATTTTTCGATTTGCTCCGTAGTAAGAATCTCTCATTTTATATCATCTCAACTATAAATTCATAGATAAGCATTACGTAAAACTTTAGCATCATTTGCTATTTTTGAATAGTGTTCAGATTTTTCTTTTTTTGATTCTTTAGAAATATTCTGAAAATGATTTAATGTTTTATCTATAAATTCATGATCTGATTCGCTAAGATTAGTATAAGAAAAAGCTGAATTTAACAGAAAAACTGAAACTATAAATGATGTAATAATCAAAAATTTGTGGTTCATTTGCGAAGAAATGATGATAAAAATTATGTCGTAATTTTATATAAAAAAGTAAATAAAAATCCAGCAAAGTGAAAAGCTTGTGTGAATATGAAAGCATCCACATTTTTGAAAATGGATATTTCACTTTGCTTAATATGACGTATATTGTTGAAAATGGGATGCTAAGTTAGAGGTCATTGACTATAATTTATCATATCTTGTATTTTATTGCATATTTTATTGCATATTTTATTGGATAAAATAAAAAGTCTCCTTTATACAGAAGACTTTCTAAATTTAGTAGTTGACGAAGTAATTTTTTAGTCCTTCAAGATGAAACCTTAAGTCATGGATGATCTCTCCACTTTCCTTGGGAGAGTATCCATACCAATCTGATTTTTCGCCATCAATGGATTGACCTTTGATTAGCTTAGCTCTAATGTGAAGAGCTTTCAGATTGCCGACAATCTTCTGCGAAGTAAAAATGAACTCATCAATGTTTTTCTTTATCCCTGCGAGCTTGTTATTTACAACATAAATGACTATGCTGTTGACAATAGGTCTTATTTCAAGATACAGGTCAGAAAAGTAATCCAAATCTCTTTTCTCGTCGAAATCAACGATATTAGAAAATTCGTACAATAGTGCATAGCTCTCATGGAGCTTTGCAAGGGGTTCTTTAATTTCTCTTTCTCTCGAAAGGAAATTATTGTTTCTGTTCTTTTCCATTGCTTATTGTTTTTTGTTTATAGCTGTATAAATAACTTTTTTTATCGAAAAAGTCAAGTAAAAATTCTTTTTATATGTATGGATCGTGAAAAATAAGGTTATTCCTTGAAATTAAATGCGATTTATCTATCATGAGAAATGATAGAAAATAAAAGAGTAAAAAAATGGTACTAATTGGAATTGTAATCGGACTTTTAGTCTGTGCTCTTATCGCTTTTTATGCACATTTGAAGCAAAATACTAGCGATATGGCAGAGGAAAAGGCATCTCCCAATGTTTCATTATGGGAGGGGTATGGAACTTTTAGAAGGTATAGCTGGACGTGAATCATGTTCAGCTTTTTTTAATTTTTGCTTTTATTCTCTAAAAAAGAATATTGAAAACTAAGTGAAAAATAATTATATATAAATTGTACTAGTAAGTCTTCTTATTAGATAATGTGCTAATCCGAAGTCCTTCGTTGTGATAACGCGGGGCTTTTTTCTTAAGAAAAAGGATGAGTAAATATCTCATCCCTTATCCTTTACATTAAATGAATACATCTCATTGAAGAGTTTTGTTATCTCTTTCACGATTTCATAGTTTGTCTTTGGAGAAATTTCGAACCATCTTGAATCCCCAAATGGGTCAGGGGATGAGATACTAATCATGTACCTTAGATGTAAAATCTTTAGTAATCCTAAGATTTTTTGCGAGATAAATATTGCATTATCCACTCGCTTTCTTCTACCAGAGTATCCATTATTTATCACAGAACATGTAATCTCCGTAAGTAGTGGAGTCATGTCTGAATAGATGTTGGAGTAAAATTCCATACTTTCACGGTTGTTTGGATCCGTTTTCATTGAAAGGAATTCATTTAGTAGGTCATACCCCAGCATAAATTGCCTGACTTTCTTCTTGATTACACTTTCGTGTCTTTCGAAGTGTACAGGTAAAAACATTCTCTCTTTCTCTTTCATTGTCGTTGTTTTTTTGTTTTAGTAACTTTAATTATATCAAAATGGTATTAAAAGTAAAGGGAAACCATTTTAGAAATCTGAATGATTTAGGCTAAATTAAATAAAACCTGATTCTAAATATATTAAAGTTGGTTTGTGGATAGAAAGATATTAGCAGAGAACATTCCTTGTGCTTTTTGTATAATTATTAAAAAGTTGTCTAAAATTTGCGAAAAAATGTAAAAGTGATTATAATAAGAGAGTATTCTATTTTAATAGCAAAAAAAAATTGATGAGCGATTGATTAAACTCAGCGAAAGAAGAACTATTTTCCAGATGCGAATTTGTAATTAGCGGACATTTTTGATTTAATCGATTCCCTGAATGAATTGGTACTGCATCGGAGCATATCAGCATTATTCAAAAGTTAAAATCAAAATGTTACTTGGGAATTAGAAAAGTAGAAAAGGAATGAATAACTTTTGATAGTATCAAAATGTATGACGGAGCAGAAATTATCGATTATAACTTAGATAAATTCAATCAACAATATGAAAAAGCTATCAATTTTTTGGAAAATAAACTAGATTTACAGGATAAAAATTATTGATTTGAAATTAGCGTAGTTTCTGAATGTGCAAAATGAGAATGAGCTGGATTTACTGGAACTATCATGGCATTATTAGTTTCAGGAATTTACTACCAAGATGGAAAGCTTTTTCGTGAAGATTTGAAAAACTATGGAAAGTTTCAGACTTCTAATTTATTTAGAGAAATTAATAATCTAGCACATCAATGCACAATAATCGCTAAAAACTGAAATATCTGATCAGCATTTTTTACAGCTTTGGCTCAAGGATCTCATCCTTATGCTTACATTACAGATATAAAAAATGAACTCAATTATGAAGATGTAGATAAGTCTTTTGAATATGGAAAACAGTTGACTGAATTATTCAATGTTAGGAATTTCCCTATGGAGACTTTGCCTGTATGTCGGGCAATAGTTTATACATGACAGAAATCTAGTTCTTCATTTGCGGTTTGACAGAAGAAATTTTTGGAATATGCAAATATGGAATATCAAAACTGGTTTGAAGATTTAGAGATTTCAAATATCGATAGTCAGCTTAAATTATGATTAGAAAAATCAAATTATTATGAAACGAAAATTAGAAATCTGTGCAATTTGAGTATAAATATTCTCTATATTATGGAAAAGATTTACAAAAAATGAGCTCAGAACAACGATGTTCATGATTTGATAAAATTACTGAATGTGATTACTAAAATGTATGATAATGTTGAGAGAGATTTTGATGTGACAGAAGATTTTCAGAAATCATGTATAGAGAATGGAATTTCAAAATGAATATTCTGATTCTCTCCTATTTATACTAATAAGTATGGTGGAAATTATTTAGTAGTTTTTGAAGATGATAGCGATTTAGATGTATTGGAAGCTGTGCTTGAAGATATGAAAAATAATTATCCAGATATCAGAATTCGTGAAACTTATGATTTCGATATGCCTGCAAAAGATGGAATCGTGATAGAGCAGGATATTAATAATAATATCTGAAAAGAAATCTGAAAAGATTTGTATGTATTATTGAATAACGATAACGAGCAGAAATTCGTTTCATATACTGATATCAATCCAAAAAATCAGAAATGAATATTTTTTGATGGAGTGAAAAATAAAGTTTATGTGAATGGAAAAGTTTTGACTTCAAAAGATATTAAGTCTGCGACTACAACGATAGAATTATTCTACTATTTACTAAAATCTAAAGATCATGAAGTGAAAAATAATGAGTTATGACCTTCTAGTTTTTCGTGACAACAAAATCAGATGGAAAGTAAAATTATCAATCCATTCGTGAAATATATCAAGAGAGTTTTTGGAAAGGAACTTGATATCCAGTGTTCAGGTTCATTAAGAGAATTCTATATTAATTTATGAAAGACTGATATTCCTATTCAGTTGGTGAAGAAGTATTAAATAAAAAAATAGTCTAAAAAAGTGTGAAAATTAAAAATCACACTTTTTTTTATTTTTTAAATTATCAGAAATCTTAGTTCTTATCTGATAAATCAGATTGTCATAATTTTTCACATATTATGGTATATTTTTCACAATGTCAATATATATCCTCACAGACGTAAAGATGAATAAGATACTTCGTTGATAGTGTATGAAGCAAGCTTGCAATAAACAAAAAGCAAAACAAAAATTCATCATTTATTATTTATATTATTATACAAACGACAACAATGAAAACAAGAAAATTAGAAATGCAGTACCAAGAATGAATGCAATCGAAACTACGAGATACAGTAAGAAAAGTTGCTTTATTCTGAGTATTGCTATGAGCTCCACAGGAATGACTTGCGCAGAATATAAGCGGTGTAAATGATGGAGCTTTGACTACGGATGTAGTAAAAAAAGATGCAGTGCGTCAAAAAATTACAATGATGCCAAGCAGTTCATTTGAAATACAACAAGATTTACCATGAATTGAGCCAGATCCAGATGACGATGATAAAGATCAAGGAACTTTACTAGAAGATTGAATAGATCAAGTAAAAGAAAAATCTGAAAGTTGAGCAAGTTTCAGCCGACAGACTTGAGTATGATATTCTGTGACTGGATGAGAAGCTATGTGGGTAAACAGATTTGTGTGAAGTGGAAAGTTATTTAAGGGTAAATTATGAGAAATTAATGTTATATGAATTGCAGATTTGGATGACCCATTACATACTAAATGATCATGAAAATTAATTCTATGAAAATCTTTGTATAAGGGATTAAGCTTGGATTGAGATTATACATTTACATGAACATGAGACAATGTATTTAGAGTTGGTATGTGATATGGAGGACAACTTTGAGATGGAAGCTTTGCAGTAAAATTATTTCCATTAAACACAAATTGATCTCCAATATCTGCTAAAGTATCATTCTCAACTAAAGTATGAAAAAACTGATCTTTAAGTTCTTTCGTATTCGTTGACTTCGATACTAAATGATATTATTCAGAAACTGAATACATTCATCAATTAGCTCAATGAGTAGCAGCATTTGTTCAGGCTAGATTGATGTGAACAGTGGATGGAAAATTTACAGGTGCAGATGGTCAAATCTTAATGTGATGAGTGAAGATTGATCTTTAATGTTTTATATGGTGCATATAGAGGCCTCTTAATATTAAAAAATAAAAATTAGACAAAATGTATCCCTGTATTTCTTGGATATAAACAGAAACAAAAAATCAGATTTAAAATTACATTTATATTAAATTATACAAATTACGAAAATGAAAGAGAAAATGACAGAAATGCAATGAGTAGAGAAGAAAGGTTGAGTATGATATAAAGTATTACCAATAGCTGCTTTACTCTATGCATTATGATTACCACAAGAGTGATCTGCAAAGGGTTTGAGTGGTATGGATGAGGAAACCACTGTTATGGAAATAACACCTCAAGTAGAAGATAAAAAAGCTGATACAATTGATCTTTGACCTTTAGTTCGATGAACTCCAGTTAAAGATTCAGATGAATGACTTAGAGAATTGGATGAAGATCAGAAAGAGCCAGAAATTACTGGACCAAGATGAGATGAAATCAAAATTCCATGAGAAATTGTATCTGAAGATGAATTGTTGTGAGAGAAAAAGGAATCAAGAATTTCAGCAAGTGGATTCTTACAGGTTTGAACAAGTATAGTGCCAGATTTTGCAAGTATTTGTAGTGATAAGCCATCTATGTTATTATTCGTTGATGCGACAGATAGTAAATCATGATTATGATTGAGCTATATTAGATTAGATGACTTTCACAAAGACCCAGATTATCCAGTATCAAGAGCATCTGTACTAGTTCCACACCGAAGTAAAACGTTATGAGATTGAAAACGAACGGTTTGAGCCAGTGTAGAATGTACATACGTAGATAATAGTCCAGAAATGAGCGAACTTTTACCTTTAGTTGTTTGATCATATGATACAAAAACTTGATGGACATTCGAATGAAAATATTTTCATGAAATTATGAAATGACCAGATGCTGATGCATTTCGCTTGTGAATCACAAAAAAGATTTGAGATGCATTAAGTTTAACAGCTCAGTGATGGTATAAATCAGACTATGATGATAAATTCTTTGGACGTATTGTAGCAGATATTGATATCTGAAACGGACTTTGAGTTCAGGTAAGCTGAGTGATTAAGGAGTGAAAAATTACTCCAACAGCATGAGTTCTTTATAAGTTCTAACATATTTTATATCTAGGATATCTGGTTATGTGTTTGTATTTCTTACATGTAACCAGAAATCCTAATGAATTAGAGAGTTAATAATAATCTTACATATTAATGAAATAAAAATTGTAAATAAAAATCTGGTTATATGCCTGTATATCTCGCATGTAACCAGATATCTTAAAACTTATTTATATCGTTATCTATTATTAAAATGAATACTTTAGAAAATAATGAAGTCTTAAATGGACTATTAAATAAAACAAATGATGGGGAAATAAATAGTGAATTAGGAGAAATATTATGAGATAAAATATATAATATGAAACGTTTTTATAGATATTTATCTAGGAAAATTGGATGAATTGATAGGGAAGATGATTTGCGAAAAACTTCGCTATGAAAAGATTATGAAAGATTACAGCATAAGGCACGTTTTAAATGAGAAGATAGAATTTCAGAGAGCGAAGTAAGAAGAATAATGAAAGAATTGAATGAATATTTATGTACGAAAAGACAATTTATAAGAGAACCTTTCACTCAAGATATTCCTTATTTTAGAGCAGATAGAGAAGATAAAGAATATTATCTTGATAAAATCGATGATAGATCGCTTCCAATAGAAGAATATGAAAAAATGCAAAAACAAATTGAAAATTATTGAAGTATCTTATCTAGATCTAATAAACGTAAATGGGAATTTGGATGATGATACTGAGATATAATATTGTCTCTTACTACATGAAAAGTTTATGATGTTGAATGAGATTGAGAAAATTGATTGAAAGAGGATTATAACTGAAAAAGATACTATTCTTCACGAAGCTGATTATCTGGAGCATGAAATATTTATGCAGGTAAATGAAGTCTGATTTATATGCCTAGTTCAAGGATGGATGTTACTTATCCAGAACTGTATTTCAAAGATATAAACGGATTAAATATGACAATGTGTACTTCTAGATGAGTAGTTGATGAAAATCTACCTACAATTATAAAAAGTTGAAAAGTAAATCTTTGAGTTGATGCTGTATTATTAAGTCAAAAGAATCATTTAGAACAATGAACTGCTAGAGATTTAATAAATACAATTGAAACTAAGTGAGAAAATCTGAAAGATTGGCCAGTGTATACTTTAAAAATTAGATATATTGATGAAAACTTTGAAGAAAAAGAAAAGGTATTCACTTATAAAACAAATATGAATCCTAAAGATATTAATTTTAGAGTATTTTGAAAAGAATGTTTCTGAATTAATCGTTGATTTGATGTTGAGCAGACATGAACATTTATTGATAGAGTAGTTTGAATTAGAAAATATAATTGAAAATATGTTCGTCTTTGACAATTTGGATTAGTTAAAGAAGTATTTGATGAACATCCACATTCAAAGATGGATAGCACTTATTATGATGAAATAGAGATTTGAGATAAAAATGAAATTATCCACAAAAAGGTGGAAGTTGAACCAATGTTTTCTGATTATAATGGAGTGAGAAAATTTAATTGATGGATTTTATGAGATAATATTGCATATAGAAGCAAGAAAAACACATCTGAAATAGATAATTATGGACTTAGAGAAATTTGTTCTGATCATAAATTACAATATAATGAATCTTATTTAAATGATGATGTATATCATGTAATTTATGAAAATGAAATTTCTCAATATAATGGATTATTAGAAGATGCATGAAAAGTTAATATGGAGTTTGAATATTATGTACCAAAATCAATCTTTGAACAATTCTCTATTGAATATCGAAAATCTTTCTTACATAAAAAATTATCTCAGAAAGCAGCATTAAGTATTAATATTCATTCATTATCTGAAAATACTCAGAAAGATATTGCAAGGAATTATCTCAAGAATCATCAAAATACAGTTTTTACACTCGAAGATTCATATAGAAGTTGAAATTGCCATCCTGGAACAGATCGTTTTGTAGAAACATTTAAACTTCCTGATAGAATACTTGGTAAAGACTTATTAAAGCATAAAGACTTCGAAAAGATGCTAAGTATTTATGACTTTAGAAAAATCTTTGTTAAAAAGGCAATACATAATTAGTTATTTATATTATTATTCGTTATTAAAATGAAAAACTTAGAGAATCAAAAAAATCAAGAAAATTTAAAAAACTTGAAAAATCTGGATATGGAAGAGACTCCAGTATTTAGAAAAATAGATACAACTGATAAAATTAAAGAAAAAGTTACACTTGCATTAGCTGATGCATTAGGTTGATGAGGAAATTGACCTGAAGTTATTGGAGAAGATGGGGTTTTAAAAATTGATACATTAGCTAAGGCTTTGTGACTTGAGAAACAATTAGTTAAACTTCCTAATGGTAAAGAAATATTGAGTTTAGTTTGGATACCAAGATATTTGCCTAGAGTATTTGAAATTATTAGTAAATCTGAAGTAAAAAATAGCTTAGGTAAAAATGATGTGGTGACCGTTGATTGAGCATGCCCTGGATGGTTATTGGCAACTATTACTCATGCATTACATCCAGTAAATGTTGCAGTTAATTATCCACAGTGATGACCAGGTGCAACTTTACCAGTTTCATGATTTGAGATGAATGAAGAATGAGAATGAAAAGATTTGAAC
>Ga0326511_10004100_pt1 | contig 11673 bp, 11 predicted proteins | sample 0_2496_0518_D_FD_203701 | JGI IMG/M metagenome (GOLD analysis project Ga0326511, IMG submission 203701) | Bovine rumen microbial communities from UC Davis, California, United States - 0_2496_0518 | ecosystem: Host-associated > Mammals > Digestive system > Stomach > Rumen | place: USA...
GTGCCAACCTTGACCCATACGAACTTCCAGTTGAAATAAAGGTCGTAAGCCAGAAACTCGCCCGACTTGAAAGCTGTATTCTCAATGCCACACTGGGCATAGAGAGGTGAGAGGTGAGAGGTAAGAGGTAAGAGACTCACCAATGCTATAATCAATAAAAACTTTTTCATATCGTTTTACTTTACTACTTGTTTCTTCACATATTCAATACCTAACTGGCGAGCTCGCTCAACATTACGGTTTTGCTTACGCCTCTTTTCCTTATCAGGCTGCTGCTTGGTAATCTTGCCAGGCTTCTGCTGATTGCGCTTACGGTCTGCCACATTCCATTGTAAGGTCAGGTCAAACTTAGCCTTAGCCTCAATCTCACGGGTATAGTAGTACACCTCCTCTGGCTGGAGGTCGGCATCATAATTGCCTGTGTCCCACTTGCCGTTGTCATTACGGTCGACAAAGGCGCGACAATAGTAGGTTCCTGGCTTGATGTAATAGAACTGCGCTGAACCATCGCTCTCCATACGAGCCTTCTCGACAACCTTGTCGCTGCCGTCGAGCAACTGAACCACCACACGTTTCTCGTCAATACCCCTGAGTTGCATCAGCAGGGTAGCATATTCTTCAAGCGACTTGACTTTGATACCCTCCTTATGGGGTTTGGAGGCCAGTCCATAGATGTCAATAAAAGCTGCGGAATCTATCTCCAAACTATATTCCGTATCGGGGTGCCAGTCGACTATCATTTCATAACGCCGCAACATCGAGTCACATTGATGAAACTCGAAGGGTGCCCTATACCACAAGGTATCTATCTTAGAATAGAGGTGGATAGCTGCGGTATCAAGATGAGCCAATGGTGTAGGTGCCTCAAAGAACACACTCCGATTAGGATCCATCGACTGAGACACCTCATATTTAATATCGAGGGGCTTAACAGGATAAATGCTGTCGTAAGGCTCTTCGCGCTTCTTTTTCTTCTCCTGCTCCTTTTGCCATTCCTCATATTCCTTGGCTCTTTGCTTCAGCCGTTTGGCATAAGGTGTCTTGGCCACCAGTTCGAGCGTGTCTATTTGAGTGATGAGCTGACCCAGTGTGTCCGTCATCAGATATTCCATCGACAGCTCCAACGTGTCCTTATTGACCAGCATGGTGTCGCGAAGCCAGTAGGTCAGCGTGTCTTGCTTGGGGGTAGACTCCAAAATGAAAGCAGAGTCGGTATCGAAGTTCAAGCCACGTAGTATCGGTAACTGTTGATTACCATAACTGAAATAGATACCAATGCGGTCAGGTTCCTTACGCTCCGTCTTCAACAGATAACGGTCTGTCAGAAGCTCTTGGAAGGCCAGCATCACGATGTCGTCAGGATAGAAGTGGGTATAGGGTACCTGTAAGATATTGTCGATACGCAACGAGTCACGCCAAATGGTATCTTGACGGATGTCGGGGCCTGCCGTCGGCTTATAAGTCTCATGGGAGAAGGCTATCATCTCGCTCTTCTGCGAGAACATGTAGTTGGCATCCTGATCCTGCAGGGCATAGACACGGTATTCACCTGGGGCCACACCACGAATGCAGAAACGTCCTCTGCCGTCAGTACGGGCAATACGCTGTAAAGGTTTTGTGCGGAAAGCAGAGTCAGCCAAATCAGAATAAAGTCCTACGCTGATTCCTTTGACAGGTTCCAGGTTAGAGGCATCCAGCACATATCCAGCCACCTCAAAGGTATCTATCTGTTCACCCGTTGAGAAGGTATAGGTATAGTTACCCATCGGGTTGTCCTCGTTGTTGTCGGTGATAGCATCACTGAAGTCCACTGTATAGGTCGTGTTGGGAATCAGCGTGTCCTGCAACTCTACCACGATTTTCTTACCCGCAGCCTTGATTTCAGGCATCTCCAGCTGGGGAGGCGACACGATGACGTTTTGCGTGGGGTCTGCCAACTTAATATATTCATTGAAATAAATAGTCATCTTCTTCTCCTTCACATTGATAGCTTGCTCAGCAGGGGTGCTGTACAACACGCGTGGTGGGTCGTCGTCATACCATCCACCATCTGGATTTCCCATTCGGGCACAGCCAATAACCAACAGGCAACAGCCAATGGCCAATAGATATAGGAAATTCTTCATTTGTTCAATGTTAAGAGTTGTTCAATATGCTCGCGAGTATTGCTCAGACGAGGCACCTTATGCTGGCCACCCAACTTGCCACGCTGCTTCAGCCAGTCGTTGAAGAGTCCCTGTCGAGCCTTTACGATTTCCAATGGTTGCAGGGTGATGTCCTTATATCGCTTAGCCTCGTAGTCGCTGTTGATCTCCTGGAGACGCTTGTCAAGCAAACGGGCAAAATGCTGCAAGTCCTCTGGTTCACGCGAGAATTCAATGAGCCATTGGTGACGGCACTTTGCGTTGGCATCCATAAATACGGGAGCTGCTGTATATTCCAAGACTTCTGCGCCAGCCTGTTCGCAAGCATAGGCCAGTCCCTGTTCGGCATTATCGACTATGAGCTCTTCGCCAAAGGCATTGATGAAGCTCTTGGTACGTCCGGAGATGACAAACTTATAGGGATTGGTCGAGGTGAAACGCACCGTGTCGCCTATCTTATAACGCCACAAGCCACAGGACGTGCTGATCAGCATGGCATAGTTCTTATCCTTCTCAACGCCCCAGAGCGGCACAATGTTGCCTCCATCCATGGGTTCAAACTCATAAAAAACGCCATAGTCAAGCATCAGCAGCATCGACTTATCAGCAGGATTGTCCTGCAGACCAAAGAATCCCTCAGAGGCATTGTAGGTCTCCATATAATGCATGTTAGGCGATGTGATGAGCTGCTCATACTGCTTGCGGTAAGGCGTAAAGGCCACTCCCCCGTGGAAGAAAACCTCCAGATTGGGCCATACCTCCTCCAGATGTGTCTTGCCCGTCAGTTCCATCATGCAGTTCAAGACGGAGAGCATCCACGAAGGCACACCACTGATGTTGGTCACGTTCTTGTTCATCGCCTCACGGGCTATACGCTCACGCTTAACTTCAAAGTCGGACAAGAGGGCTGTCTCCTTCTTAGGAACGCGAACCAGATTGGCCAGTGGATTGATGTTCTCTATCAGAATAGCCGAAAGGTCACCTACCAACGAACCAGGCAGATTGTAGTTAGGAGCATGACTGCCACCCAGTATCAGAGCGCGTCCATCGAACAAACGACTCTTAGGATTATTGCGCAGATAGAGGGCTACCGAGTCGTAACCACCAGCATAATGAATTTTTTGCAAGCCTTCGTCGCTGACAGGGATGAACTTCGACTTATCATTCGTCGTTCCGCTCGACTTGGCATACCATTTCACACGACCTGGCCATAGGATATTACGCTCCCCATGACGCATGCGGTCTATCTGTCCCTTCAGTTCCTCATAGGTGTTGACAGGATTGTATCTCACAAAATCCTCATAGCCTTTTGTCGTAGCAAAACCATGCTCACGACCATATTCTGTATCCTTGGCCGTCGTCAGCAAATGGTGGAGCACCCTTCGCTGTAGACGCTCGCCCTGCGTCTGGTGCTTCTCCAATTCGTGCATTCGAGGCACGAAGATATGTCTTACTAAACCTGTTAAACTCATCGTTTATGTTTAATATGATTAAAAGCTGCGGAGCCAGGCCTTCAGCTCGAGCATCATCTCGAAATGGTAAGGGAACGACTGAAGGATGCCGAAGCCGTGACCTCCTGAAGGGTAGACATGGATGGTAGCAGGTACCTTATTATTGATCAACTCTTCGTAGTAGCTGAGACTATTGGTAGGGGGAACAGCCTTATCATCATTAGCCAATGCAATGAAAGCACGTGAAGTAGACTTGCCTATATGCTGTTCGTTGCTATATTGGCCTATCAACTTACGCTTGGGTTTCTTGCCCAGCAGATTGTCACGTGACCCCTGATGGGTAATGCCCTGTTCCATCGAGATAACGGGATAGAACAGAATCTGGAAATTAGGGGCGGCCTTGCCCTTGGAGTGGGTAGCGATGGTAGAAGCCAAATGGCCACCTGCCGAGAAGCCCATGATACCGATATCGTTGGGATTGATATTCCACTCTTCTGCATGGCTACGCACCAACTTCATCGCTTCCTCAGCATCTTCTGCAGGCACGGTGTAGTTGCCATGAGGCATGCGATATTTCAGCACAATGAGGGCGATGCCCTGTCCGTTGAAGAAGGGAGCCCATGCAGTGCCTTCCTTCTCCCAAGCCAGGTGTGTGTATCCGCCTCCAGGACAGCACACAACGGCACGTCCCGTAGCTTTCTTGGCATCAGGCAGAAAGACAGTAACCTTCGCCATATCATTGGGGTCACCATTATTAGTACGAGGACCATTGGGCCACAGATTAATCTCTGTACCCTTCTGAGCTGCAGCGATAGTAGATACGAGCATCATGACGGAAAGGAGCAGTTGTTTCATCGTGTTATCTATTTTTAGGGTTAAAGCAAATTCTTAATCACTTGCTCAAGGTCCTTGATAGTCTGGGAACGACCTACGAGGTTGTTGCCACGATCGATAAGGAAGAACTCAGGAACAGACTGTACATTGTAGATTCTCAAGGTCTGAGAAGCATTCTCGTCGCGAACATTAATCCAAGGCAAGGCATTGGTCTGCTGTTTCCAGAAATGTTCATCTGGGTCAAGGCTAACCTGAAAGATCTCAAAGCCTTCAGCATGATACTTATTATATAGTTCGCGCAACAAGAGAATACGAGCAGGCGACTCGTTGGTAGCAAAAACATGGAAGTCAAGCAATACCACTTTACCAGTCAAATCCGTCAGATGGCGCAACTGACCCTTATTGTCGTTCATAGCAATATCGATGAGACCGGTGGTCTGTATCTTCGAGGCATCAATGGTCTTGGCATTGTTAGCTTCGCTGATACGTACATTCTTCATGCCCTCGATGGCGATATTATGTAGGTTGGCCCCACGCTCGGCATTGGGATAATAGGTGTCCCAGCTGGTAGCAACAGCGGCGAACACCTTGATGTCGTCCTTGTCGGTACGGGGATTGAAGAGCAGCATATTGCCCAGAGTCTGGAACAGAGCGAAATAGGCATACGACTTACTAGGAGCAGGGAAGATGTACTGTGTCTTCACATCGTTCTTGTACTGCCTAATCATGCCCAAAATGCTGTCGTTAGACTGGTCGACGGTCAGCGCCTCGTTGCTGCTAATCTGGATAGCACGACGCTGGAGATCCATCTGCTTTAATGCAAGCTCTTTGATTTTCAGGCAATTTTCAGAACCACTAATCTCATACTGAGAAGCCATCTGTGGATAAGCAGCCTTGACGATAACGGTCTCCGTAGAATCAATGGCTACGTTAATAATTTGGTCAGCTATGCGCAGACGATAGAACTCAGGTGCCTCAGAGGCCTCACCACTAAACGAGAAGTCGCCATCGGCACTGAGCTTGACAGAGTCGACAACATTAATCTCGCTGATACCTACATTCTCAAGATAAAGCACAGAGTCTTTTGCTTCTGTGATGCTTCCCTCAACATGGAATTTCTTCTCGCTACAAGAGGCTATGCCTAGCACAGCCATTGCAATTATCAGATATTTCTTCATTGTCAATTTTTTGATGATTTGCCTGCAAAGATACGAAATTATTCACAAACCACCATTCATCATGCACAATTATTTCTATATGCGACCCGATTCACGGTAGCTATAGTAGTCACCATCAGTCACAATAACATGATCCAGAAAACGGATACGCATGGTGCTGCAGGCCTGTTGTAACTGGTTAGTCAGCTGGTTGTCCTGCTCGCTGGGGCGAAGACTGCCAGAGGGATGATTGTGGCAGACAGCCAGAATGGTAGCATTGGCCAAAACGGCCTCTCGCATAATGATACGGATATCGACAGACACCTCGGTGATGCCCCCATGCGAGATGCGCATCTTCTTGATGAGACGGTGGTTCTGGTTCATCAGCAAAAGCCAGAACTCCTCTACGTCAAGATCCTGCATCAGCGGATGCATGTGGTTATAGATACGGGTTGCTGTGCCCAAATCAGGACGCTCCTCAGGAGTCTCCATCTGTCGACGCTTGCCCAGTTCGCAGGCAGCAAGAATGGTGATGGCCTTTGCCTCGCCCACTCCATTATACTGACACAGTTCCTGGATCGATTTCTTGCCCAGCGTATTCAGATTGTTATTGCAATCGCCTAACACACGCTTCATCAGGTCGACAGCACTCTCCTTGGTCGAGCCTGAGCCTATCAAGATGGCCAACAGCTCGGCATTGGAAAGTGCCTCAGCTCCCAGCCGCATGAGTTTCTCACGTGGACGATCTTCTTCGGCCCACTGGTTGATGTTGAGCTTATCCATGCTTTCTGACACAGTTCGTCCACCATGACTCAAGGAATCCCACGCCATAGCCAATGAGCTGTACAAAGACTGCGGCAATAGCCAGAAATCCTACCTTCAGGCTTTTCGACTGGATGCTGGAGTCAAGAAGGATCAACAGGGCATAGAGCAAAAGCAGCACAAGCGACAAGCCACAGGTAAACGGAGCCAGCACTACGAGTCCTGCTACACCGATAGTGAACAGCGATGGCAGTGCATGAACGGGCTTTAGTGCCTCAGGATACATTCGCCATAGGTTGATACGGGCATAGCCGCTATTGTAGACCTGACGCCAGAACTTGCGGAAGTCGGTACGACGCTTATGCCACACCCAGGCCTCAGGAAAGAGACGACAGCTATAGCCTGCCTTATAGATACGGATGGAGAAGTCGATGTCCTCGCCATAAAGCGACATCTTCGAGAAACGCGTCTTCGAAAAACCACCTAGAGCGAGATAGGCATCACGGCGGATACCCAGGTTGAAGGAACGGGGGTAGAACTTATCCAGCTGTTTCTTGCCACCACGAATACCTCCTGTCGTAAAGAAGCTGGTCATCGCATAAGAGATGGCCTTCTGCACATCGGTAAACGAGTCGTGAGCAGCATCGGGACCTCCCCACGCATCGGAAGGCTGGCGGCGAAGCTCGTCGTCGATAGCCTGCAAGTAACCAGCAGGAGCCACTGCATCGGAGTCGACAATGAGCACATAGTCGCCCTTGGCACGCTCCACACCGTAGTTGCGGCTCTGGCCTGGTCCGCTGTTCTCCTTATAATAATATTGTAAATCAAGGATGTTTGCGTACTTATCGCAAACATCCTTGCATGTGATTTTTGAACCGTCTTCTACTATAACCACCTCAAAGTCCTTCAATGTCTGGGAGCAGAGGCTCTCAAGCAGTTCGTCGACTTCGTCAGGTCGATTGTAGACAGGTACAATGACTGAGTATTTCATCCTTACTCCTTAGCACGAGCCAGATAAGAGCCGTCGCGAGTGTCAACCTGAATCAGGTCGCCCTCGTTGATGAACAAAGGAACGCGAACCTCAACACCAGTCTCCAACGTAGCGGGCTTCAGGGTGTTGGTAGCGGTGTCGCCCTTGATACCTGGCTCTGAATGGGTCACGCGAAGGATAGTCTTAACAGGCATCTCAGCATAGAGGATGGTACCATCAGTAGTGTCGCTAACAACAGATACGACGTCACCTTCCTTCATGTACTCATGACCGATTACCAAGTCGTTAGCAATGGGAATCTGCTCGAAAGTCTCCTGATTCATGAAGATACGACCTTCCTGATCCTCATAGAGATACTGGTAGTCACGGTGTTCAATAACAACGTCTTCCAACTTCTCACCAATGTTGTAGCGACGCTCCAACACACGGCCGTCAGTAACGTTCTTCATCTTGATGTTCATGATGGTGTTTCCCTTACCGGGCTTACGATGCTGGAAATCAATGCAAACCCAAATGGCACCGTCCATACGGATAGCGGTTCCTTTCTTGATGTCTTGTGAATTAATCATAAAAATAGTACTATTATAATAATGTATTTTGTCACTTTTTGCCTTTTCAGGGTGCAAAGGTACGAAAAAAATGAGAAATGAGAAATGAGAAATGAGAAATTTTGCAAAAAAACTTGCACAATTCGAAAATATTGCGTAATTTTGCAGCCCGAATTGACGAATAACAACAATAAATTAAGATAGAACAAAATGAAAAGAACATTTCAGCCGCACAACCGCCGCCGCGTGAACAAGCATGGCTTCCGCGAGCGCATGGCAACGAAGAATGGTCGTCGCGTATTGGCTTCTCGCCGCGCTAAGGGCCGTAAGAAGTTAACTGTATCTGACGAGCATCACGGAAAGTAATCCTGAGGTGTCTCAGCGATAAGAATTGGGTATGTTTTTAAGAAATATACCCAATTTTTTTGTTGTGTCAAGAATTCTTTGTAATTTTGCTCCATTAATTGTATATTGTAGTGTTTTAATGAACGTGAAGACTCTTTTTGGCAAGATATTCAACCACTTCCTGGTGTGGAACCTGGTGGCGATGGTTATTGTGGTGGTACTTCTGTGCGTAGGTACCAAGTACGCACTTGATATCTACACGCACCACGGAGAGGGTATTTTAGTGCCCGAGCTGAAAGGCATGACTTTCGAGAAAGCCTATAGGCTGCTCGAAGAAAACAAGCTGACTATCGTGGTGAACGACTCTGGCTATAACAAGAAGTTGCCTGCCGATTGTATTCTGGCTCAAACACCTAATCACGGCCAGAAGGTGAAGGAAGGCCATGTGGTCTATGTCACCGTTAATTCACCCTCATCACCCACATTTGCCATCCCCGATATCGTAGACAACTCCAGCGTCCGCGAAGCTGAGGCTCGTCTGATGGCCATGGGTTTCCAACTAACTCCAACACAGTTGGTTGATGGAGAGAAAGACTGGGTATATGGTATCTTATGCCGAGGACGCCGTGTTTCTAACGGTGACCGTATACCTATAGACTATCCACTGACACTGATGGTAGGCAAGGGAACATTCGATGACTCTGAAGACATCGAATACATCGACCCCACCTATCCTAATGCTGCCAGTGAGGTGGACGAGTTTGAAGAAGTAAAGGAGCCACCTGTGGCCTATTGATATGATGGAGGAACTGGACGATATAGAGCTCTACGAGCATATGCGCATGGAGGTGGACGGGGGACAAGTACCCGTTCGCATCGACAAATATATGTCGGAGCATATCCCCCACTCTTCGCGCAATCGTATCCAGAAAGCCGCTGATGCGGGTTTCATTCAGGTCAACGGACAACCCGTCAAGAGTAATTATAAGGTACGGCCAGGTGATGTGGTCACCCTAATGCTCGACCGTCCACACTACGATACGACTATTGAACCTGAGGACATTCCGCTGGATATTGTCTACGAGGACGATCAGCTGATGGTCATCAACAAGCCTGCAGGCATGGTGGTTCACCCGGGAGTAGGCAACTTCCACGGTACGCTGGTCAATGCCATTGCGTGGCACCTGCGAGGGCTAGAGAGCTACGATCCTAACGATCCCAGTGTCGGACTGGTGCATCGCATCGACAAAGATACCAGCGGACTGCTAGTGGTAGCAAAAACACCTGAGGCAAAGACGAATCTGGGAGCACAATTCTTCAATCACGACACCCACCGCTCGTATCAAGCACTGGTATGGGGCAACTTCGCTGAGGACTCAGGACGGATTGAGGGCAACATCGGACGCGACCCGCGTGACCGACAGCGGATGGCGGTCTTCCCCCCAGGCAGCGAGACAGGCAAGTCGGCCATCACCCACTATCAGGTATTGGAGCGCTATGGATACACCACACTGGTGGAATGCCGCTTAGAAACAGGACGAACGCATCAGATACGTGCCCACATGAAGCACATCGGACATCCGCTGTTTGCTGACGAACGGTATGGGGGGATGGAGATACTGCGTGGTGAACGAACAGCTTCTTATAAGGCCTACATCCAGAACTGCATGAAAATCTGTGGTCGCCAGGCGCTGCATGCCAAGACGCTGGGCTTTGTGCATCCCACAACGCATGAGCAGATGGACTTTACCAGCGAACTGGCTGACGACATGAAGGAACTTTTGGAAAAATGGAGAAAATACATTAAAAGTAATAATACACTATGAAACAACTGAAACGCAACATTGCCATCGTTTGTGGTGGCGACTCTTCTGAGCACGACGTATCGCTGCGCTCGGCACAAGGTCTTTATTCGTGGTTTGATAAAGAGCGATATAATGTGTATATCGTGGATGTAAAGGGGCAGGACTGGCACGTGGAGCTGCCTGGCGGTGTCACTGCCAAGATAGACCGCAACGACTTCTCGTTCGTGGAGGACGGCAAGGCCAAGTTGTTTGACTATGCCTACATCACCATTCACGGCACCCCTGGCGAGAACGGTATTCTGCAGGGCTACTTCGACCTGATAGACCTGCCCTACTCTACCAGCGGTGTGCTGGTGGAGGCTATGACCTTCGATAAGTTCGTGCTGAACCAGTATCTGCGCGGCTATGGTGTGGCTGTGGCTGACTCGATGCTGATTCGTCGTGGTTTCGAGCACCTGGTGAGCGAGGACGAGATAGAGCAGCGCATCGGTATGCCCTGCTTCGTGAAGCCTGCCACCGACGGCTCCAGCTTCGGTGTCAGCAAGGTAAAGAACAAGGACCAGTTGGCTCCTGCCCTGCGCAAGGCGATGCTGGAGAGCGACGAGATCATGGTGGAGCAATATCTGGAGGGTACGGAAATTACCATCGGATGCTACAAGACCAGCGAGAAAGAAGTGCTGCTGCCCATTACAGAGGTGGTGACGAAAAACGAGTTCTTCGACTACGATGCCAAGTACAATGGACAAGTTGAGGAGATTACTCCTGCCCGCATCAGTGAGGACTGGGCACGCCGAGTTCGCGAGATTACCAGCCACATCTATGATATCCTGCACTGCAACGGTATCATCCGCATTGACTACATCATCTCGAAGGAGGGTAAGATACGCATGCTGGAGGTGAACACCACACCAGGCATGACACCCACCAGCTTCATTCCTCAACAGGTGAAGGCTGCAGGAATGACGATGACAGAGGTGCTGACGGATATCGTAGAGAATCAATTTTAGTTTAGAGATTAGCGGTTAGAGAGATATGGAGTTAAAGGAGTTCGATGAGATAAGACCGTATGAGCCAGCGGAGATGAAACAGGCCTTTGAAGACTTGTTGAACGACCGCCAGTTCTCGTTGATGCTGAAAGGTTTTGCTCCTTGGTTACCCAAGGGGCTCCGTAACGGACTGCTTCAGCTGGCCTTCACAGGAGTGAAGACACCACTCGACTTCCAGAAGCGATTCATGAAACCTGTGGTGCGCTACATCATCCGCAAGCATACCGATGGCTGTACCTTTGAAGACAAGGCATTGCCTACAGACAAGACGCTTCGCTACACCTTCCTTTCCAATCATCGCGACATCGTACTCGACTCTGCTTTCCTCGACGTGATGCTGGTCGATCACGGCTATCCTACTACCGTTGAGATAGGCATTGGCGACAACCTGCTCATCTATCCCTGGATCAAACGGCTGGTCCGCATGAACAAGGCGTTTACCGTTCGTCGCGGCTTGACAGCCCACGAGATGATGCGCTCCAGCCAATTGATGAGCTCTTATATCCACTATGCTGTCACTCAGAAGCACGAGAACATCTGGATTGCACAGCGTGAGGGACGTGCCAAGGACTCCAGCGACCACACACAGG
>Ga0326511_10004101_pt1 | contig 11670 bp, 8 predicted proteins | sample 0_2496_0518_D_FD_203701 | JGI IMG/M metagenome (GOLD analysis project Ga0326511, IMG submission 203701) | Bovine rumen microbial communities from UC Davis, California, United States - 0_2496_0518 | ecosystem: Host-associated > Mammals > Digestive system > Stomach > Rumen | place: USA: California...
GCAGTTCGATCGCGTCAACGGCATCGGGGACGAATTGATACCAGAATCGGAACATGTGGTCAGCCAGGATATACCGGTTCTTTTTTTTATTGCCTTCGTCGGTGATGGCGAGTTCTTTTTTGAGGATGCCGGTTTTGATGAGATTGCGGGCGGCGTGGTTGACCGTTGACGCGTCAAGGTGCGTCAGGTCGGCGATTTCGGCGAGTTTTGTCCGCCCGGCTGCGACGGAGCCGATAATCGCGTTGTATGTCGAAATGTTGCGGAATTCCTGTGTGAGCAGGTTATTCGGTTCTTCGTAAAGGTAGCCGTTTTTCGAGAAGAAGAGCCGCGTGATGTTCTCGTCGAGTGTCAATGTGTCGTCAAGCAGGGAGAGATATTTGGCAACGCCGCCCGTAATGCCGTAGCAGACGGCTTTTTCTTCCAACGTGTAGGAAGGTGTAAATGCAGCAGCTTCACGGTACGGGAACGGTTTTAAGTGCAACTGCGCTGTACGGCGGCCGAAAAGTGGGCTTTTTTCGCTGAGGACTTCGTCTTCCATGAAACTGACGGAGGAGCCGCAGAGGATCAGGAACATCTGACCGGAACTCCATTCGGTGTCAATATATTTCTGCATGACGGAGAGCAGGGGCGCATCCTGTTCGACGAGATAGGGCAGTTCGTCGATGACGAATACGATGCGCTCGTTTTGACATTGACGCCCGAGGAATGAAAAGAGTTCTTCATAGGAGCGGAATGACACGCCCGTCATTTCCGGTGCGAGTGCGTCAAGGACACGCCGGCTCATGAGTTCCAGATTTTTCTGCGCGCCGCTTTGGATGGCGGTGTAAAAGACAGCTTTTTTGTCCGTGACGAATTCCTGCAGCAGGGTCGATTTCCCGATGCGCCGCCGTCCGTAAAGGATCAGCATTTGAAATCCGTCACGGCGGTAGAGTTCGTCCAATTCGTCGAGTTCATGTCGGCGGCCGATAAATTGTTTCATGTCAGGACTCCTTTCATTGAAATACGTTTCATTGAATCATGTTTCAATGAATTACGTTTCAATAAAAGTATATCACTTATTGAATCGTGTTTCAATGAAACATAATTCAGTAAAAATGTTCTTACCAAACTTTGACGCCAAAGCATAAAAAGAACACCCGCCGCGCGGCAGGTGTTCTTTTTATCACATCGAAATCGTAAACTGGATCATCTCTGTCTTCTCCCAGTACCGCACTGAGAGATTTCCTTTGAGGAGATGCATGAGCTCGTCGGCCATCGAGAGGCCGATGCCGTAGCCGGATTTTTGGCTGTTATGGGATTCGTCGCCGCGGTAGAATCGTTCGAAAAAGCGGCTGTAATCGACATGTTTGCCCTCGGCGTAGGTGTTCGCGATGACGGCCGTAAAGCCGTGACCGATTTTTTTCGGCTGGAGGCTGACGGCGACGGTGCCGCCTTCGTCGCAATATTTGACGGCGTTGTCGACGAAGATGTTAAACACGGTGTAGAGGCATTTGCCGTCCGTTTTGGCGTGAACGTTCGGCTTGATCGAGATCGTCATCTGTTTGCCTTGATCGAGCGCGACCTGCTCGAATGACTCGGCGGAGTTGCGGAGCGTTTGGGACACGTCAACGTCACTGATGACGAGATCCTGCTTCGAACGTTCGTCCATTTTCGCGAGCGTGATGAGGTCGTTGATGAGTCCCGTTTGTCGTTTGACCTGTGTGAGAATGTTCGTCGTCCATTCGCTTTTGCCGTTGATCATTTCGATCGCTTCGGCGTTCGCCGAGATGATCGCGATCGGCGTTTTGAGCTCGTGGCCCGCGTTCGTGATGAAGCGTTTCTGGTTTTCCATGTTCGTGATAAACGGCTTCATGATGCGGTGGGAAAGCGCCGCGGCGATTGCGATAAAGAGCAGGATGATAATGCACCCGAAAATGACGGATGTGCGCAGCGAGCGGCGAATCGAGAGGACGTTTTTCGTGCAGTCAAGCACGACGACGAGTTCGGAGCCGTCTTCCTGCGTCGTTATCATGTAGCGGTATTCGGCACTGCCGCGCCGCATCGTTCCCGTGTCCGTTCCCGAATGACGCATGACGTCAGCGTAGGAAATGGCGTCATTGATACTGAACGCAGCGATGTGATTGACGTCACCCCAGATCGGCGTGCCTTCGGCGTTAAACAAAATGCTGTAGTAGCGCGTCTGATAGGAAAATTCCGGTGCCTTTGACCAGTCGTCAACGTCAAAAAGCTGCCAGATCGGCATCCACGGTGTATTGTGGCGGACATAGTCGGCCGGGAGTGTTCCGCGGTTGTTTGTGATCGCGGAGAGCAGCGTGTCCATTTCCGACGTTTCGCGGGCGTAGTTAAAAATGTTGATGACGCCGAGTACGCCGACGATGATGATGATGACGGCCGCGGTCGCCGCGACCATAAATTTCCGGTGCAGCCGGCGGATCATATTCATAAAACCGCCTCCTTTTGTGAGTTTTCCCGGATACCGGGGTTGACATGTCAAAACGCGTCAATTTGCGGTCTGCAACCGGAACGACTGCCCTTCCTCGCCCTCGATCGTAATGTCAGCCCGTACGGCATGCAGTTTCTCGCGCAGATACGAAATGTAAATCCAGACAATCTGCGGATCGGCGTCCGCGTCATTTTTCCAGACGTGGTCGAAGATGTCCTGCGTGCTGAGTTTTTTGCCGCGGTTCAGCATGAAAAATTCCATGAGGCGTGTCTCCTTGCCGGAGAGGCGTACGTCATTCGTGCACTTGAGCGCCTGTTCGTCAATGTCAAGCGTCACGGAACCAACAGTCAACTTTTGCGGCGTGAACGTCTCCGCCGTGCGGCGCGTCGCGGCGCGGATCCGTGCGACGAGTTCCGGCATCGCAAACGGTTTCGGCAGGTAATCGTCGGCGCCGGCGTCAAGTCCCGTAATGCGATCCTCGATCTCGGCTTTTGCCGTCAGCATGATGACCGGCGTGACATTGCCGCTCGCACGGATTTCTTTGAGCGCCTCGATGCCGTCTTTTTTCGGCATCATGATATCGAGGAGGATGCAGTCGTAGACGTTTGCGGCGGCGTTTTTGATCGCCGCTTCGCCGTCAAAAACGGGGTCGACTTCGTATCCGAGGTGGCGCAGAATCGCCGTTTCGGCCGAGGAAAGCGCGCGTTCGTCTTCAGCGAGTAAGATTTTCATACAGTCAGAGTCCTTTCGTCAGGTAGTATCAACGTCAATGTTCCGCGCGGATGAGGTTGCGGATCGTCTGCATCGAAAGATCGCAGGATGCAAGCTCGTCGGCGCAGCGTTTGAGTTCGCGGACGATGAGTTCCGGATTTTTGATGTCATGTTTGTATTTCATTTCGTGTTCGAGGCTTGCCCACGAATCCATCGCGATCGTGCGCAGCTGGATTTCGACGAAATAATGGCCGGGGATTTGACCGTCAACATCGGCAAACGGCTCCTCGACGTCAAGGATCATATGGTAACTGCGGTAACCGTTCGGTTTGGCATGACGCACATAATCCTTTTCCTCGACGACCGTGACGCCGTCCATACGGCGGATGCCCTCGACGTTTCGGAAAATATCGTCGACGAAACGGCAGACAATCCTCAGGCCGACCGCGTCGCGGACCTCGCGCAGCGCGCTTGCGGGCGTTTCGGGCAAATTGCGTTTGCGGCATTTCTCGCGCATACTGTCGTCACTTTTGACGCGTGCAATGAGATGCTCGTAAATCGCGGAACCCGTCTGCTTTTTCGCCGCGTCATTGCACGCGCTGATGCGGCCGGTCATATCCTGTAAAACGGCGTCGAGTGCGGTACGGAATTCGCCGTAAATACTGCTCATAAAACTCCCTCATTTCGTTCGTGATGATAGTTTTATTATAACACGCGGCACTGGAAAGAAAATGAGAGACGCCTTAAGATTGACGGGAATGCACCCTCTTGCCATATCTGTTATAATAGATAGCGTAACAGAGAAAGGGGGAACGCAGTTGTTCGGAATCCAGTGCTTTGCCGTGTTTTGGCTGGTCTTATCGGTTTATTTTTTCTATACATTTATGCGCCATGTGATAAACGATGACGACGAGGCGCAGGACGAACGTCAGGAAATGGCGGACGAAATGGAAGCGATGGGGAAATTCATCTCCATGCGCGTGATCGGTGGCCTCTACGTGGGCCTCGGTCTCGTGATGCTGCTCATCGACGTCGCCGGACTTGTCCTGACGTACAACTACGCCGAACTGCGTCCGTGGCAGGAAATCCTGCTCTACGTGTCAATTGCCGCACTGCTCCTCGACGGCGGCATGGACGCGCGCAAAATCCGCGATATGCTCAAAGCGATCAACAACGGTGCCGGATCTGACGTCATCGTCGCATATCTCGACTCGTCATCCGCGAAGTGGAACGCCGTTTCCTTCGTCGCGATCGGCGGCAAAGTCGTCCTCGCCGCAATCCTCGTTCTCTGGACTGTTTTCCCGCGCTGAATCTGTCAAAATGTACGGTCGCAGGAAAAAAAGGATTTTTTCCATCTATGTCGAATAAACAGTATAGCAGGAATAGTTCCTGCTGGGATTTTATCAATGGGGGATGTTTACTATGCCAAGAACGAAAAAAGCCGCAACGGCTGCTAAACCGGCGGCGAAACCGGCCGCAGAAAAGAAAGCGTTTATTTTCTTCAACTGCGACGCCGAAAAATCCGTGAAGTCGATGAATATCGAGTACAACAACGAAGTATTCAAAGACACGAAGACGGCACGCCGTCAGCTCGTCGCAAAAGTCAAGAGCCAGATCGAAGCCGGCAAAGTCCAGGTCAACGGCGCCGACATGGAAACGGTCGAAAAGCTGATTCTCGAGGGTAATCCGGCAGAAGCCAGCAAATACTTGACGTATGGCGACATTCAGGAACTTATCTGCTACTGAGCAGACGACAGCCGGAAACGGCAAATAAGGGCATTCGCACGGTCAGGGCGGATGCCTTTTGTTGTATGACGATTTGACGAAAGGAACGATTATGGACGAACGTCAGGAACCGCAGCACAAGCGGCGCATCCATTACAGCGGCAAATACCCGCGGCGCTTTGAGGAAAAATATAAGGAGCTTGACCCCGAAAAATACGGCGAGACGGTCGCTCACGTGCGCGCGAAGGGCAACACGCCCGCGGGAACGCACATCCCGATCATGGTGAAGGAAATCCTCGGCGTGCTTGCGATCAAGCCCGGCGAGCGCGGATTTGACGCGACACTCGGCTACGGCGGACACACGCAGGCGATGCTAAGTGAACTGCAGGGGAAAGGATGTCTCTACAGCGGTGACATTGACCCGATCGAGTCGGCGAAAACGGAAGCGAGGTTGCGCGGACTCGGTTACGATGAAGCAATTTGGCAGGTGCGTCATATGAATTTCTGCGAAATCGACAAACTCGCGGCCGAGGTCGGGCCGTTTGACTTTGTGCTCGCGGATCTCGGCGTATCCTCGATGCAGATCGACAATCCGGCGCGCGGCTTTACGTACAAGGCCGACGGACCGCTCGACCTGCGCCTGAATCCGCAGGCGGGGATGTCCGCTGCAGAACGGCTTGCGGGTATGGCGGAGGACGAAATCGAGTATATGCTCATCGAAAACGCGGATGAGCCGTATGCCGCGGAGATCGCGCGTCAAATCGTGCGCGACAAAAAGCGCGGTCGCAAAATCGAGACGACGCGTCAGCTTCACGAAGCGGTCGAAAAGGCGCTCGCCCGCGTCAAACTGCCGAAAAACGAGAACGGCGAAAAACCGGACCGCCGCAAACTCATCCAAAAGAGCAGTGCGCGCACGTTCCAGGCGCTCCGCATTGACGTCAACAACGAGTTTGAAGTGCTCTACGAATTCATGGAAAAACTCCCCGAAGCGCTCGCCCCTGGCGGCCGCGCGGCGATTTTGACGTTCCACTCGGGCGAGGACCGCATCGTCAAAAAGGCGTTCAAGGCGTTTTACGGGCAGGGCGTCTACGCCGAGATCGCAAGAGACGTCATCCGTCCGGGACGCGAGGAATGCTACGCAAATCCGCGGGCGCACTCGACAAAGCTCAGATGGGCGGTTAAAGCGTGACATGCTACTGTAACCCGGTCACTTGAATGGGTACGGCGGATTTCCGTATAATAAAGACAGATCGAAACGGAAAACGAACAGTACAGGAGGCTGGAACATGGCAAAACAGTACGACGTCATCATCATCGGCACGGGCGCGGCCAACATCATCGCGGACGCGGCTCTGCGTCAACATAAACACATCGCGATCATCGAGCGCGGCGCGTTCGGCGGAACGTGCCTGAACCGCGGCTGCATCCCGACGAAAATCCTCGTCACCGCGGCAAACCGTTTGCGCGAGATCGAAGAATCCGCACGCATCGGCGTCAACGTGAGCGGCGTAACGCTCGACTGGGAGAAAGTCTCGGCGCGCCTGCACGAAAAAGTCGGCGAAAGCAGTGCCGTCGAGGCGTATTACGCGCAGTTCCCCGAAATTACCATCTACAAAGGAACGGCCGCATTCACGGGGAAAAAAACGATCCGCGTGACGCTGAACGCGGGCGGCACGGCCGATCTCGAGGGCGAGCAGATCTTCATCGGCACGGGCGCACGCACGAAGATCCCGAAACTCCCCGGAATTGAGGAAGCGGGCTATGTGACGTCCGAGTCATTTTTCGGCCCGAAATACCCGGCAAAACCGTACAAGAGCCTCATCATCATCGGCGGCGGTCCGATCGGCTGCGAATTCGCGCATGTCTTTGACGCGGCCGGAACGAAAGTCACGATTGTCCAGCATAACGTCCGCCTGCTCCCGAAAGAAGACGAAGAAATATCGGCATTCCTCCTGAAGCAGTTCCGCCGCTACGGTGTCAACGTTGAACTCAACAAAGACACGATGAGCGTGCGCGTCGAAAACGGCGAAAAAGTCCTTGCCTTCCGCGACCGCACGACGGGGGAGGAGGGCGAAGTCCGCGCCGAGGAAATCCTTGTCGCGCCGGGCATCTCGCCGACGACCGATCTCCTGCATCTCGAAAACACCGACGTCAAAACGGACAAGCGCGGCTTCATCCCGACGAACGAATTCCTCGAGACGACGGCAGAGGGCATCTGGGCGATCGGAGACATCAACGGTCAGGCTCCCTTCCGTCATAAGGCGAACTGCGAAGCCGAAATCCTCGCCGACAACCTCTTTGACGAGAGCGACCCGTCAACATGGCGCTGGATGCGCTACGATGTTGTCCCGGCTGTCACGTACACGTACCCCGAAGCGGCTCACGTCGGACTCACGGAACGTCAGGCGCGTGACGCGGGGTATGAAGTTGAAACGGCGAAAAACCATTACTCCGCGGCGGCTAAAGGCTATGCCCTCGGATTTGAGCCCGGCGCGGATGACGACGGTTTTGTCAAACTCGTCATTGACGCGAAGACGAAAAACATCCTCGGCGCCCATATCATCGGTGTCGAAGCGTCTATCCTCATCCAGCCGTTCGTCCAGATTTTGACAGCCGGCACCCACACGGTAACGCCGGTTCACCCCGAAATCGCCTCGGAAACGGTCAAAAAACTCCGCGCGCTGCCTCTCACGCGGACGCTCGATCCCGCATCCGTTAAAACGATGAGCGAAACGATGACACCGCATCCCTCGCTCTCCGAAGCGACGATGTGGACGCGCTACTACTACGAAAAGAAATAACATCACGGCAATAAAAAATCCGTCCCGAGAAACCGGGGCGGATTTTTGCGTTATACGTCAAATGCGGTTGTCAGAGGGAGAAGATATAGTCGAAATAACTTTCCTGGAACTGACGGTATTTCCCTTTCGGGAGCGGGATCTGCGCATCCGCGATGTCGACGTACGTGCTTTTGACCGAGCGGATGCTTTTCTGGTTGACAATATAGCCTTTCGACGGACTGACGAACTGTCCGGGTGCGAGCGATTCGAGCGTGTCCAGCAGGGTCGTGAGCGTTTGACGTGACTCGACAACATCGCCGTCCTGCAGATGAACGGCCAGCATATGACCGTTGCTCTCAACGTAGATAATATTGTCAATCTCGACAACGCGTACGCCGCTGCGAATGCGGAACGGAATACGTCGGCTGTTGCGTTGACGGATCCGATCCTGCGCGCGGATCATCGCTTCGTCAAACTGCTCCTGCGTGAACGGTTTGAGGAGATAATGCGCGGCATTGACGGCAAACGCCTCGATGGCGAATTCGTCACTCGTCGTCAAAAAGACGATTTCACTCGTGAGTTTCTCCTTACGGAGTTCCGCAGCGACATCCGTTCCGAGCATGCCGGGCATACAAATGTCAAGCAGCAGGATATCGAAGACGTTATGTTTTTCAATGTCATCGAGCAGGTCAAACGACGTGTTGTAGAGATAGTATTTCACGTTCGGATTCGTCTCGCCGAAATACGCGATTGCGGCCTGGTGAATCTTCTCGAGATCTTCCTTGTTATCGTCACAGATAGCAATCTGAAGCATAGAAACCTCCTTTCGAAACGGTGGGGTATACCCTTATTATATCGGAAAAAAGATCCGCCATGGAGGGTCGGCGGACCTTTTTCCGAGAATGAACCGTGTTACGGTTTGCCGTTTTTCGGTTAGTCAGCGTCTTTTGCGAGGATCGCGTTCAGTTCCGGGCGGAATTCGTCAACAAGGCGCTGTTCGGCAGCAATGCCTTTCTTCAGTGCGTTGTAAATGATCGTCGCCATCTCATAACGCGTCATCGTGCGATCGCCGTGGAACTGTCCGTCCGGCTCACCTTCAATGATTCCGTTGCCGGCAAGGTGGGAAACGGCTTCATAAGCCCAGTGGTTTTCCGGAACATCCGGGAAGTCCTTAGACATCTTCGGGTTGAGGACGGAAAGCAGGGCATCCATCTGCGTCGTCAGGATATTGACTTTTTCCTCGAGCATCTTGACTTTGCTGTTATCCGTTGCTTCGTCACGGCGATGCTTGTTACCGCCTTTGCCGAGACGGACAGAAAGTCCTGCACCGATCATCGTGTCATCGCTCGAGCCGACTGTCGTTGAGAGATTGAGCTGGACATCGTCATTCGGGCGGTAGAAGATACCGATTGCTCCTGCCGTTTCGTTGCGGTAGTTGCCGATTGCCGCTGCTGCATTCCACTTGCTGTCATTGTCATATTCGAGCGGGTGGAGGTTGGCAAGGGCTGCAGCGCCTGCGCCGACTTTATTGATGCGGCGGCTGTTCTCGTGGATCTTCTCCTGATTGTCGCGGATCGCGGCCTGATTCGACTGGATGTCATCGCGGTTTGCCTGAATGTCGCCCTTCATGCTGTAAAGCTGCGAGCCGTTGACGGCATCCGTGCTGTTTGCACTGATTTCGCCCGGTGCGACCTTCGTGATCTTCTGACTGTTGGCGTTGATGCCGTTCGAGTCAATGTAGGTCTTGTCGCCGACTTTGTAGGAGTTCGCCGTGACGTCGCCGGAAACGTTCGTGTTGCCGCCGACGGAGAGGTCTTTAGCAACCGAGGCGTTGCCGCTCATCGTCGTGTCACCGCCGACCGAGAGATCTTTCTCAAGGGTCGTGTTGTCTTTGACGAGGAGAGTTTTCTCAAGAACGGTTTCGCCTTTGACCGTAGCATTGCTGTTCATCGTCGTGTTGCCGCCGACTTCGAGGTCTTTGCCGACTTTGGCGTTTTCGGTAACTTCGAGTTCCTTCGTGGTCGTCTTGTTGGCAACCGTGAGGTCATTACCGACTGTTGCATCGTTGGTGACTTCGAGTTCCTTCGTAGTTGTCTTGTTGCCGACTGTGAGGTCATTGGCGACATTCGCATTATTGGTGACCTCAAGATCTTTGGTGGTCGCTGTGCCTTTGACCGTCAAATCTTTTTCGACCGTGGCATTGCCTTTCATCGTCGTGTCGCCGTCGACTTCGAGATTTTTGCCGACTTTTGCGTCTTCGGTAACCTCGAGAGTTTTTGTAGCCGTTTTATTACCGACAGTAAGGTCATTGCCGACTGTTGCATCGTTGGTGACTTCGAGTTCCTTCGTGGTCGTCTTGTTGGCAACGTTCACGTCATTAGCGTTGACGGTGCCCGTCGTGATCGTGTCACCTTTGATTGTTGTCGTCGTACTGCCGTCACTGAAGACCGTGCCGTCTTTCGTCGTCGTGACTGTCGTATCACCGACTTTTGTTTCTACGGAAGTCGTAGCTTCGTTGGTGATCGTGTCAGCCTTGTTCGTGAGAGCTTCGGAAGCCGTGTTGGTGATGTTCGTCGCAGAGTTCTTGATCGACTCGGTTGCTGTAGTTTCGACGTTCTTAGCAGAATTGCTGAGCGTCTCATCAGCTTTGTTGGTGATATTCTTTGCAGAGTTTTCGATCGTGCCGTTTGCTGCCGAGTTCTTAATGTCACCGGTCGTTGCCGTATTTTCGAGCGAAGCAGCACTGTTCTTGATGGTCGTTGTTGCCGTGTTTTCGATCTCGTTAGCGGTTACACTCTTCTTGCCGGTGATGATCTCAACGAGATCGCCGCCGACTTTATTCGTGAGATCGCCGGTCGTTTCGTTCGAAATCGTAGCAGCTTTATTCGTGATACCTTCATCAGCCGTATTGGTGATGTTCTTTGCGGTGTTGCTGATCGTGCCATTTTTCGCCGTGTTTTTGATGTCACCGGTCGTTGCGGTGTTATCCATCGAAGCTGCGGAAGAAGAGCGGTGTCCCGTGATGATCTCATAGAGGTCACCTTTGACCGTGGTAGACATATTTCCGCCGACCGTTGTCGTCAAGTCCTTACCAACCTTATTTGTCATGTTTTCGGAAGCGTCGTTGACCAGATCTTTGGCCTTCAGAGTAATGGTACCCTGTTCTGCAGAAGCACCGATATTTTTGGTGTCCTGTTTAAAGGTAGTAGAGGAATCAGCACCTTTGACCGTATCCAAAATCTGAGATGCGGTCTGGTTGACAGTCGATTTATTCGTACCGTCTTTTACCATTACAGTATCCGAAGTTGCGTTCTGAGTGGCACTGCTGGTATTTTTACCGTCAGTGATGGAATTGCTGAGTTTCTTTGCATCCTGATTCGTAAGGGTGGTGTTTGTGCCATCGGTGATTTTTTCCTGAGTACGGTCTGCACTCTTGGTTTCCGTGTTGGAGGTTTTACCGTCTTTGCCGCTAATGGCTTCGCTGACTTTGACATCGCCCTTATTCTGGGAAACGTCGCGATTGTAACCCCATTCATCCGTTGAGCCTTTGCCGGCGAGGGATTCACTGAAACCGGAAGCGGTCTGCGTGGACTTCGTCGTGGTCGTACCGTCATTGACGGAGATCGAACTGCCGTTTTCGTCAAATTTAGATACGCTGGTGTGAACGGTGCCCTCATCGTCAGTAAGCATGTTTTTGGAAGTAACTTTGCCGCCGTCAATGTCAGTGTAGTTGTTAGCGTCTTCTGCAATATGAAGTTTATCGACATTGAGCTGACCTTCGACCGTGACATCTTTTTCAAAGGTTGCATTGTCTTTGAAGGTGGAAGTGCCGCCAACCTCGAGATTGCCGCCAACAGTACTGTCGCCGGTTACGTCAAGCGAACCAGTCGTGGTTTTACCATCGACATCCAGATCACCGGAAGCATTAATGTTTTTGCCACTGATATCGCCATTTGCCGTGATATCCGTGTTAGAGTGGAGGCTCTTTCCGGATACGTCGCCGGAGAATGT
>Ga0326511_10004102_pt1 | contig 11669 bp, 10 predicted proteins | sample 0_2496_0518_D_FD_203701 | JGI IMG/M metagenome (GOLD analysis project Ga0326511, IMG submission 203701) | Bovine rumen microbial communities from UC Davis, California, United States - 0_2496_0518 | ecosystem: Host-associated > Mammals > Digestive system > Stomach > Rumen | place: USA...
CCTTCATTTTTTCCGCGAAAAGTTTGCACAATTCCGAAAAACCACTTACCTTTGCACCCGCAAAAGAAAAATCCGCTGCACCTGCTTCAGTAGCTCAGTTGGTTAGAGCACCTGACTGTTAATCAGGGGGTCGTTGGTTCAAGCCCATCCTGAAGCGCAAAGGTTAAGCATTGAAAATGAGAGAGTTAGACGAAAGTTTAACTCTCTTTTTCTTTTTTGCTTTTGCTCGTCTGAACAAATTTTGGTTATCTATTTACGTTTTTTTAAGTCTCAGTTCTCAAAATATCACAACTTAGAATGGTATCATAGAATCCATAACGTAGAATATCACAGTGTCCGTTGTACCCTTTTTGCTCATAAAAACAATCTAAAAAGCAAACTACACTCCAACTATTTATATCCTATAAGCTGCAACGCATCTTCGCTCATGTATTCTGCTATATCTGTATATGGGATTACGATATCAACCACCCCTAAGGCCCCTGAACCGATCTCATACTTTTGATATATAAAGCGAACTCCCTTCTCCGTGATAAAAGGATCCTTCTTGGGATAAGGATGAGCTTCCAATTCATCACCGTCAACATCTGCGATACTGTTAACAAATTTTATTAGGCAAGATTTAAATCGAGAATCATAGGGGTTATCAATTACACGTACAATATGGCCATCTGTCTTACTAAAAGTTGCTCCATACAAGGTGCCTCCACCTACTCCACCATGACTTCCCCCAAAATCAACTTGATACGAAACCAACTTCTCTGTTTCACACACCATTTTTATGGAAATTGATTCTTCCCAAGCAAAGGAATCGATAGAATCTCGGGCTCTTTCATCAGTGATTTCTCTAACTTTGTCATTGACAAAAAATTCCGCTATCGCTTTTCCATCGCTTAAATCTCCATCATAAGTCGGACGTGAATTTTCGCCCCAAGTAAAATCATCTGTTAATGCCCTAACAATAAATGAAACTACGGATTCCTGTAATATTTCATTATTCGTTTGAGGGAAATCGATACTAACTTCTGTATTAATGTCGTCAGTCTCCTTCCCATAGGAAACAGGAATAGTAGAGAAGTCTATTTCCATTATGGGTTCCTCTATTACAGAATCGACAACGGCAACGATACTATCAGTCACAACAACTGAGGGTTCATTGTTTTCTTTCGAGGAAAAGCCAATTATCCCAATTACAATACCAATAATCAATATGCATCCAAGAATTATTGGAATATAGTTCTTCTTAGCTTGTTGTGGATCTTCTGTTTCGTAACTGATAGCATCTTCTGTTTCGTTTTCTTGGTTAACCAATTCATCAAGATCAACATTTTCTTGTGAATCTTCATCTATATGAATCGGTGAAGGAGACTCTTCACTATTTATTGCATAACCACAATGCGGGCAAACTGAAACAGTATCACTAATATAGTGATTACATTCGGGACATTTCTTTACCATAATCTGTTAATTTGACTTTTTTTCTGTTCGCAATAAGCTATCAATTCTTGTTGCAGTTAAATCATCCATAGATGGCAGTACTATCACCACCATCCCAATATTGACTTTAGTTTTTAAATCTGCAATATCTTCGTTTTTTAATCTTATGCATCCTTCTGTATCTCGCGTTCCAATAGATTCGGGCTTATGGGTCCCGTGAATTCCTATACCTTTATGTCCAGGGACTTCTAATCGTAAAAACCAAGGACCATAAGCACCTTCAATCTTTCCTTTACCATCCTTAAAATCGTGTCCCCATGTTGACGCTTCCTCTATTTCAGTTATATGAAAAATACCTTCTGGAGTCTTTAAATCGCCAATACGGCCTTTATTCCCCGGATTCTTACCACAAGAAATACCATAAGTGTTTATCTCATTCCCTGAATAATCAAAGAGTTTTAAGGAAAGTGTCTCTTTGTCCACAATAATAAATCTTGCATTAGCAATTTTGTCAATCTTGTGATTATACCACATTTTTACACCAAACAGTCCTAAATATGGCACAATCACAAGAAAGGCTAAAAGCGCATACAAAACATTTCTCGTAGAGCTACTTCGTTTTTTCATTATCTAATATGAATATTCAACATTTAGCACCTTTGAAGCAGAGTAGAAATCATATTCATATGTAATATCTACTATATAACCTTGTGAAGGTGCATCTTGTTCTGTGAGAAGATGCGGTGTCTCATCTTCATCAAAGTAGAAATACAACAATTTCCTTTCACCCGATACAGAATTAGTGATGATTACAGCAAAATCTGTAAATTGAGAGGACTTGTTATATAAGCGTTTGAAGAAGACACTGTTTGGCTTAGCATCCTTTGGCTTTGTAAAGACTTGCCATTGATTTGTGCTATTAGGTGACGTGGAGATACCCGCATCAATTCTCATCTGCTCATCAATTTTCCCGATATATTGCTTTTCTTTGAAATAGTTGAGTAAGGCAATTCGACATTTAGTTGTGATTATTGTCTCCTTGCTATCCTGATTTCCAAATATACTATTCATGATAAAGAAATCTGTCTTATTTAAAATATAAGGAGAAGCGACATACCCTTCTTGCTTCTCTCCAGCTTGGGAATTAACCTTCACTTTTGCCCACTCACTATCATATTCATATGTAATAAGTTCTGTACCATATGGTAATGATGCCACCTTGTTGAAATCGGCACCAGCAGAACGTGAGGAGCGTAAGACAATAACGTTCGCCATGGAATAGTATCTTGGTGCCTCACGATCAATCTTCTCTGGCAGATATACATTATCATAATAGAAGTAACCACCGACTCCACAAATAATAACTGCCAGTAAAACAATGATACCTATTAATGTGCTATTACTTTTCTTAGCCTCTTGATATGCGACATTTGAAGGAGGCGTTGCTACTGGTGCTGAATAAGTAGAGGAAGTATCATTAGGAACTTGTTTGACTGGCGCATTCTGCTCTGCAGGAACAATCTTAGATGTTGTTTCCACCTGAGGCCTCACGGCTACCGATTCTACTTGTGCTACATCTTCTTCAGTTTGAACAGGTTGTTCAATAGTTACTTGATGAGTTCTCTGTTCTTCAAGGGATGACCCCCCTAAAGAGTTCTCTAATTGACTATTATCATGAGTCTGCTCAGAACCATTATCAGATTCTACAGTCTGGGGGTCGTCAAATAACTTTTCCCCACAATGTGGGCAAACAGGAGCCATATCACTAACAAAGTGATTACACTTCGGACATTTTACTACCATATTTTTATAAAGCTAAATTAACCAATAATGTAAAGCCAAAGCCTGCTGCAGCCCAAATCAGATAGGATTTAGCTGCATTAGGCAAATTGTTTCTTTTAACAAAATAGAGTACAAGACCTACAATAGGAATCAAGAAACAAATAATCTTCATTAAGATTCCTGCAGAATCCTCTACGTCCTCATAGAAATCCTCTCTTTCTTCAAGTGGAGTCTGGTTGTTAGTATTAACATTAGAAACTAATGTAGAATTACTTTGGTTCGACTCTGCAGGCTCTGATGAAAGCGAACTTAGTTCATTTCCACAATGTGGACAGATAGTAATGGTATCACTTATATAGTGATTACAATGTGGACATTTCTTTACCATAACAACTATTCTCTTTTATATTAATGAGATTGTTGGCGCTAAACAGATAATAGCGAGTAGAACCCACAAGCTAAAACAGCCTTTGGATTCTTTCCATATTAATCAAATCATATAACTCCGGGGATTTTTGATGCCAAATCCTGGATACTAAACGTACCGTCAATCTGTTGGATTTCCGTTTTCCCATGAAGAATGTCAAAGAACATTTTTGCCACTTTTTCTGGTTCAATAACGGCCTTGTTTCCTTCAGCATCTGTACCTAAATCATATTTGCGAAGAATCTGACTTCCCATCGCCGTAGCTCCTATCAGGAAATGATTCTGCAAACGTTCAAAATCAACCAAGTCTGTGGCTAGAACTTTACCAGCAATTGAATAACTATAAACCAACATCGTTTTTTGATCCTCAGATAGCATTGTCTTTAATTCATCAGTCTTGGCATCCATTTCGATAACACCTGTATTCTGCATCTGCTGAGTACCTTTATAAATTGCACCTAAATCTGCAAGACTTAAGTTGAATAGCTTTGATTCGGCCATAACTTCAATTGGGGTGCTACAGAATGCGCTTGGTAACAAAAGATAGTTAGCCCCTTCAAGATATACGCTATTTGAATTAAAGGTTCCCACAATGCAACTTTTCATGTCAATGCTTTTTGTCGAGAATACGCCACCAATTACAATACAGTCTTCGAGTTGTATTTCATCAGCATAAATACTACCTGCTACAAATGCATGATTAAGAGTAACTTTCTTTGCATTAATGTCAGCCATAAACATCAAGTCACATTCCTTTGCAAATGACGTTACAGAGTCAGAAGATGCTACTGATTTTCTCAAAATGACCTTGCCTTTTGCTTTGGTATTAACATGAAGTTCCAACTTGGTATACACGGCTCCGCAGATCTCTGCGTCACCACTTTCAATCTCTAACTTATTAGCATATACAGCGCCCTCAACCACAGCATCAGCCAATATAGTTACGTTTCGATCGAGTTCTGAGGCCGTATGTGGCAGAATAGAACTTCTAACCAGATTGTCCTTAAGAAGGACTTCGCCCTCCATACTAATAATGTTTAACTCCTTTTTCATATGTCTTTGTTTTTTTATTTCACGAATGTTTTGAATGAATTGTTCTCAAAAAAGCCTTTCATTATTGCCACAATCCTTTGACTGCGTGCAGATCCATCACTTACATCAGATAGCATCTTATTATAATATGCACCTATTCGGTTCTTATCGTCAATACTTACTTCCCGTTCCTTAAGGCTATTTGCAGAATTGAGCAAAGAATCTTTTGCCTCCTTATTTCCATCGATAATAGGATTCGCATATATAGTCGTTTTTAAGGATGATGATTCATCACCACTGAAGACGACGATGACAGGAGCATAGCAAACTTTGTTAGATTCCTCTGTGTCAATGCAGAATTTATCCTTGGCAATACTCAAAGATTTGTTACCTTTAATATAGCCTCCTGCAGTTGATATTAGGTTTTCAGCGTTGCTCTTCATCTTGGAGGCCTGAATGGCTATTCGTGCAGAATCACTTTCTTTTCCTGTCGTAGTTGCTACGGAAAGAAGGGAAGTTTCGATTCGACGATTTTGTTCCTGGCGTACTTGACTGACGAAGTCGAAACAAGGTTTAATCATTTGTTTAATACGGTTATTCATCTCCTTTGTAATTGTTTCAAAAAGAGATGTGTACCGAGATTTGATTCTGTTAAAGTCCTTGTTCATAACCTCATGCTTATACTCCAATTCTTTACATTGCTGCATGAGTTCACCTGCAAGAGCATGCATTTCGGCTTCAATTCCCGCATTCTGTAAAGTCAGATTTTGCTCAATTAGAGACGAGAAACCAGAAGTTACACTATTAACTATTTCTTTCTCATTATTAACTTTTGAAGCAACGTTTGCAGTCTTAAAACCTATGATAGAACCCGTCAAAGTTCCAACGTGGTTTCCACAACGATCCACACTATTATCAAATGGCGTTGTGTTAACCTTTACATTAACATCTATATCTTTAACCTTCTCTTCTTCAACAGATTCTACATATACTTTTGTTCCGTCTTTTAATGTCACCTCATTACGTGAGTAGACGCTACCATTAATATACAATCTAAAATGGTGGTCAGTGTATTTTACGCCAAGGGTTTTCGTTTCTGTATAACTCATAGACAGCCCTCCTTATAATGTTTGAAACTTACCATCGAATAATTTCATCATAACATCCTTTAGGCGTTTAGGAACATCAGCTTTGTCAACCATCTCTGCATATTGGTTTGCGATGTTTGCACTTTGGCTGTCATCAGTTTTCCATTCTATTGACTTAACAATAGCATCTAAAGTCTGAATGGTCTTTTGATAAGCAACATCACCTAATGCAGATTTTAAAGTCTGGTTATCCTTTATCATGGATGCACCACTTCTGAGCTCCGTATTCTCCTCATCGATAATCATTGGAACATAGTATATCTTCTCTTCTTCTATCTTTGAGTTCCATAAGTTTTGGGTTGTTCGCTCTTGTTGTTTATCATGCTTTATGTATTCACCAGCAGCAGTGATCAAATTTTGAGCGTTTCTCTTGATGTGAGCGGCCGCAATAGCCTGTGTCGCAGTCAGACTTTCCGATTGTAGGACAGGTACTCCAGACACCAAACCATAGATGCGATTTTGTAACTGTTTTACCTGCTGTGAGCAATAATCCATCAAAGGTTTGTCTAATTCGGAGATTCGATTTCTCAGCTCTTGATTAAGACTGCCAAACAATTTGGCATATCTTGAACCAATCATGTTATAGTCACCAGTCATTCTTGATTGCAGACTTTGTAAAGCCTTCTGCTGTTGCATAAGTTCAATAGCAAGTGCTCTGGTCTTAGCATTCTCATTTGCCAATTTTTGTGCAATCTGGCTAATAACGACATTAAAGAAACCGACATCGAGCTTACCGCAAATTTGCTCAGTTGAAGACTTCTCCTGAGCGATTACAGCCGTTTCCATAGCGGCAACAGCTCCTGTCGTCATATCAACTTTATTTGACACCACGTCTATCTTATCAGCCATTGGCTGTGTACTGACATGGATATCATACTGGTCATTACTATCAAAAATTCCCATAGTTGTTCTATCTTTAAGTTAAAAATAGTCATTCCTCCATTAAATCAACTTCAGCTCCAGCAGCTTCAATTGATTTCTTTAATTCTTCTGCTTCTTCACGAGAGAGGTTCTGAATAATAGGAGTAGGTGCAGATTCTACTAAATTTTTCGCTTCTTCTAGTCCCAAACCAAATGTCTCTTTTATAGCTTTCACAACCTGAAGTTTGGCAGCTCCTGCTGACATCAAGATAACAGAATATGATTTCCCTGTTTCAGGTTCATCATTTTCAGGTGCATCACTTTCAGATGCATTTTCTGGTTGGCTATTTTCTGAAATCTGGCTTTCATCATTGGATGTATTCTCACTTAAATCATCTGTAGGCATCTCCTGTCCAGAATTTGGTATGGTTTCTCCTTGCGGCTCAACAGCATTTGTACTTTGTTTTTGTTCGTCTATCTCCGTCAAGGTATTGGCCGCATATTGAGCCACATTTAATGACAATTGTTCTGAAACGGAATCATCTACTGATGGGGATGGTGGTAGTACAGATGCTTGTGCATATAATGGATTAATGCTAGCCAACGGCCGACGACGGTCATCCAATTGATCTTGATTATCCCCTGCTGATACCAAGTCCTTTGCAAGACGGTCACGCAAAGAGGCATCGTAATACTCAATGTATTCGAAATTACGAGCTCTTTCATCGATGTCATCTTTCAAGCGATCCATATATTCATCAAAATCTTCCTGCGCTTTTCTAAACTGCTGTGATTGCAGTTCAAAGGCAGCGAGATTGTTCTCGTCTTGCTTGTCAGATTTATTCTCCAATTCTTCAGATTTTTTCCCTGCGAGCATCTGATTCTTCATCGAACTCTTTATTTCCGCAACACTTTCAACGGTAGCCTGTGCTGCAAGGAATTTCGTCATATTGCTTCGCATAATATTCAGCAAGTCATCGCTGGACGTTCTATTACGGCCATAGAAGTCTTCCGTATCTTGATGCCATTTATTAAGATAATCAATCTTTTGATTCTTTATATCATTATAAATCCTCATTCGTTCGATTCTAGTTTCAGCCAATAGATTTTGTACAATTGGAGCAACTATTTCTTCCTGAATCTGGCTAATTCCAAATGGCATAGTTGTTATTGTGCCATCTTCTGCTACCCAGTTACCTGTCTGAGCATCGTACTTTACCCTTGAACTTTCCTTTAACTGGAAGGGTTTGTAGCCCTCTACTGTATCTGAATAGTTGAAGTTCGTGTTTCGAATCTTCTCAATTTCATCATGCTCCAATAGCGGAGAATAATGATTATATGAATTCTTAAGAATAGTAAATAGTAGTTGGTTAGAACTATCAATTAATTTGTTATTTGATGCAACCTTCATAGTGGCAACAGTTTGTACTGCGACACCAATGTTTGCTATCAGGTGTTTTAAGACACCTTCAAAATCTTCGTTCTCTTTTGCAAATTGAGCTTGGAAGTCACTAATCTTTTTAAATTCTTCCATCTCCTTGTCAAAGCGGTTCTCATAGAAAACGGGAATTGTTATTTCATTATCAATTTCCGTGGTCGCGAACATATCAAGATAGTTCATTTGTTTACTACCAGGAAGTATAAACGGGACCTTTATATTCTTTGTAGAAACATCAGAAAGATAATAAGCGCCTGTACGTAATGTACGATCCATCGTGCCGAAATAATCGTAGAATTTCACGTCTTGAATAGAACTTGAGTAATTTGACGTTTCTACCTCCTCTACCTGTTCTGACTTCTCTACGACAGGTGCTTCGGTAGAGAGCTTTTCAAGGTCTTTTAATGTATTGACAAGTGCTGATGGGTTATTTGCAACTTGAAGGCTTACATTTGTTGGAGCAACGCCATCAGTCAAGTCTACTACAACACTCTTGTCACCAAAGGCGACCTTTTTAGCCACGGGTATGTAAACAGCTCCGATTTTATTAACTCTGTAATCTCTGAAAATACCCGCTTTCGCATTAGATAATTCCTGTTTCTTTTGTTCAATTTCATCAATATTGGATTGAATGTTCTTCTTAAAGTTATACGTCTTAAATAAGTATGCGCAACCTGCAATAGCCACGATTGCACCTATTATAGGATTTACAATTAGAAGGACTAATCCTATCACCAACAAAGCTCCGCCTATCACATAATCTCTGCCTACATGATTAGCGCTCTCATTAATTGACGCTATCTCGCCGTCTAACTCTTCACTCTTTTTGTCAAAATCATCCTCTTGATCGATGATTTTTTGAGCTGCATTTAGATAGAAATCAAACAACACTTGTGCTTGATCCTGATAAACATCCCTTGAGGATTCAAATACTTTACCTTTCATAATTTTATAGTTTAATAAGTTCTCAATCTTTGTGATAAAATTGTTTTTGCGTTCTCTAATTCAGAAAGTAATTGGTCAATTGATGCATTTGAATTAACCAGTGACATAATGCGGTCTATCGAACTGCTTAACATATTTTCTTGCATATTTGCTGCTGCTGAACTACTAGGTGAGACATATCCAACCCTTTCTACAAACTTTGAGATTTCTGTTTGTATGTCAGGACTAATAGATTTGTTTAAGGATGCAGCTAATTTCATCTGCGCAGCTTTTGCTGCTAACATATCAGTGTTTGCATGTCTGACCTGACTTTTTGTTGCGACTTCGGACATCCTATTGACAGATGCATTTGCAACAATTAACCATACAACAAATACGAAAAGGAAGCATGCCTGCAAAAATAATTGCCAATTAAAGGATACTCTATATGCATATCCCATAACTATGCACGAAAATATTAAAGGCACGTAAGTCCACAATGCGTACATTTTTACTCCAGTGGCTGGCACATCGCTTGCAAATTTTTCTGTAGAAACAAACAGACCGCCATATACATAAAGAGCTAGTGTGTACGCAATAACCAGCACACTCCCATCTAGAATCAGTACTTTTTTATCTTCAAATGCGCCTGAGAGTAAAACACATAAAAATACAATAAGGCCTACACCTATCAGCCAAATAAAGAAATTGGATATTTTCATAATGCTACCTTATTTTATTACCACATTTGGGACAGAAATTGGAGTCATTAGGCACTTCAGCTCCACATCTTGAACAAAAACTAGATGCTACAGGAGCCGTTTGCAATGGTGTACCACAATTAACGCATCTTCTACTATTGTTTAAATTGTCAGACCCACATTTGGGGCAAGGAAAATATTGCTTACCACAATTTGGACAGAAACGACTTACATTTGTGTCATATTTGCGGCCACAATTTCCACAGTACACCATATGTGCATTGGGATTTACTTGCTGCTGGGGTTGTTGTGGTTGCATTTGCTGGGGTTGGTTATAAGATCCACCTTGTCGCGAAGATGAATTCATTGAATTTACCATACCCATTGCAAGTACAGCTCCCAAAAGCCCATTGCCACCACCTGATAAATTATTGATGGCTTTTTCCTGTATATCAAGAATACGCTGACGTTCAAATGATTCTCTATCAGTACCAAAACCACTGGCCATCATAAGTCCTTCTTGACTGGTATCTTGAGTAATACGTACGTTGAAGTCAACAAATTGCAATCCCCAATCTTGAATAAGTTGTAGGCAAACATTTTGTGATTGCTGGGAGATAATGCTTAATCGTGAGTTGATTTCTGCTACAGTTATACCAAGTTGATCTACCAATTGTGATATTTTTTCTGAAATGACCCGAGTAACTCTGCCTTGAATTGCTTTAATCATATCAGATTCGCTGAAACATGGATTCCCATTGACAAGTTTTAAAAAGAATGGTTCACCTTCTTCTACTTTAATGCCGACATTAGCGATTGCAATTGCTGGAAATCCTTGTGGTTTAGTAGGATCCTTCAACAAGAAAGTGTCTGTCACAATTTCCATGTTAACTAAATCAGCCTTATTGATAAACCATACTGCGGCCAAAACAGGATTACTGCCGCCGAATGGCAAGCCAAAAAGTTTTCTCACAATGGGCAAGTTAGCCGAATCTAGTGTATAAGGTCTTGGGCCATTTGGAGGGAATTTCATTTCTATCCTTCCTCCTAAAACCAGAAGCGCTTCCTGACCTTGACGTACATTCAATTGCGTGTTCGATGAAAGATTCTTCTCTGGATATTCATAAGCGAAGATTTTTCTTCCCCCGATATCAAAGTTAGCATGATCAATGATAGCCATAAGCTTTCAATATCTTTATGTCTCGCAGCTACCCCTATACAAGACGGTTTTAGCTATTGATCCCTCACATATAATAAAAAGTGTGGGTCGCTGTACATGTTGCTCGTCCCACTCGCTAGGGCGTCTCGCATTGCCCGTCTCTCAAGGAAGAGCAACGCAGAAGCCCACACATGTATGCAAAGACACACACATACACGTCTCATATTGACGTAATGTGGGCATTCGTTTACATACCCTATGAGCATCTACTGTTGCTTTGGTTCTGAGAGACTCTTTTCTTGTTTGCGAGACAATTTAGCGAGTCAAAGAACAAAGCGCCATAGTAGACACTTTTCTATATATGTATCCCCACTCATCAGCTTCAGCTTTCGCATAGCGTCAACGCGGAGATGCTGCAAATATACAAAAATTTATCCGTATAAGGTTATTTTTTACCATTTTTTTGCAATTTTTCTTTCCAAATATGATGCCAACATTTCATATTTTGGATAAATTTTGTCTCCTTATATCAAATTGATGGATGTACTATTAGTCAATATTAGAAGATTTAATGGTGCTAGATTGATCGCCCATTTCCGTATTTTCTGTTATAGGGATCTCCGGTACGTAGTTCTTCAAGCGCATTGAAAGTACCATCACGCCAATAGTATTCTATCATGGGGCTTGCAGCATCCCAGAGGTCGACACAGAGCATATCCCTGTCACCGCCATCTTGGCTAATGAAGGCTTCGATTGCATCA
>Ga0326511_10004103_pt1 | contig 11669 bp, 16 predicted proteins | sample 0_2496_0518_D_FD_203701 | JGI IMG/M metagenome (GOLD analysis project Ga0326511, IMG submission 203701) | Bovine rumen microbial communities from UC Davis, California, United States - 0_2496_0518 | ecosystem: Host-associated > Mammals > Digestive system > Stomach > Rumen | place: USA...
CTTTTGCATTTCTCGGATCCTGACGGTCTCCGCTTCACCCTGCTTCTTATGGAACGTTACTGCATGTTAATATTTCCTATTTTACTTTATGCCTTTACAAGCTTTCCAGCCTTAAGTAACTCTAAAAGCTGAGTATTCTGCTCGGCTGTGCCTTTGTATTTACTGATACCATTAGCCGCCGCTATGAGCTTTCTGTGAGTATAGGAGAAATCTACGCCTATCGTCCTCAGAGCTACCGCAATGCTGTCTGTCAGACCTTCGTATGCTGGATAGTATTCGACAGTTGCCTGTGGTTTTGGATTTTCAGCATCGTAACGCAGCAGGTTGTAGTCAACGACTATTTTCTTTAGGGTTGCCGCCTGAGTGGTTGATGTACAGTATACCGGCATAAGACGGTCTATATAGTCTGCGTAGGATACGGATTCCTTAAGCTTGCATCTTTTCGTATAATAACTGCCAGTTACAAGCTTTAAATAATCCTCTATGCTTTCCTTGTAGCTGTCAAAGACCTTGAAATAGGCATAAATCGAAGTCAGGACTCCTTTTTTATACTCTTCCTTTGTTTTTAATCTGACCTTTTTGCCTTTCCATGTGCTGCTTATCTTCATCCCGAACAAATTATTGTAGTTTTTTGCCAGCAGGCTCTGCCCATATTTTCCTTCATTGCAGGCATGGGCTATTACTGCAGACGGATATGCAATACCATACTTTTCACATAAAATTACAACATCGTTTGCAATCTGTTCTATGAAATATTCTGCCTGCTTCGTTGTAACCATGAACGACCTCCTTATATCGTATCTGAATAATAGTTCTTTGACGATATTCCAAGACACACTCCAAGGAAGGTGTCAATTGCGGTAATTGTACCCACGATCTGCTCGCCGTAGGGGAAGCCCCATATCCTTGCGATCGCGAAATAGAACGTACCAAGCGCAGGTAAGAGGATTTGAGCGCCCCATTTAAGAATATCATACGTCTGATTTGATAGTTTCATCAAATTCACCCCTTTCCACATACTGCCAATCATCGGCTGTAAGGTCATTTATTGCATCTTCCATTTTATCCCAATACCACACTTTAGAAACATTGCTGCAATGTTCAATATAATTTTCCCCGTCATAGGTCAGATAATGATCTTTTGTCCATGACGCGCGAAAACATCTTGACTGCCGTTTAAATATCTCAGAGTTGAACTTCATAGATTTCAACCTTCGAAAGATTTTTAAATGTTCAATCCTCTTTCGATTAGAAAATTATTAAGGTCTTTTTTTGCATCAAGTAAGGGTGATTTATCCGTATCATCTATCGCGTTATCAATCAGTGCCAGAATTGACTTCTGCAAAACTGACATTCCTTTATCCATAGCGTCAAGCCTTGCCTTATCCCTTGCCAAAAAGCCGTGTATCTTGTCTATCTCCGCTTCAAGTTCCTGCACTCTCTCTGATACATGCTTAACGTCATTTGTCGCCCTTCCCTTAAACTTAATGACAATATCCACAACCTTATCAATTGTGATAACCGCGCCACAAAGGGAAAGAATCGCGGTCATTGTTTCGGGATTCATCCGGGTTCACCTCCCTTTACCCCTTATTCACCTCATACATTGTATGAATTCCGTACTTTTCACAAGCCCTATGCTCCATCTGACAACCTCTGTACTCGTCCGTTGCGCTCTGCCTTAATCTGTTCATCTGTCTTATCCTTCATTGGTTGACTAATAAATACTTTCATGGTCTGTAATCCTTTCTCATAATTTCACACCCTCAATCTGCGCCCTAACTTCAAGCGCATGTAAATATCCACCCATACATCTCTTCTGCTCGTTCAATAGTTCAAGGCTACAAGTAGGTTCAAAATCAAGTGTACCTGCTTCGTACTTGATAGTCATAGAGTGAAGTTTTTCATATCTGATTTTTGTCTGATAGTATTCAGCCTTGAATCTGTCCTTGTAGTCTGCTGACTGCATCATTTCTATTGTGTCTTTTAATTCCATTTTTTCCTTCCTTTCACTGCCCCATCCATCCAAAGATTACAAACAATAAGTCTTGCTCATTGCATTACTCACTTCCTTTCGGTCGGTGCTTCACTTACCGTATGCTGTGAACTGTTCATGGGACCGTTAGTTTTCATTTCTAAATTTTACTAATTCTACTAATTCTCCTCGGTAGCTGGTTTATATTCTTCGTTTGTAATCAATTTATATTCCTCTGCTGTAAGCTTGCCTTTTTCCACGAACAATGCTACATGTTCGTTCTTATAAAAACCCATATCATAGTATTTCTTGACTGTCTTATATAATGCACTCATTTATAAATTGACTCCCTTCTTGAACATTTATATGCCATCAACGACACCATTTGTAAGTAACTTGTAGGCTGATAGAATCCGTTGTTATGGTATATAGGTGGAAGCTTGCTGTCATAACATGCAGGCAATTTATAGCCATATATTTTATCAAGGTCAGCATCTACCCATGTCCATCCATTGTTTAAGCTTGCATCGTTCGTCATAATCCGGTCATCCTTCTAAAAGAGTATCTGTTGCAAGTGCCGTGTACATGATCTGTGCTTCCCTTGCAGCTTCCCTGAGTTCCTGTTCGCTTGTTTCGCCTAAGACAAAATACCATCCTTCGGGATATCTGCTTAATGCCACAAGCTTTGCATGGTGAAACTCCGTAACCTGTTCTGATTCGCTGTCAGTTACAGTTACTGTTTCAATGCCGTCGAAAGTTTCCTCCGAGATATCACCATCATAAACGTAGTTGTTGCCATTCATGGTCACGTTTTCAAGGATTGTTCCATTTCCTAAATCAACTGTGTACATTGTTTTTCTTTGCCTCGCTTTCCTTTTCTTTTTTGTCAAGTATCACATAACTGTATTTAAGTCTCGAAATGCAGTCTGCTGGAACATGGTACTTTTCGGCTATGCACTCCCTGACTTCTTTTTCACTTAATACTTTTGCATTCTGCATATTATGCCACCAATTTGTCCTTTAGTTCGTATATTTTTTCAATTTCCCACATGGTCATGTGCTTTCCAAAAGAGCCTATCCATGATCTGAATTGTTCATTTGTAGACTTACCAAGCTCTGTAAGCTTCTTCAGCCTGTATTCCTCTCGATAGATAGTGTCTGGTGCAAGTCGTTCAATGATATGTCCTGATTTTGTAACTCTGTAGATTCTATTAAGATATTTAAAATCCCTGTCAACCCTATGAATCTGGGTTTTCTTTTGATTTATGAAAAGTTTCAGATTCTCACATATTGGGTAAATGCCATCAAGTACACTCCATAAGAAATCCTTGCTTTTGTGGATGATACTTATATCATCCATATAGCGTCCATATCTTTTGCACTGCCTTACAATCTTACAGTAATTGTCTATCCTTGTCGGAAAGAAGATACTGAACAGCTGTGATGCCTGATTTCCGATGTTTAAGGACTTGCTCATATATCTTTTGCCTAAAGGCTTTTCATATAAATGGTCCAATGCAACATATACCGTGTCATAGCACTGTGCATATTCATCGTCAGACATCCACGACACATCAACTTTGAAACTGTCAAGTATAGTCCATATCATATACTCGTCAAACTGGGTATATGGAATGTGATGCATTATCTCTTCATACAGCCTGTAATGGTTGATATTGTCATAGAATTTTCTGAAATCAATCAGCAGCACATAAAAATGATTGTTTCCATACTCCCTATAGGCACTTGCCAGATATTGTTTGAATCTCTTCCTTGCAAGCTCTGTTCCCTTGCCGTCCTGTGAGGCATAGTTGTCATATATCAGATACTTTCTTAACATCGGTTCAAGATATCCGTCTATGTAACTGTGTATTATCATCCTGTCATATGGGATATTTCCCTGTATCTTCCTTAAATGACCTCTTTCGCTTATCAGAAATGGCTTCATGTTCTCTATCTTCCAAGTTCTTGATGGAAGTTCATCCTGCGCCCTTCCAATCTCTACAAGCTCATTGCTCATGAACTGTATCGTAAGCGGTTTTTTTGGTGAACTCTTTCTGACCTTTTCCGCAGACAGATGTAAGTTGTCTGCATTTAATGTGATTTCTTCACTTGTCATTGATTATTAAGTTCTTTCTTTGTTATCTCATTTCCATTTATATCACGGTATGTTCAGCCCCTTCTCGTAAGTCGGTGCATCCGTGGTCACTTGTTCCTTTTTAGGGGAAAGACACTATCTCCATGCAATCTAAGTTAGGCTGGAAATGACACTCAGTATTTCCTAAAGCGACTGCATTCGGGCGAAGACCATTCCACGTATTCGACGGCGTGTTGTTATTCGCGTTCCCGTTGTTTTCAACATTCGCGAAATTCGAAGCGGAGACATCAGACAGTGCCTTAAAAGATATTTTGGATATTACATTTTCTGTTCGGTTTCATTCTTTGCATTTAACATTTCATCAAGAATATCTTCCGAAATGCCTACGTAGGCTTTATCCGACCCATCTTCGATGTAGGTTCTCGGATACTGTTTACGCTTCTTATCGTCAGATTTTATCATGTTGTCTATTTTATGCGCTATTGACTTTGCATCCTTGCTCAGATCAACATACTTCTGTAAGTTTGTTCCTTTGAGCGTTTTAGTTCCTACATGATTTAACTGTGTTGACAGTTCATAGCATAAGCCCTTTGCCTTAATCCATCCCTTGCGTCTTTCGGCAAAATCTATATCATACCACGCATATATGGCATTTGCTGAATATACAAAGTTTTCAAGCTTTTCCGCTGTATCGAGGATATTGTACAGTTTCTTGATTACATAGTTTCTTGCAATCTTGTTCTGTGCTTCGTCCTCATACACTACCGACATATCCTTGTTTATGTCATGTATCAGATAGTTTTCAGCTGTTGTATATAGTTTCCCTGCAAGGTCGCCTATGATAAAATGCGTCTCTTTCAGTGGCTTATACCTGTCATCACACCAATGTTTATTTTTCTTGGACATAATTTTATGTTTTCTCCTGTTACGTTCAATCGGGTGCCCACCGCAAGGGTGGGCGATTACCCGATTAAACTAAGATTGCATACGGGCGAAGACCAACCCACGTAGTCGACGGCGTGTGGCTAGTCGCGCCCCCGGTGTCCCCAACATCCGCGAAATGCGAAGCGGAGACAATATCACGCAGCCATGAGTTCTGCCTGAGAAAAGCATACACAGGCTCAAGCTCAAATAACTTGAACTGTCCCCACTGTGTACCGATGTTATATCCCGATGAATAAGCGGCATTATTTAATCCGCAGCCCCATGCGCTGTGTCCGTAAAGGTTTACTTCCGATGGAAGTTCGACATCCGCATCCTGATATCCCCAGCCTAATGCGCCTCCAGCACCACGACTTGTACTCATTAGTTCTCTATGGGTGGCGATATGGTCAGCTCCAAAATCGGCAACGAATATAGACTTACAATATTCCCTACCCTTACCATCAGTTCTTGTCCTGTATGCACAATTGGCATATCCGTGACCGCTGTCATTAGCATCATCAATAAGGAATGCTTCTGGACTGACGATATTGTTATCATACATAATTATTAGACCAGGTTTGGTAAATTCAGTATCGCCTTTTCTATACTGGAAATTGGTATTATCCACGATTCTGCATTTCCTGTTATTGATATTCCAATAATCGCCGTTCCATAATTCCGTGAAGTCTCCTGCGGCTATCATGGCTTTCTGTTCAGCCGTGAAGGACGTTCCCAAATTTTTGTTCCTGAAGCCTGTTCTCCAGTTGCCGTTCCTTATGAGGATGTAGACTTTCTCCGCACTGTCCGTTGCGGAATCGTGTACCTCGTTCACCGCCCCGACAATGCTTGTTTTGTCAGTTGTTTCCAACGCTGAGAGTGAACCGATGCTGCTGTTACGATTTTCCAAAGCTGTCGCAATCCTCTGCGCCGTGCTGTCCAATGCCGGCGGGTTAGTTATTTTCTGTAATGCCATTTCTTTTTATACCTCCTGATAATATGTTATGTTCAGCGCGCCATTTACCACGCTGAAAAGATTCTGGAAATTCCCTAACTGCTCCGTCAGGCTGTCCGATGCCGCTATGTTCGTTCCGACCGTCAGGGTGTCACCGATAGCAATTGGTGCGGTTACGGTGTAGAGGACGCTATTATAGATCAGCTGGTTTCCGGTGGAATAAGCCTTAGATGATGTTGAGGATCCTTCAACCGGAGCCACAAAGTCATTAGCTGCCTGTCCTGCCTGCTCTGCATAGTATTTTGCGTTGTTATGATACTGATCGGCATCAGATCCGACATCCTCTCCATCAATAGTGCCGACCGCCCAGGCTTCAGCCGCGTCTGCATTTGATGCTGCAGCTGTTGCATTATTCGCTGCAGCTGCAGAATAACCGGAGGCATTGGTCTCTGATCTTGCCGCATTGGATGCTGATTTTGCCGCATTGTCTGCCGATGTCGATGCATTGGATGCATAAGTTGATGCGTTGGATGCTGATTTTGCCGCATTGTCTGCCGATGTCGATGCATTAGTCTCGGACGTTGCCGCATCGTCGGCCGCATCCGAAGCCGAAGATGCATAGTTGGAAATTGTAGTTATTGCATCTATCGCAGTAGATGCAGAAGTTGCAGCAGAAGTTGCAGATGTTGCCGCCGCTGCTGCTGATTTTGCTGCCGCAGCCGCATTTTCCGCAGTCTGATCATCGGTGCATTTAAACCAATAAGCTCTGTTAACCGTTTCTTCTCCATCTACCGTTATGACCGGCGGATTTCCTTTTTCTACGTCTACAATCGCTATATAGCAGTTGCCATAATGTGTGACCATGTCCAGAATCTCATAGTCGGTCTCTTCGTCATAAACGCCTTTAGGCGTTATCGCCACCTTACCGGCGTCTCCTGATAATGCCATAATCTACCTCCTAATTTATAGTCCAGATCAAGTGACCTTTGTCTGTTGATTCTTCGCTCACTTCAAACCCCCAGCCCTCATCCGTCGAGAACATCAGATGCATCGTTGACGTATCTACTTCGCAGGAAGGGACTGCAAGAGTCTCAAGATCTTCCACAAGATCCTCCATATCGCTGTAAGTTGATGCCGCCTGCTGCGCGTAGTACATTGCATTATCTGTATCTTCTCCCGTACGGCTTCCGGTATTTCCATGAGCATAAGATTCTGCTTCCTGGGCATAACCTTCGCCTAACGTGATATATGACTGAGCCGTCTCAGCATCAGTCTCGATGCTGTCAATGATCGCATCAGCTTCCTCAAGCAGCTCCTCAAATTTAGAGATGTAAGAAGAGCTCTTGACGGCACTGTCTGAGACGGTATTTCTTTCAACGAAAAACGTAAATTTCGCAGAAGATACAACAGAATTTCCAAAATCAAATTTAATGTCGCATAGAACCTTACCTGCAGCTGCCAGTTCGGATCCTAAAAAGGTATATACCCAGACATCATCCACTAACTCCGGAGTACCTACCACAACAGTTCCGTCCGGTTTTGAGAAATTCAGAGTAGGAGTCGCATCTGAAGCTTCATATTTTGCTGAGCCATTCATAACCGCTATCCTCAGGGTCTCCTCTCCTGCATCGCCCTGGGTAAATCTATAGCCCGTATCCAAAGCCGCAGTCTTGGCCATATCGACGCGTATGTCATAATATAATTTCGCCATCAGCTCACCACCTCTCCTAAGATCACATAGGATCCATTAATCTTCGCACAAAGCACTATATCTCCCACTGTCGGGCTGTAAGAGCTCAGATATTTATAACTTTTCGACCTCTGGGAACTGTCCCCGTAAAAAGTAAGATAAGGCGCTCCACTAGTCACCGCCGTAACCTCTGCCATGTGAAAAGATACGTCAGACTTCGACGGTTTCTGCAGGGAGTCGGCCATTTCGTTAGCTGTCATAAAACTCATATCATCACCGCCTTATTACATGAATGATGCATCTTTCCACCCGGGCTCAATTCCATTTCCCATGCATATTCGATATATTTGTCGTCAATCTCAAGGTCCTCACAGGTCACCCTGAGACAGTTACGATATCCATGTCCGGGCATATTAAGAGTATCAAAGCTTATAGTCTCAGTTACCTGCGATGCTGTGAGCGCTGCTCGCCTCACGAGACTATCCAGGACTGTCTGCGAAGCAACGTCTGAGACCGACTGTACATCCGTGATAACACGGCCTCTGTTGACCGTAGATGAAATAATGCTCTCATCAGTTACCGTATAAACACTGCGCAATCTGTCGGAATCTGCATCATCCGTATATCTGATGAATCGATTTGGGATTTCAAAAAGATCCGAAGATTTCTGCACTCCGTCAAACATAACCGACCTGTCATTTGCCTGGTAACTCATCTGTATGGTTCTCATTTCCGGAAAGATGAAGGGCTCCGCTATCGGATTTCCATAATCATCGAAGTACAATGGGAAGTAATTAATGGCATCGAGCATATCGTTGATGACTGTCAGCTGTGAAGTTCCTATTTCATACTCTTTATCAGAAGTCCTGGTCAATGTAGAATCCGCTTCGACCGTGTAATTATCATAAATTTCAGCAACTAACTGTGTTATTGCCGATGTATAAACAGTCCCGGAAGAAACCAGATAGTTATCTTCCAGCGAGACATCAAGGCACATCTTCGCAAGATCATAGCCCTCTACCGTCACGTAGGCTGAGCGGTTACTCAGCCTCTCCGACGGATTTATAAGAAAAGTTCCAAGAGGGTACTTAAGCCAGTGATTATTTGGAGCCAATAAGCAGAAATACGGCACAATGCGCTCATCGACCGCATTGATGTCCAATATTTCGCTCTTCAGAGCCGTTAGTGAGCATGTCCTCATGACTTCCTGGGTGGAATCAAAGGAGATGGAGCCGCTGGCATTCGTCAGCGCTCCGATCGTATTTCCGGAGGTATCCCGGACAAGAAATTCGTACCTCACTGTCCGGTTCCTCTCGAGCATCGCCCTGACCTCTGCATCAGAGTAGATATCCTGGGAAAGATCTATGTTATTCAAGGAGATCCACCTCCTCCGCATCGACCTGCGATAAAGTAAGTTCTATCGTGTAGCCTTTATTTAAGTAAGTCCTGCTGATCGGCAACGAATCAACAGCACATGCATAGCTGAAGTCTGCTCTCTTGCACCAGCAGGAATGCTCTGACATCATCATCGCCAGAAGGATTTCGTACTGCTCTATGGTCACGTAGCAGGATATTGTGAGAGAATGGTTTTTCCAATCTGAAGACTCTCTTACAGGCCATTCGCGGCCTATCATGTGACTGTAGTTATACTCCTTAGATGCTGACTGTGATATTTCCAGCTGCTGATCTTCAGAGAGGAAAAGATTTACATAAGTTTCATCATCAAAGTCGTATACAACAAGGCCCTTATGCTCCACCATGATCGTAACTGAGTTCGAGTCAGCATAACCGCCGCCGGACAGATAGCTTCTGATAGCGTACTCATATTTAACCCCGGAAATCGGCGTGTAATCATGATAAATCACCATCTCATCGTCTACATCGAGCTGACCTAAAATCTGCCAGTTGTCCGCTCCGTATTCCGACCGGACAACATAAGCCTTGGTCGGTTCACTTCCTTCTGATGAAAGTCCATCATCTGATGAATCCTGAGCATCAGCATCATCAAGCTCAAGAGAACGTCTTATATCTATGCCATATTTACTATTTGCATATGCATAGCAGGTATAGACCGCCGGCTTTTCAGTGCTCAGGACGAAGCTCTGAGCTATCCAGTTAGAGAAGTAGCCATATATGTTCATGGTCCTTATCCTTACCGAATAAGAATCGTCTTCAAGCATTATGTTCGGAGTGAATGAGGTCACGTTCTGTCCGATCTGGACTCCGGACTCATAAATTCTTTCGTCATTGTAAAAAATCTCAATCTCGAAAGTATCCTGATCTGTTGAAGTCCATGTGATAGTCGGGATCGACGAATTTGTGATATCAGTGATCTCCGGATCCTCTGACTGGCCAACTACTACAAAATCTGCATAATTATATGCACTAGTCAATCCATCAGAGTTTGTTACTCTCACCCTGACTGTATAATTGCCGGTATCAAAAGTGCTGGCAGCAAATTCATAATACGTTCTGCTGTCGCTTACTACGACAGTCGTATAAGACGTTTCATCCTCTGCTTTATATCCAAGCTCAAAGGCAGTCTGAGGAACTGACAGCGCATCCTCATAAGCAAAGGTAAATATTTGCAAAACGTCGTTCCGAATATTGACCTCTCTGGGATAGGTCACTTCACATGTAGGAGTCGAACCGCAATATGCAGATGATACCGCGCTTGTCGCACTCACTCCGTCCGCGTTGGTTGCCTGGACATACCAGTACACAGTGCCAACCGAAAATCTATTAGCCGCGAAAGTATAGGATGTCGCTCCAGCCGATAATGTAATCGCGTTATAAGAGCCGGCTCCGGACATCTTCCAGTAAAGCTTTGTCGAAGTAACGTTTAAATCGGTGGTTATAGCCCATTCAAAAGTATTTGCTAAGCTCTTTGGAATCGTAGTACCGATAGGGCTTGTCAGAGACACGCTTATCGGCTGTCCGCAGGTAAATGTTCTCGAAGCGGAGGCATTGCTGATTCCATCCGTATTTGATGCTTTGATATACCATCGAATCGTACCAAGTGGGAATGTATTAGCAGCTATATCATATTCATCGTCATCTGTCGGAAGAGTGATCGTGTTCCAGGATGATGATGTAGTCTTTTTCCAGTAAAGCTTAACTGAGGAAACTGTAATGCTGCAGCTTACTGACCACTTGAATGTATTTACTATGCTCCTTGTCAATGTCGCATTATTTGCCGGACTTGAAAGTTTAACAGTTATCGGATAACCGGAAGTAAATGCTGCAACGCTTGACGTAACTGTTGCATCTGTATTTACAATCTTCAGATACCACTGGATAGTTCCTATTGGAAATGTATTTGCATTAAATGTATAAGCTCTTACATCTTTGGAAACTGTCACAGCGTTATAACTCGTAGCCGTACTCAGCTTCCAGTAAAGAGTCTGACTCGTTACATCCACCTTTGACGTGACCGACCAGCTAAATTTGACTTTTTTCCCTCTCTCGACGGTTGTTTCATCCGGTGAAAGATCTGTGACGCTGGGAGCGTACATACCCACATCGAAAGAACGCGTTACGCTCTGTTTCGAGGAATATGTGCATACAGCCTTAACATACCAAAGCCATGTACCTACGCTTAAATATTTAGCGGCAAAAGTATAACTATACTTTCCTTCAGATAATGTATCCTGCGGAATGTTAATAGAATTCCAGGTCGATGCAGTACTTTTTTTGTAATATAAGGTTTGAGATACATAGGTATCATCAGTCGAAAGAGTCCATGCGAGTTTTTTATCCGAACCATAAGAAAGTTCTGCTTCGTCGCTTGGGCTGGTAAGAGCTATGGAAGTGCTATGTTCTGTATAATTTGCGGTTATTGATATATTAGAAACAGTTACATTTGAGGTCCAGCCTACTTTTCCAAAATGTATACTTATCGTATTTGGCTTGTTATTTGTAGATATTGAGCAGCTAACATTTACGGGATTCAGCTTACTATCTCGTGTAAAAGAAAAGCTGCTCGAGTATATACAACCTCCGTCAGCATATACTTGATAATCACATTTAC
>Ga0326511_10004104_pt1 | contig 11666 bp, 7 predicted proteins | sample 0_2496_0518_D_FD_203701 | JGI IMG/M metagenome (GOLD analysis project Ga0326511, IMG submission 203701) | Bovine rumen microbial communities from UC Davis, California, United States - 0_2496_0518 | ecosystem: Host-associated > Mammals > Digestive system > Stomach > Rumen | place: USA: California...
TGACACTGGAACAGGATTCCGTCAAGGAAAACCCGCTTGCAGAAGAATTGAAAACAGCTTTTCAGAATCAGAAAGCAGATATTTTCTACAGTACTGCACAGGGCTGGGAGCGATTCCGGAATTGTTCCGCACAGGGCAGCCGGCTGACACTGATAAAAGAAGCTGATCAGCCGCCTTCTGCTGTAAGAAACGAAAACGGCACGGAGATGTTCTGGATTAAACTGGAATTATATGATATTCAGGCATTGACCAGCTTTGCAGTCAGCAGAATTTCAATTTCTGTTTCTGGGAACGAACTGCCACCGGAAACGATTCTTACCAAAATCGGCACACAGGAAACAGATGCTCCGTTCTATGCATTTGGCGAAAATCCGGCTTTGTTTGATGCATTTTACATTGCTTCGGATGAAGTTCTGACAAAAGCCGGCGAACAAATTACTATGCAGCTGATTGTTTCTTTTTTGCCGCTTCCGGAAATTCCCCAAAAAGAAAAGCCTGTCGGAAACTGGAAACCAGTCATGAGAAAATCTGATATTATCGTGGAAGAACCGGAAATTGTCAGCATTGATACTGTACGTTGGGAATATTTCAACGGCACAGGCTGGAAACCGCTTCCCTGCGAACAAAATATGAGTCTGATATTCCGGCCGCTGGAGGGAACAAGAATTTATCAGCTTGTATTTCGCTGTCCATTTGATATGCAGCCTGCTATGCTGGAAGCAGAATACTGTCGCTTTATCCGTGCCAGAATTACAAGAATGAATCAAAATTTTTATGCAAATGTACTGTATCGTGCTCCGCTTGTGTCAGATATTCGGTTTTCTTATGGCAGCGGCGGCAGAGCTGTGCTGGCCTCGGAAGTCATGACACAAAATCAAATGCAGTTCCAGCATTTTGATCATGCGGAAAATCTGATGCTGTTCTCGCCCCTGACCGAACAGGAACTGATCTGGTATCTTGGTTTTACGGCATCTCCCGACTGTCAGAAATTATTGTTTGTTGTGGAACAGCAGACAGATGCAGAAATGCCTGTTCTCCGGTGGGAATATTATCATCACGGCAACTGGGAACGGCTGGAATGTTATGATGAAACAGGTCAGTTTGCCCATACCGGCTTTTTGAATATTGCTGACTGTCCGGATGCTGATCCTGCGGAATTATTCGGGTTGCCTCCGCTGTTCTGGATTCGTGCCGCAGATGTTTCGGAAACTTATAGAAACAGCGGACAGTATCATCCGCATATCCTCAAAATAGAAACAAACTGTACAGAAATAAGAAATTACAGAATTCTTACACCGGAATATTTCAGTCTTCCAGCACCTGTACCACATTTTCAGTGCGTTCTTTCCGAACAGAATCTCTGTCAGCTTGAAGTATGGGTAAATGAACTGGATTTATACAGTACTACAGTAATACAGGATATGATTCAGCAAGGGACTGCCGAAGCGGAATATAACATCAGCGGCATACTGGAACGTCTTTGGGTGCAATGGCAGCCTGTGCAAAATTTTCTGCATTCCGGTTCGGATGACAGGCATTACTGTGTTGATAAAAATATCGGAATGATAACATTCGGGGATGATACACATGGAAAAATTCCATATCTCAGCAAAGGTGACCATATCCGGATTACAGCGGCTTCCGGCGGCGGAAGCTGTGGCAATGTGCAGGCAGGTGCTGTGAACAGAAGCCTGTATTCTTTCGGGCTGGTGACAAAAATTTCCAATCCTCTTGCTCTGAATGGCGGTAATGATCCGGAACTGCTTTCAGAGGCCATCCAGCGGACTGCTGCCGATTTCCGTAACGGCGGACGGTGTGTTGCAGTTTCGGATTATGAAGATATTGCAAGACGAACAGAACGCAGTATCCTGAAAGTAAAATGCATCCCTGGCTATAATGCAGATGCAGAGCCGGAAGCAGGCAGCATTACTGTCCTGATTCTTCGATCCGATTTTGCGCAGGAAGCGAGCGGCTTTTATGCAATACAGGCGAAACTGCTTCAGGAACTGAATGCAAGACGTGCACTCTCTGCCGGAAGATGCTATGTCACACATCCCAGATATATTCATATTTGTGTCAGCGTCAAAATACTTTCTGCAAACGGAAAAATTTATCAGGTCAAAGAACAGGTGCAGAAAAAAATTACAGAATTTCTCAATCCAATTACAGGAAATTTTGACGGCAAAGGCTGGGAAATCGGTCAGATTCCTCACAGGCAGCAGATTGAAAATGCTATCCGCACCGTCAGTGGTGTGGCTTATGTAGAAGATATGACAATGCGAGCGTTTCTTGCCAGCGGAGAGGAACAAACGGAACAGGATCTGGCACATCTTGCCGCCGCAGATTTCAGTGTTGTCATCAGCGATGAACATAATGTACAGGTCAGAAACAGAAATGATGCTTTTTAACAGAAAGGAGATACAGAATGCTTCCGGAAATCAGACTTGACGATGAAACCTATCAGGAAATTATGCAGCAGGTACGCAGCCGAATTGCATTGTATTATCCGGAGTGGACAGATTATAATCTGCATGATCCGGGCATTACCTTTCTGGAGCTGTTTGCATGGCTCAAAGAAGCTCAACAGTATTATATTGATCATCTGGACAGTGAAATTCAACCAAAATTCCTACAGCTTCTGGGAATGCATATGCTGCATAGGCAGCCTGCACAGGGAATGATTGCACTCCGCACTCGGAAACAGATGGAATTTGCTGAAAATACTCCTTTTTATGCCGAAAAAATGTGCCTGACATTACAGGAGCGTATATGGAACAGTGGTATCCGTCTCAAACAAATGCAAAGTGCAGATCATACAGTCTGCCGATGTGAAGGATTCTGTTCTGATCAGCTGCATTTTTATCCGTTTTCTGAAAAGCCGGAAAAAGATTCGTGCTGGACTCTGCTGTTTGAAGAAGCAGTTCCCCGTGTACCGGTTTTATCGCTGTATGTACGCATTTATGAAGCATATCCTGTCAGGCGGAATCCGTTTCGGGAAGACTATCCGCATCTGGCAGAATGGACTGCTGAGGCAGAAACGGAAACAGGCTGGAAAACATGCAGTATTATTCAGGATGATACGGCCACACTGACAATATCCGGAAGAATTTGTCTTGCTCTTCCGCAGGCAAAGAAAATTCAGGCGGTACGGTTCCGGCTTTCTGCTGTTTCTTACGATGTTCCTCCGCTGATCACTGCAATATGGACAGATGTATTTCCGGTCAGACAGATTGAACCAAAAGCCTGTTGTACCAGAATACAGTCCAAAGAAGAAAATTGTACGGTCTGGCGAGTGCCTTTGACGTATCATGTAAGCCGCTGGAATATATGCTGTTTTTTAAAGCATGGGAATGGCTGGCTTGCTGCGAAGCCCGTGGTGAACAAACAGGGGAGGGATATGCTTTCTTTGCAATTCTCACAGGAAGCCTCTGAAATGCTGCTTGTCTGCACAGAACCGGAAGCGGAAGAATTTCTCTTTCTGGGTACAGGGGACGGATTTCCCGAACAGGAATTTGATATTTGGTATGAAAATCTGGTTTATGATGATTTCATGCTTATGATATATGATAATTATGAAAAATGCTGGTATCTCTGGCAGAAGACAGACAGTCTTCTGAAAGCAAAACACACAGACAGATATTATTTTCTGGACGAAGCAAAAGGAATTATTCGCTTTGGTGATGGCATTCATGGAAGAATGCCTGACGGAGAAATCAGAATTATTTCTCTTTCCATGACAGATGCCGAAAAAGGCAATCTGTCAGGCGGTTCACTGACGGCTTCGCCTGTGCTGGAATCTGTTTCGCAAGATGCTGTATATGCTTCCCTGCACAGCGGCAGTGCTTCGGAAACACCTGTGGATTGCTTCCAGAGGCAGAGCGAAAATCAACTGCCTGCACGGGCTGTTACAGAGCAGGATTATGAACGTCTGATTTATGCGACACCGGGACTTATGATACAAAGCTGTCATGTCTGGGCAGGTCCTCTTGGACAGAATAGTGTAAATGTCGTATTCGAGCCGTATACAGGACAGGAAAAAGCACCTGAAAATCCTGTTTATCTGAAAATTCTGGAACAATATCTTGCCCCGTTCCGGCTGATCGGCACACAGCTTTCCGTCAGCTATCCGAAATATGCCGAAATTGAACTGTATGTGGAAATACAGGCAGATTCCTGTGAAGAAACATGCCGGAAATATCTTGAAGATCAGCTGCGGACACTGTTTCATGTCAATTATCATCAGTTTGGCAGATCTGTTTTATATAGTGCTGTCTATGCAGCACTGGACTCTTTGCCGGAAGTGATTCAAATCAAACAGCTTTCCATGCAGTGTCGCAGTCAGGGGGTCAAGATCAGTCGGAACGGAGACTTTTTTCTTCCGGAAAACTGTCTGCCTTATCTGAGTCAGATAGAATTGAAACTTACTTCACGCTGAAAGGCAGGAGATTAGATTCGTGAAACGCCGTGTACGCTATTATATATGGAATAAAATTTCTGATTTTGGCACTGGTTTTGCAGAACATATAGATTATACTGATAATGGCCTGTCACTTCGGTCTGATGCCTCAGGAAACGGCTGGTATCATTCCCGTGTCATCGACAGTCAGGAAGCAGGGAAAAAATGGAGCAGAGCTGAAATGAAAAGCATTCTGCCGCTGAATACTTCTGCTGCGATTACATTCTATGCCTCGGAAAGCAACAGCATCCGGCATGATCAGAATATCATTCCGGTAGAAAAACTTCTGACAGGCAGTGCTCTGACACAACAGCAGAGAGAAGCCCTGTTTCCGCCGTATTCTGCAATGCGGTTTCAGAATGTGCAGGATATGATGCTGTCACAGCTGGAGGGACGCTATCTCTGGTTTTCTGTACAGCTTCAGGGAGAAGGCAGCAATCTGCCGCAGGTGCAGCAGATTCGTATATGGCTGGATTCTTCCGACTGGCTTTCCTATCTTCCGGAAGTCTATCAGGAAGATGCACAGAGTGCTGATTTTACTGCAAGATTTCTTGGTATTTTCCAGAATCTGCATGAAGAAATGACCGAAAAGATCAGAACGCTTCCAGTTTGCTATGATCCGGAATGTACCAGTCGGGATTTTCTGGAATGGATGGCCTGCTGGATCGGCTTACAGGATAACAATATCTGGAGTGATGCACAGCTCAGAAAACTGCTTCAGTGTGGAGCTGATCTTTTCCGCCGTACTGGAACTGTCGGTATGCTTCGGGAAATAACGGAAATCTATACCGGATTCAATCCGATTATTATTGAAAATTTTCTTGCCCCCGATATCAAAAGTGCCGTTCAGGCGTGGCGGACAGGTAAATATCCCCGTCAGCCATTTGGCTTTACCGTGATACTTCCGGCCGATGCCGTCAAAACACAATCACAGCATAAAGCATTGCTTCAAATTCTGACGCAATATAAGCCGGCACATATGCAAATGCAGCTGCTTTTCACAGATTCGCTGCAAAATGAAGAAACACTGCCGCAGACAATCAGTCTGACCGGAAGAACCGCATTGATGCAAGGAGAAAACACATGAAAGGATTACAATATTTTCCTTTTGAAAGAAATCATTACTATTATGGAAAACTGCTTTCGGCAGATGTGCTGGATGCAGAACAGGCCTATATGAATCATAAAAGACGGTTTGTGAACCGCTTTTTGAACGGGAGCGGTGTTATTTTCGGAATGGCCGTTCTGGCAACAGATGAAAAGACACTTGCCGTTCAGCCTGGTGCGGCTTTGGATTTTGCCGGACGTGAAATTGTCATTGACCAGCCGCTGATACTTTCCCTGCATTCTCTGAATCCGGAAATCATGAACAGCGATATGACAGTTTTATATCTTTGTCTGAGCTATTATGAATATCCGCAGCATAAGTCTCAGGCCTCGCAGCAGTATGATGCTGTTTCAGAACACTACCATTTTTCACTGGTGCCGGAAGTGCCTGCTTTTACCTCGAATATGACAGAACGTTTTTTCATGCAAAGTCAGGTCATATATCAGAGTGAAAATTATACAGTAGAACATCTGCTTCCGGTAGCAGTAAAAGCAGGTGGGGAAACTGTGCTGACTGTCAGAATTAGACGGCATAAGCGCAATGCTCCTGTTCGTTTTTCTTATCAGGTTCGGCTGACCGGCATGAAGTATCAGGAAATGCAGCAGTTTGAAGTTGCATATGACAGTATCCAGCAGCCGCTGGTACTGGAAGAAACAGAATTAAGATTTCCTTTGCATATACAGTTGTACGCTGAGGCAGAGGATGCAGCAGCCGAAACTGTACCCCGAAGTTTTGTCAGCGAAACAGATCAGCGTGCAGAGGGGTTTTCTGTTTGCCGCCTTCATACAGAAACTGTTATGGGCAGTCTGAAAGAAAAAATTCTGCAAAGATTCCGTGATGAAGGTATGCACCAGATTTTACAGGAAACTGTCTATCAGCCTCCGATCTGCCTTGCGGCTGTATATCTGAAAGAAGTGAACGGAGTTAATCAAATTGCACATATCAAACGGATGCCGTTTGGTCAGTATCTTTATAATCATGCAGACTGGGAATTGCTGAGAAATCTGTTTCAGGAACAGGAACAGCAGCAGCTTTCTCAGATGAATGATAAAACAGAGATACAGAAACTGATGGAACAATATGCCATTGCCTCTGGAATTACAGAAATTCCTATTCCGATTGGCGGACGTGCCGGACAGTGTTTTTTCTCTGCACCCATTTCACACGGGCTGGGCATCGGGCATACTGCCCTGACATTCGGACTGGTTGCATCAGATACAGAAACTGTTTACGGAAATGCCAGTATTTTCGCAGAAAAGCGTCATGATGTCAGTGCGGAATTTGCTGCCAAATTAAACACTGAAGAAGGAACATTTGTCATTGGCATGCGGCTGACAGAACCTACTTCTGCCACATCTGTCAAGGTACACTGGACAGCAGTACACAGTCACAGTGCAGATGTTAAGCAGCTGCATCCTCGCCTTTTGATCAAACCGGATGTCATTTCGCTGAACGTCATGGAAAGCGTGACATTTGAAGTGCAGTTTGAACAATGTGCCAAACAAGCCGTACAGTGGAGCATTGCTGAAGGTGCAAGAGGCGGCGTGATTACAGACGGCGGTGCCTATACCGCTCCCAACACACCAGGTGTGTATCAAATTCAGGTCAGAGCAGTGGAATCCGGATTGCAGGCAAGGGCATTTGTTTCTGTCCGTGATTTATATCATCACACCTGAACAGCTTAATCAAAATCAAGAAAGAAGCGAATGACTCATGCTGATTCATACACTTGTCCGGCAGCTGCATGTGCTCCGGATTTTGCAAAAAACAAATGACACTGTTACTTATGTTTGCACAGATGTGCGGGAAAATGTACCGCAGTATTATTTGCTCAATGGATTTTTACAGCAAAGTACTTATTCGCGCCTGATTCCTATGATTATAGAACAGCAGAGGGAATATTTTACAGATTTTATCGAGTATTTTTCGGCAGATGGAATTTTTTATCTGTTGTTCCGGTACTATGAGGGTATTCCTTGTCTGGAAGCAGCAGAACATGCAGATATGGAAACAAGGCTGGAATATGTCCGGCAGATGATCGAACAGATGATTCTTCAGGCTATGCCGCCTGTATTTCAGTATGTATTGCTGGATCCAGAGCATATTAACATAACACAAAGCAAACAGGTTAAGTTTCTGTACCAGTTTCCGGCGGAATTTGCAGAAAGAGAAGTCAGCTTCCATGAAATTGAACTGCGGCTCTTACAGCTGATCCGGATGCTGCTGATTCCTGAGCTGGCAATGCGTTATTCTCTTAAACTGCTGGAATTTTGTAACGATCTGGAACACGGAAATGAATATCATGATTATCAGTCATTATATATTGCTTATACCGAGATTCAGAGAGAGCTGGTTTCACAGAAAGGAAATCTGGTTTCACAGAAATATCAGTTTCAGCTATGGGAAAAAATAAAACACAGATTCAAAATTTTCCGGAATCTTCTGGTGATACTGGTGATTGCCGCCGCAGTCGGCATGCTGTTATATCAAAATTTCTGGAAACCGGAAACACACAGCGAAACAACAATATTTACCCAGATCGGAACACTGATAATCCGTGAAAATCAGCCGGCCGAACAGGAAGAAGAAACTATAGAATCCAACTGAAAGGAGTACTTGGAATATGGCAGGGTTTTCTGTAAAAAATATGCTGCAATTTACAGTCAGTGCTGTACAGCAGATGATTATCACACCAGTGAAAAGTCGTTTGATGCGCTTGAGAAGCATGACATCAGAACAGTATCTTTCTTATAAGATTTTAGCAGATGTGCGGAAAAAAATGCAGGAGCAGTCCCAGCCGAAAGAGCGGTCACTTTCCAGTTATGTTGCCATTGGCAGACTGTATGTTTCCAAAACGGTACTTTTTCTGGCATTGATGGGCTTTCTGCTTCTTGGGGTGATCTGTGTGCGATGGGTATATCCGGCAGTTCGTGCAAGATTTTTGGTATGGGAAGTGCCTGTTTATTCTGATAAAATCGGCAATTATACCGGAAAAGTACGGTTTCTTTCAGATGAAAAAACAGTACTGTTTCAGGGACAGCTGCAAAACGGAAGAATTACCGGACTTGGTGTGCTGTATGACTATGACGGCAGAATGATATATAAAGGCGATTTTCTGGAAGAACAGTTCTCCGGCAAAGGAGAAAGCTATTATACCAGCGGTGCAATGAAATACAATGGTTCTTTTCTGCTGAATCAATACGATGGCACCGGTATTCTGTATCAGGAAAACGGAACTAAAATCTATGAAGGCGATTTTGCTGCCGGTCTTTATGAAGGCAGCGGAACAGCCTATACCAAAGATGGTCTGATATTGTATCAGGGCGATTTTTCAGCCGGAAACTATGAGGGCAATGGGATTTTATATCAGAATGGTGCTGTACTCTATGAAGGTCAGTTTGCTTCCGGAAAACGTAACGGAACAGGAAAAGAATACAGAGGCGATAAAGTTTCTGCCGAAGGTGTGTTTGAGGAAGATGTCATCAAAGACGGACAGGCAGATATTTATCAGGATGATGTGCTGATTTATCATGGCGGAATTGCAGATTTTGAATATTCCGGCAAAGGAATTGTGTATTATAAAACAGGAAAAAAACAATATCAGGGTCAACTGGAAAGCGGTTTGTATCAGGGAACGGGAACTTTATATTTTGATTCCGGAAAAGTCCAGTATACAGGTGAATTCATTCAAGGGGTCTACAACGGTGAAGGAAAATTATATCAGGAAGACGGAGAGCTGCTCTATGAAGGCGGTTTTCAGGAAGGCCTTTACCATGGAGAAGGTGTACTCTATGTAAACGGAACTGAAATATACAGAGGAACATTTGAAGCTGGTAATCCTTCCGGCAATGGCATTACTGCAATCTATGACGAAAATGGTAATTTGATTTATTATGGAGAATGCAAGGAAAATCAGTATGACGGAACAGGCATTCTCTACGAAAAAAATGGAAATATTTTATATTCAGGCGGTTTTTCAGCAGGTCTCTATAATGGAGACGGTGTACTGTATGAAAATGGAAAAAAATTGTATGAAGGCAGTTTTTCCAACGGAAAATATGATGGAAAAGGTGTGCTGTTCCAGAACGAAAAACGGTTATACGAAGGCAGTTTTTCCAATGGAAAATATGAAGGGGAAGGACGGCTTTATGATCCGGAAACCGGAAATCTGGTATATAAAGGAAGTTTCCGTGAAGATTTGTTTGACGGCAGTGGTATTTCCTACGATGCCCAGACACAGCGCGTTCTTTATAAAGGCCAGTTCCGTAATGGTCTGTACGATGGTACAGGTACTATCTATGATGCAGAAACCGGAGCAAAATATTATGAAGGCGAACTGCTGCTCGGTATGGCGCATGGAAAAGGTGTGCTGTATGATATTTCTACCGGAACAAAACAGGCTTCCGGAGAATTCAGAGACGGTGTTCTGATCTATGAAGAAACAGAAACAACAGAAGAAACAGAAATACCAGAAGAAACGGAAGCAGCAGAAGAAGCAGAACCGCCGCAGGAAAATTTTCAGGAAGGATTTGAATGATATATGGCAGATTATACTGTAATTTCATCCGTCAGCCGTGCTTTACTGCATATTCTGGAAAAGCATATGATTCCGGAAGTGCTTCAGAATCAGGAAAGCATTGCACTTTGCAGCCCTGAGGAAAAAGGCAATATGCAGCTGTATATTCATCTGTATCATATTTCAGAATGCCGCGAAATGATACAGAATTATCAGGGGTATCAGCTTGGTGCAGATTTACAGATGCATGATTCCCGTTTTTTATATCTCTATTATCTGTTTACAGCTGTTTCCGCAAGTGAAATCCGTTTCCGTGCGATTGAAGAACAGAATATTCTGGGAAAAGTAATACAGATCATGAATGATCATCATACACTGGATATTCCGGATTTTTCCGGAAAAAACCAGCCGCCGGAAGCCGGTATTCCTGTTTCTATGATGAATCTTTCACAGGAAGAAATGAGTAAAATATGGAGCAGTCTGCAAATGAAGCAGAAACTTGCTTTATATTATCAGATTGGTCCGGTAGAGCTGGAATCTGAAACATCTGATGAAATCAAAAGAATTACCGATACAGAAATTTCTATCGGAGAAAGGAATTTTTCATGAGTCTGGATCTGACCATTTCTACGCATCTGAATGCTGTGCTTCAGCTCGTTCATGAACATACCAACCAGCCTCTGACACAGTCACTTCCTAAAATTTATACAAGCTGTCCTGTGGAAATTATCCGGAAAGGAATCGGAATGTATGCGTTTGTCAATGCTAAGGAACCTGTAGTGCATGTGCATATTACGATGCCGCTGTTTGAAACAGAAGAAACAGAGTTCAAGGCAAAATTCAGCGGCAGGGTGCAGATTATCCGGTTCAGCCCCTCCCCTAGTATGGTGCTGGGAATGCCGCCGGCAAATATGACTTATTTCTCGGGTATCACTAAACCCGAAAAAAGAGTCTACTTACAATGTCCTGTACAGTATTGTGATATTTTTGCTTCGCAGATGCTTCCTGACGGCAGAATCCTGATGGAAAGCACAAATTTCATGGATGCCGGAACATGGCGCTGCATTCTGCTGAAAACTCCGGACGGCAAACAGGAATTTATCCGGACTGTGTTTGAAAAAAATTATTCTCCGAAACAGTATTTTGCATCAGCACAACCGCTTCGGAAAATCACTTCTGTAGATCAGGTAACAGCCTTTCCGATATTTACTGCCCATGCGGATAAACAAGGACGGTTTCTGGCCGCAGCTCAGGAAGCCATATCAGGCAACTGTGTAATGCTCGATGAAAACGGACAGGAAATCAGGCATATTACTTATCAGGCAGGCAGTTTCGTTAAATTTGATAAATTATAAAAAGCAGGTGAATGACTATGGGTCTTTGTGTATGCGGCGGTGCCTCGCTTTCATGTTCATTCGGAGTAGCACCCTCGGTTTTGAATGTACTGCCGGTCAATCGTGTTATGTGTTCCATGCCGGTGGCGACTATTATGGATAATAAGCCGTTTGTGAATATAATGCCGTTCGGCATGTGTTCCAGTCTTGCCAATCCTACAGTTGCTTCGGCAACAGCAGCTGCATTGGGAG
>Ga0326511_10004105_pt1 | contig 11666 bp, 10 predicted proteins | sample 0_2496_0518_D_FD_203701 | JGI IMG/M metagenome (GOLD analysis project Ga0326511, IMG submission 203701) | Bovine rumen microbial communities from UC Davis, California, United States - 0_2496_0518 | ecosystem: Host-associated > Mammals > Digestive system > Stomach > Rumen | place: USA...
CAGAATCGACTGATACATTGGCAGGTGTATTAAATAGTCTTGTTAGTCCTACTGCAAGCAGAAGTGGAAGCAATGTAACGCAAACATTCTCATTTGGTAATATTTCATTACCTAATGTGACAGACGCTAATAGTTTCGTTAAAGAACTAAGCGACAAATTTAATAACTATGCTATCCAATTTAGTAGCATTAGAGAGTAATTTTAAAGGCGAGTTTTCTACTCGCCTTTAGTACATAAGAGAGGTAGACAATATATGAGTGAAGATAATAAGGCTTTAAATGCTCTATTAGACGGCATAAATTTAATGATTGATGAAAAACTTAAATTAGCGGGATTTGATAGAAGTGTAGTAGGTTTTATTACAGGGGCTAATTTAGAGAATAATACTTATACTGTTAAAATTAATGGATATGAATATCAAAATGTTAAAAGTGTAATTGGCGATTTAGGGACTACAATGCCATGTATTTGTACTATTCCACAAAATCAAATGAGCCAAATGTATATATCGGGAATCATAGATTCTACCAATTATATTGATGGCGGTGGTGGTGGAACAGGCGGTAATTATAACGACCTAGAAAATAAACCATCTATTAATGGTGTTACGCTTGTTGGCAATAAAACTACAAGCGACCTAGGAATTTCACAGCCCACCAAAACATCTCAATTAGTTAACGATTCGGGATTTATTGCAGATGTAAACTACGTTCATACTGATAATAACTTTACAAACGCTTTATTATCTAAATTAAATGGGATTGAAAGTGGTGCAGAAGTAAACTTAATCAATAAGATTACTGTAAATGGTGTAGAGCAAGCAATATCTAATAAAACTGTTGCGCTAACTGTTATGACAAATACTGTTAATGATTTGGTTAATTATTATACCAAATCAGAAACATATACTAAAACAGAGGTAAACGGTCTTATTTCTGCAATTCCTAAATTTGCTATTGAAGTTGTTAATGCACTACCTACAACTGATATTTCTACAACAACTATATATTTATTAAGAAATACGGAGACTACGGGTAGTAACTTATTTGAAGAATATATATATGTTAATAATCAATGGGAATTATTAGGCAGTCAAGATATTGACCTAAGTGATTATGTTACTACAGAAGATTTAAATACAGCGTTGGCAAGTTATGTAACATCCACTAACCTATCGACAATTTTGCAAGGTTATGTTACAACTACTATGTGGAATACTTTAGGCGCTGTTGCAACTAGTAATAGTTATAATGATTTAGATGATAAACCTACTATCCCTACGGTTTATGATGGAACTTTAACATTAAAATTAAATGGTGTAACAGCGGGTTCTTTTTCTGCTAACCAAAGTCAAAATGAAGAAATTGATTTAATGGTTGGTGGTGGCGGTCACGTAATTCAAGATGCTAACGGAACTGACCTTGCACAAAGAGACACACTACAATTTGGTGGGTATTTACAAACAACAGATGATTCTACTAATGAGAAAACTGTTGTTAGTGATGAACCGACAGGGATTACATGGTCAGCATGGCAACAAATGACAGATGCACAAAAAGAGGGAACAAAATGGCTTATTACAGATGTTCCCGATGCAGACGGTTCTATTAGTGCAGACCTTTTAACTAAATTATGGGAAAATCCTAATCCGACAAGTGCTTTTGCAGAACAGAACATCACATTATCAAGTGATGATTATGATTTCTTAATGTATGTATTCAAGTATAGTACATCGGGTGACCTCGAATTTACATCTATCGGACAAAGATTTGGCACTATGATAGAGTGCTTTTCTACGGGTGGAACTGGTGTATATTCAATGAGAAGAAAAATTGATTGGAATAGTGGAACAAGTTTAACTATTCGCCCTGCTTATACTTGTGCAAATGGTTCTTCAAGTCATTCAGTAGATAATACAGTATGCGTACCTATTATAATCTATGGCATCAAAAAGACAATAAACCTAACATTTGATGCTATTGCATCAAATGTTAGCACATCTGCAAGCAAGTGTATGTTAAGCGATGGAGTGACGAGCGTTGAGGATGTAATTGACAAAGGAAGTATAAGCGTACCTAGTGATAATGTAAAAACATGGTCGCAATTGCTTGATTCATTATTTGCTTTAATAGATAGTTCTAAAATAAATGAAAAGTCCGTTTTTGAATACGAGGCAGTTGGAATTACGAAAACGGTTTATCATGTAGCAGAAATTATTGAAAGTCCTAAAACTTATGCGTTTACACGAGTTGATGTAAATGCCTCCGTTTCCCAAACTGCTAGATTGGGTATTAAAGCAAGTGGCAGTACCAATCATATTGTAAATTCAATGGTTGGTGGTTCAATTGTTTTCGCTGATGGTAGTAATAATGTTGTTGCTGGTGGAAGAGTAATTCGAATAATATACTAAAAAGGAGAGCTATCATAAGGAATTTATTAATAGAAATAGAAACAGATAGTTTAAAATGTTTTCAAATAAAGAGAGGAAATACAAATGTCAAATTTATTAGCATTTGGAAAAGATGTAGTTGGTGGTGGTGGTAGTGGTGGTGGAAATTTAGAAAATATTTATCCCGTTGGTGCAGTATACCTTAATACCACAAACACAAATCCTGCGACATTTCTTGGATTTGGTACGTGGACTTTGATGAGTGAAGGATACCTTAAAAACGGTGGGACTTCTGCTAGTGGCGGTAGTAATACATCGGGAAGTACAACACTTACAGTAAATCAAATTCCAGCCCACACACATACAGCAACTACACAAAGTGCAGGAAATCACACCCATACTGCTACTACTCAAAGCGCAGGAAATCACACACACACAGCAACTACACAAAATAAAGGAGCGCACTCGCACACGTGTGCTAGTGTTTTGGATACTGGCGGTGGACAATCTTGTGCCGTATCAGGAAGTGGAACACGTTGGGGAACTGCATTTAATACTGAATTAGCAGGAAACCATACACATACACTTACTACTCAAAACACAGGCGCTCACACGCACACACTTACTACTCAAAATAAAGGCGCTCATACACATACACTTACTACTCAAAGTATTGGTGGCGGGGAAGGTCACACCCACACAATTGAACCGCCTTATATCAGAGTATACGCTTTTGAAAGGACAGCATAATGTTTTTTACAATTGTAATACCTACATACAATCCTCGTAAGTTTCTTCCAACTATGTTGGAAAGTATAACGCATAACGATTGCATAGATGATATGGAAGTTATTATAGCTGATGATTGTTCTACAGAAGATTTCTACGATATTATTACAGAGTATAGAAATAAACTTAAAATACGAGTAATATATAATAAAGAGCATTGGGGCGCTCCACTTCTCGGGAGACAAAATGGTTTAGATAATGCAAGTGGTAAGTGGGTTTGCTTTGCAGACCAAGATGATTTTTGGTTAGACAATGCCTTTGATATGGTTAAAGAATATATAGAAAAAGAAAATTGTCATAGATATTTAATTACTGATTTTTATGAAAAAATAAATGAAAATGAATATGTTGACCATATTAAAGCAATGAATTGGACACACGCAAATTTTTATGAATATGATTTTATGAAAAAATATAATATTTGTTATCCAAATAATATAAAATATTGTGAAGATATTGCATTGTCTGTAAGAATCAGTTGTGAATTGGCAAAGATTAATGAAGAACCGTGTTATTATCCATGCTTTACTTATGTATGGGTACAACGACCCGATTCTTTATCTCAGGCTAATGGTTATTCAAGTCTTGGTTATTTTTACAAATCGTTTCCCAATTACATAAATTGTACGTTAGGTCATTACGTTTATCAGTATGAAAAGAATAAAGAGAACGTAGAATTTTCAAAGTTTATCCATGCAAATGTAATGGATTTAATGTTTCATTTTTATTTTTATTTTCAAGGGCTTCAGTGCCATGACCATAAGAAATTACCGAGGAAATATTATTCATTATTAAATAAATACCTTCGTAAGTATTTGAAATTATATGGGTTAAACTTGAAAGAATGGCTTAGTTTATGCAAAATAAACGCAGAGCAGTATTCTCACACAAGAGAAATATGTTTTAATCAAATCCCATTTATCGAAGAAGAATCATTTTACAAATGGATTAAAAAAATTAAATGGTATTTTTTATAAAAAAAACAAAGGAGACAAAATTATGGCATTAAATACGCCTGTTGCTATTTCCTTATCGGCTTTTGATGCCACTAACGAACAAATATTTTCCTTTACAGTTTCGGGTGGTGACCAAGTTGTAGGAAATAAGTTAACCATTATCAATAATGTCAGCGGAGATATTATATATACTAACGAAGTTACAAGTTATATATATAATCAAACATTGCCCGCTAATACATTGGTTAATGGTGGTTATTATGGATTTTATTTTCAAACTATAAATATACATGGTGTATATAGTTCTCCAAGTAATACATCTACTTTTAAGTGTTTTACAACGCCTGTATTTAATATTATAAATATACCTTCATTAAAAGTAATAGAATCTGCTAGTTTTAAATTTTATTGCCAATATACACAAATAGAAGATGAGCCAATTGATTATTTGTATTTTTATTTATATGATAAAAATCATGTACAAATAAATCAAAGTGAGATTATAACAAGTGATATGGCTTTGCCCGATTTTGTTATAACTACCTTTGGATATACATTTAATGGTTTAATAGATGATGAATCATATTATATACGTGTAATTGGCGTAACAATTAACGGAACAACTGTAGATAGTGGGTACTATGATTTTACTGTAGATTATAAATATGATGGAACATATTTAATGGTTAGTTCTGAAAATTATCCTAATCATGGATATGTTCTTATAACAAATAGTGCTACAGAAATTGATGGTAAGGTATATGATAAAAATGGTCACGAACTTATCCCGCCACCTATTCGTGGAGAACAAGCATATTTGCTAGATGGCGACACGCTTGTTTGGGATGATGGCTTCCAAGTTAAAAATTCACAATTCACAAAAATGAAATGGTGGACACCTGTTAATTTTGGTGAAACTTTAGAAATTTCAGATGGCGACAATACATATATTACAGTAGAATTTAAACGTGGTGTTCCTAGTGATGATAGATATTATGCCAAAGATTATATTCTTGTCAAAGGATATGAAAATGGAATTCAATATATGCAAAAGGTTTCAAATCTAATAGAGCCATTAAATAATAATTCTCAAGTCGCAACATTAGTTGCTATTAGTGGAGAAGATATAACGACTACTATTGAAGAATTAATTGGTGGCAATTATGCTATTTGGGATGGAGAAAGTACACTAATTTTTGGAACAAATAGATTGACTTATGTTGGAGAAACAAGTTTAATTAATAATTATTTTGATATAGACACAGGGGCATCTAATGTAGAATTCAATAAGATTACAGATATATTTTTAGAAGATGAAGTACAATATAGTCCTTTAACAGATGTAGATATAATTGGTATGCCAATTGATTATACTGAACTTACAAAAGTTACTCTTATGAATTCTATTGTTGATAAAATTTATATATCAAAGAATTATGTAACGACTTTGCCCGAAGAACTTCCCGAATGGAGTAATGATACAGCATTAAGGACAGAATTTAAGAATAATAGTCCTTCTGCTGGTAATGTTGATTGGATATTAAATAAAATTGATAATATAAAAATAAAACGTAGATTAAAAGGTTCTTTTGATTATATCACAATATTTAAACAAGATATCAATTCCATAGCAGACATTAACTTTATATATAAAGATTATTTATTACCAAGCGGATATGATTTTGAATATGCACTTGTACCATGTGCAGGAGATGACGAAAGTAGTTATCAATTTACAGAAGTTACTACTTGTTTTAATGGGTTATTTGTTTCTGATGGAACAAAAACTATGAAGTTATATAGCAATTATTTAATTAACACGGCACAAGATAATCAACTTATTGGAACTGTTCAACCTTATGGTTCAAGATATCCTGTAATTATTCGTAATCCAAATGTAAATTATCGTTCTGCTACAATTCAAGGAGATATACTTGGATTGCAAGATGATGAATTTGTGTTCCAAATGGATAGAAAGAAAATTGTAGAACAAAAGTTAGAATGGGACGCTTTCTTAACAAATGGTAGGATGAAACTTGTTAAAGATTGGAATGGCAATATTATTCTAGGTGGAATTACTACAGCGCCTACATATACTTACAATCAAGCAAGTCAAAATGGCATCCCTACACTTTCATTCACTATTATGGAACAAGGGCAATATAACAATCAAAAAGATTTATATAATAACGGCTTTATTGATGTACCGCCGAGTTAGGATAAAATATGGCAATTACAGAACAACAATATTCAATAGTTAAACAAACATATAGAAATCTATATTGCAAAGTTAATTTGTTGAATTATAATTTTCAAGTTGTAGATGAAATAAGCGGTGTTGTTACATCTGATTCATGGACTATATCAGCCACATCTGATATTAGAAGAACGGGGACTATAACTTTAGTCCCCGATGATACTGATGCTTATAAAATTAAGGCGGGTAGTAAAATATTCCTTGATAAATATGTTCAAGTATATATTGGAATACAAGATAACCGAACAGGAGAAATTGTTTATAATAATATGGGTATATATATTATAAACAATCCACAACATATTTTTAGTTCAACCGAGAATAGTATTACATTAAGTTTGGTTGACCTTATGGCTAAATTAACGGGACTTAGAAACGGTAATTTAGATGGATATGAATACCAATTAAAAGAGGGGCAAAATGTAAGACAAATTTTTATTGCTGTATTGGCTAAAGTTGGTTTTACAAATTATGCTATTGATATAGACCCAAATGATTATCAGACAATTCAATACGATATGTCTGTTGATGGTACATCTACTTTATATAATATTTTATCTACAATTAATCAAAATCAATATATAAATTATCAAATGTATTTTGATGTTGATGGTTGTTTTCATTTTAATAAAATACCAAGTGGTACTAATGAAATGATAATGGTAGATGATGATATATGGAAAAGTTCATATATTTCTCATAACGTTAATACTGATTATGAAAGCCTAAAAAACGATATTATTGTATTAGGCGGGACACATGATTCAACATTATATTCAAACGATTGTACAAGAAGTGGAAATACTTTTGTCATGAATAGTGCATCTGTTAAACGAGAAGCAAATCATATTAAGTTATCATTTACAACGCCAATTGGTATGAGTCCTACTACAAGTGGCACTCAATATTATTTAAACTTAAATTCTTATGGCGCAAGACCTCTTAAAATGGCTAGCGGAAGTTTAGGATTTGTAATGCGACCTAATACATATTATGTTGTTAAATTACAAAATTTACCTAGAACTACTGCTTTATTGACAGGACTAGCGGGGTCTACAACATATACATTAGCACAAAATATTGACACAGATGATTTATTAGGTAATAATGTAGTTGGTTGTTATATATCTAAAAATTCAACATCATTAAGTGGTGCTGTTGCAGAAAATATTAGAATTACTTCTTATAATCCAAATTCAAAGACTATAACAACTAGCGCTACATTGAGTGCAGACCAACCATTAAGCGGTCATGTTTTTTATATTTATGCTAATGATACAACAAAAACATTTTGGCAGTTTATGGGAGAGTTACAACCTAGAGCAGAAGTAAAAGAAGAAAATCCACAAAGTCCATTCTATGTACATGGTTCTGTTGGAGATATTAAAATTACTTTGGCGGGTGGTGATTATGAAAATATACCCACTCAAGAATTGGCTTTAGCGAGAGCCAAATGGGAATTATATACACGATGCCGTCTATTAGATAATGTTACTGTTACTTGCGTACCTATCTATTGGCTTGATGTAAATTGGCTTACAGAAATTATGTTTCCCGATGAAACAGAGCCAAAGAAATTTATGATAAAAGAGATAAGTATATCTAGTGGTGTAAATGCTACGCAAACCGTCCAAATGTCAAGTTATTATAGTTACTATGAAAACGAATAGGAGAAAAATATGTCATACATTAAAATCGTTGGAGATAATTCTAAATATCAAGGTAAACTTGAAATTGTAAATAATCATATTATTAAAATTAGTGGTTTAATTCAAACCACTAATGGTTTTAGATTATATTTAGATAATGATGAACTTATCGGAGATTATTCTAAATATACATATATCTATGATAATCCTAATTTAGGTGAAGGGGTATACGAATACTCTGATAATGGTGTTTCTTATGAAGAAAGAGAAGAAGAAACAAAAGAACAAAAAGAAGAGAATAAAATTAGAGAAATTGTTAATGAAATGTGTTTAGATAAAATTGAAGAACTACAAAAACAATTATCTGAAATTCAAGAAAACATTATCAGTCTTTATGAAAGTACGTTCCCCGAAGAAAGAGAGGAAGAACAAAATGACAGCATTGATGAAGTCGATGGCTAAAATTTATGTTAGAAAAATACATGAATGTAAAATGACAATTAATGATATAAAACCTCAAACTAAGGAATATCAAAAATATATTAAAAAGATATATAAAGAAACATACGGACAAAAATTATGATTGAATTTATTTTAATAGGTATTTTTATTACTTTATGTATTGAATATACTATTGATATATTTAGGGGTTCTGATTAAATTCAGAACCCCTTTTATTTCTTTCTAAAATAAAAAATAAGACGTTTTAATTCATTCAATGATAATTTTATCGTCAAACGAATTAAAACGTCTATATAAGCCTTATACGATGTTACAGAGATATGTCCTAATTACCGCTATGTCCAAACCCACCTTCCCCACGTTCGGTTTCTGATAGTTCATCAACAATGTCAAAATCTACTTGAGGATATTCTGTAACAATCAACTGTGCAATTCTATCACCCGCATTAATCTCTTGCCACTCATCTGTATCATTATGGAGCGCAACAAATACTTCCCCACGATATGATGAGTCTACGATACCGACACAATTAGCAGGTCTAAGCCCATTCTTAGTTGCTAATCCACTTCTTGCATAAATAGCCCCAAATGTTCCATCGGGTAATTCCATAGCAAACCCTACAGAAACTTTTGCAGTTTTATGTGGTTCAATCAATACACCAACTTGTGCATATAAATCATATCCCGCAGAACCTTTATCTGCTTTAGTGGGAATAATAGTATTTTCGTATAGAGTTTTAATTTTTACTGTCATTTTTATTCTCCTCACTTTCTGCCTTATACCATTCTTCTCTTGTACCATATCTGTAATGGTCTTGATAATATTCAGCGGTTAAGATATTTATTTCATGTATTTCATCAATTCCCCAAGACCACACAATAAATGGCTCTTTCTTGTACCTATATTCAATGAGGATTTTTATCATTGTATCTATAAGTTTCATTCCTTATCCCTCAGTATCTATAAGTTTCATTCCTTATCCCTCACTTTCTGCCTTATCTGCCTCTATGATTGTATCAGCATCTTCTACTACCGTTATAGCAGTTTCAAATCCTAATCTTGTATACTCACTTGTTTTTGCACAATCATCATGATAATTTTGCATCTCTTTTTTAATTTTATCTAAATCTCCTATGCGACCATGTCCTTTAGGGAGTGGCGTGCCGTTTGCAATAACTTCTAGTGGTATTTGAATAACATCTTCATGTTTAACATCAATAATCTGTGATTCTTTATAAATCTCCTTTGGTATCTTAATTACTAACTCTATATCTGTCATTTCTCTTGTCATGCTTTTATCTCCTTTCTTAACTGTAAGGTTATTATATCATAAGAACATTATTTTGTCAACAATTATTATCTCTCCAATTTTCGATTAATTCTTTTTCCCAAGTATGTCTGATTGCATTTTCACTAACAGCAATACCATTTAACATAGCGTCAAGATTGCCAATATCAATTTGTTTCTTACGTAATCTAGTTTCTGCAACATAAATAAGTTCTTTGCATAACATTTTTTTATGCTGTTCACTAAAGATATTAATACAATAATCTGTACTACTACCTTGTACCCCGTGAGCCGTTAATGCAGATGCTAATAATAGATTGTTAATTTTAAGTTTATTAAAGAATAATAACTCTTCATCAAACTTAATGGTTAATCCGTCTTTATTTACACCTACAACAGTTCCAATCTGACCATTAAGAACAGAAGAATGTTCAACATCATCTTCTGAAAGTAGACCATTTACATCATCTGTCATTTGCCTATAACCTTCTGCTGTCATAATAGAATAATCATTCTTCTTATTGATTACTCTATCGCCCAAATGAAACATAATTTTAACACCATTAATTCTACGTTCGTGAACCATTTCATTTGGTTTAAGAGGATTTAATTCTGCTTGTAAGAAGTTATTAATCTTATATGTTCCAATTTCGCCAACATTCATTGGTGTAACAATCATAATATCATCTTGCTTAATACCTTTGCTAAGTAATTTTTTATATTCTTTTACAACAGTATCAAAAATGTTTTCTTCATCAATATCAATGAACTTATAGTTATCTGCAATGGTATATTCGTTTCCTTTGTTTTTTACCATATCGTCATTGAAGAAGTTTCTGCCATTTCTAACATTCGTTGCTACATATAAAGCACCGTTACTATTATATCTAAACACCTCATCAAGAAGTACGTGTGGTACTCTCCCGCTTTCAAGAAGGTCTGTAGCAATTTTAGATGAACCAATAGGGCATAACTGTGCAGAGTCAAAAACTAATACTACTTTGCAATTAGGATTGGTAATCTTTGAAATAAACATTGTAAATACATCCAATGAACCCATGCTCATTTCATCAAGAATGACTGCATCTGTTGTAATTTCTCCCGAAAAACATTTTTTATGAATTGTCATAGCGGGTCTATTTGTAGATTGAGACAATACTCTAGACGCTTTTCCTGTGGTAGAAAGTAATGTATATGTAATACCATTATCTTCCATAAGATTAATCAATCCCGATACAGACGTTGTCTTACCTGTACCTGCATATCCACACAGTAAAATAACGTCATAATTACAGAATAACTCAAGTACTTTAGCCTGTTTCTCTGTCATATCAAAGCCATTTTCCATGTGCGTGTATTTAGTCCAATCAATATTTAATTTCTTAGGATTGACGTTCTTACGCATCATAAAGTCCGCTACATTACATTCTGCAACATATGTAGACATAATACTAAGGTCTTTGCTCTGTTCATCAAAATAGATTAATTCGCTATTGACGGCAACTTCTTTAGTTCTAGGAATAAGTTCTTCACAACCGTATTCTTCTTTAATAACACGGCAAAGGTCTTTTCCATATAATCTTGTACTACCATCTAACTGATTCCGTCTAAGAATTTCAAGTTCCAATGCTTCAACACGTTCATCAGACATTTTAAGTTCGGGTCTAATTTCTAATAAGAAATCATCAGCCTTGGTAAATGAATGATGACATAATTCAATCAAACAGTAATAAGGGTTCTTTTCTAGGTTTTCATCAATTTCTTTAGGATTAGACCATTTCTCAAAAAGATACTTTGCATCAGAGATAGACAATTTATATTTCTTTCTATCTTCTCCACAACAGAAAGCATAATACTTATATTTATCATTGAGA
>Ga0326511_10004106_pt1 | contig 11664 bp, 8 predicted proteins | sample 0_2496_0518_D_FD_203701 | JGI IMG/M metagenome (GOLD analysis project Ga0326511, IMG submission 203701) | Bovine rumen microbial communities from UC Davis, California, United States - 0_2496_0518 | ecosystem: Host-associated > Mammals > Digestive system > Stomach > Rumen | place: USA: California...
CCGAGACGCCCCAGCACGACATCCGCCTGATGATGGCGAGCCGTTTCCCCGATATCGATGCTGAGACCATCGTGACAAGTATCGACCATGCTGCCCGTATGGAGGATATCTTCAAGACTTATCAACCGGAATATGTGTTCCATGCTGCTGCCTACAAGCACGTTCCGATGATGGAGGATAATCCATCGGAGGCCGTGCAGAACAATATCTATGGTACGAAGGTGATAGCCGACTTGAGTGTGAAGTACGGCGTGAAGAAGTTTGTGATGGTCTCTACCGACAAGGCGGTGAATCCCACCAACGTGATGGGCTGTTCGAAGCGCATCTGCGAAATCTATGTGCAGAGTCTGAACCGCAAGCTGCACAAGGAATTCTCTGAGAGTCTGAAGGAACAGTCGAATGTCGTCAACTTCACCCAGTTTGTAACCACACGCTTTGGCAACGTGCTGGGTTCCAACGGCAGTGTCATCCCACTCTTCAGGGAACAGATTAAGAACGGTGGTCCGGTAACGGTGACAGATGAGCGCATTGTGAGATTCTTCATGCTGATACCCGAGGCTTGTAAGCTGGTGCTTGAAGCTGGCACGAAGGGTAACGGCGGCGAGATCTTTGTCTTCGATATGGGACAGCCTGTGAAGATAGCCGACTTGGCCAAGCGGATGATAGCCTTGTCGGGTGCGAAGAATGTGGAAATCAAGTACACCGGCTTGCGTGAGGGTGAAAAACTCTACGAGGAGGTGCTTAATGAACTGGAGGGCACCAAGCCCACCTTCAATGAGAAGATACGTATTGCGCAAGTCCGTGAGTATGACTATGAGACGGCCAACAGGCAAATCAGTGAGCTGATAGACATCTCGAAGCACTTCAACAATATGGATACTGTGAGGAAGATGAAGGAGATTGTGCCGGAATATAAGAGTAACAATTCCGTCTACGAACAATTAGACAAAAAGTGAATAAATGTAAAAAGCGCGGCTACCGCGCTTTTTTTTATGCAATAAATGTTAAATCTATATTGAAAACAGACTCGTTTTCAGAGATAAGTCTTATCTTTGCGATGTTTTTGTAACAATTTAAATTTAACAGTATGAGAAACAATTTTGGTTTTACTGCATTGTGTGTGGTTTTGGCCTTGTCGTCGTGCGAGAAGGTAGTGTTGAATGAATCGTCTGATGACGAGCAGTCGTTGGGGAAGTCCGTGCTCACTGTGATAACCCGTGGCGAAGGTGATGAAGAAGGAGAGACGACTCCTGTGGCAGAAGGGCGAGTCTATGTGTTCAACAAGTCGGGCAAGTGTGTTGAGATGCTTTCCACTGATGATGACGGGCAGACAGCGACCGTCTATCTGACGGCCGGCAACTATACGCTCTATGCCGTTGGTGGAGACCTGGCCCGTCTGAACCTGCCCGTCAAGAGTGCGGCCTCACCCAGCAGCGTGATTTCGGTTGCCGAAGGGAAGGTGCTCGACGAGGTGCTGCTGAAGAAGGAAGAAGTGACACTGAAAGACGGTAATGAACTGAACAAGACAATCACGCTTGAACGGAAGGTGATCTCACTCGACCTCATTGAGGTGAAGGATGTGCCTACCAGTGTGAAGAAGGTGGAGGTGGTGCTCAGTCCGCTGTATGGTTCTGTCCGGCTCGACGGTACTTATCCAGATGACCCCGTGGAGAGTTACAAGGCTGAGCTGACCAAGCAGGCCGATGGGAAGACGTGGTCGGTGACGCCAAAGAAGATCGTATTCCCCTCAAAGGGCCTGCCCACTACCCGGCTGACGTTTACGACAGATGAAGGTACGGATTCGTATGCCTATACAGCCTCGGAGTCGCTTGAGGCTAATCATGCCTATTCTCTTAGTGGCACCTACCAGACGTCGGGTGTCAAAATGACGGGCAGTCTGACAGTTGGCAGCTGGGGTGAGAGTCGCAAAATGACGTTCAGTTTCAGTTCCGAGCAGGCCGCCTACAGTCCTGTGGCGGGCAAAATGTGCAACGGCTACCTGGTATTGTCTGTCGATGAGGAGCAGCGCAAGGCGACTCTTCTGGCTGATCAGGAAGTGGACTATACGGCTCCGACTGCAACAGATGCTTCTGCGGCAGATGACTGGCAGTCTGCTGTGACGACGGCTATGGCGGCTCATGAACTTCCGAAGAACATCAGTGGGAGTTGGAGATTGCCGACATTGGCCGAAGTTGAGCAGTTCTCTATAGATACGAGAGTAGCCGAATGGGGAAACGATAGCAAATCACCAGTCTATTTCTGCACTATAGATGGATATTTTGGATGGGGATGTACAAAAAGCGAAGATGGAAGCAATACAGTTTTGAAAAATGATGTATCAAAGAATAATATGGAATTCAAAGCTTCCATCGTGCTGCGTCCGGTGATAGACATCACCTATTAGCCGGACTTTCAATTCTTTTCTTGACAACGAATTAAAACGAATTTCACGAATTACACAAATCTATGTTAATTCGTGAAATTCGTTTAATTCGTTTTAATTCGTTGTTTTAAGAAAAAGATGGTTGTCTCACTCTTTCAACAGGTCTGGTCTGAGCTTGCGCGTACGTTCCATCGCCTGGTCGAGTTCCCACTGTCGGATTTTTGCCTCGTGGCCGCTCAGCAGGATGTCGGGCACCTTCCATCCCTTGTAGTCGGCAGGACGGGTGTAGATGGGAGCTGCCAGGAGGTCGTCCTGGAAACAGTCGGAGAGGGCACTCTGCTCGTCGCCGATTACGCCCGGCACCACTCTCACTACAGCATCGGCTATCATCGCAGCCACCAGTTCGCCTCCAGTCAACACGAAGTCGCCGATGGAGATTTCTCGGGTGATGAGATGGTCGCGTATGCGCTGGTCTATCCCCTTGTAGTGGCCTGCGAGGATGATGAGGTTGCCCTTCATTGAGAGCTCGTTGGCAATATGCTGATTAAACCGTTCGCCGTCAGGCGAAGTGAAGATGACCTCGTCGTAGTCTCTCTCAGCTTTCAGGGCCGTGATGCAGCGGTCTATCGGCTCGCACTGCATCACCATGCCGGCTGAGCCGCCATAGGGGTAGTCGTCCACGCGGCGCCACTTGTCGAGGGTGTAATCACGCAGGTTGTGCAGACGGATTTCTGCCAACCCTTTCTTCTCTGCCCGTGCCAGGATAGACTCGTGGACGAATCCCTTGAGCATCTCAGGCAATACCGTAATAATATCTATTCGCATTTACTTTTTATAAAATGTCTTGATTGCTTCCAAATAGCGCAGTCCTGTCGAACGTCCGATGTCATAGACACGCTGCATCTCCTCAGGATCGTGCGAGATATGTCCGATGTCAAGCGACTTCTCAGGTCGGATTACCAGGCAGCGTCCCTCCCTTTCTGCCTGTCTCACGAAGTCCAACTGCTGGTTGTACATCACGTGGCGCGTGGCCATCGCCTCAATCATTTTGGGATAGTGCCGCAGGGCGATGCGCATGAGGGGCATCAGCCGGTTGTGCTCCTTGATGTAGCCTTCGGGCTGTGTCAGGATAACCACATTGCGCTCGTAGCCGATGCTTTCGAAATAGGCCAGGGGAATGGAGTCGGCCACTCCGCCGTCGAGCACTTTCATGCCCTCGAGTTCCACCACCTTCGAGGCCAGGGGCATCGAGGCTGAGGCACGGATCCAGTCGTAGGCGAGGGGAGTGCTCTCTGTCAGACGCTTGTATACGGCCTGTCCTGTCTCCACATCGGTGCATACCACATAGAATTCCATGGGATTCTCATCGAACGCCTTGTCATCGAACACATCGTACTCCGAAGGCACCACGTGGTAGGCAAACTGTGCGTTGTAGAGGTCGCCTGTCTTGAGCCACGACTGCCAGCTACAGTAGCGTTTGTCGCGTGCGAACCGCTTGTTGTATCGGACGGCTCTTCCTGGTTGTCTCGACTTGTAGTTACAGCCGAAGGCGGCTCCTGCTGACACGCCGATGAGGCCGTCGGGCTCAATGCCTTCCTCCATCATCAGGTCGATGATACCTGCCGTGAAGAGTCCCCTCATTGCTCCTCCTTCCAAAACCAATCCACGCTTCATACCTTATATATTTCTTAATTCTTATTTCTTACTTCTCACCTCTCACCTCTTATCTCTCACCACTCACTCCTCTTCCTCCCAGTAACTGATGGTGCGGTTCTGGATTACGCTCAGGTTCTGAGCCTGGCGGCCTTTCTCCCAGTACATGAGTTTCAGCTCGTTGCGGGTCCAGTTGCCCTCATCATCATGGGCGGTGTAGTTGTTCTTCATTGTGATGGAGAGGATGCACTCGTTCTGCTTGTCAAACACCTTCTGCGTCTGCTGCTTTATCTCATCATCATCGTTGTAGCTGTACTCGTTGATGCTTCGTATTCCCTCCTCGTTGTTGAGGAGGGTTCGCCTGACGAGTCGGTTCAGCTCATCGTATTCGTAGCTGAGCAGGCTCTTTGCCCCGGTAGGCTCCAGCATGGCTGCCGTCTGGAGATAGCCTGTGATGTTATAGCTGCGGTCGATGAGGCTGGATCCTGTCTCCTGGCCCAGAGGGTCGAAGTGCATGATGCCGTTCTCCGCCACGGGGTTCTCAGTGATCACCTCCTGTACGCGACCCTTGAGGCCCATGTTGACCGCATCTTTATAATAAGGTGTGGTGTTCAGGTAGAGCACCTTGATGGTGCGCGACTTGTCATCGTGCATGCTGTTGGAGATTCTCACGTAGCCCTGTTCCGTCATCAGGTGGAGCGAGCCGTCGCCCTTGGCCTTAAAGTCGCCGAACTGTCTTTGTAGTTTCAGCAGTAGGTAGCGGTGGTTCTGGTCGAAGAGTCCGAAGGTGCGATAGGGGCCGCAGGTGACGATAGCGGTGGAGAGCAGCCTTGTGTCTTCATCAACGGTTATGAGCAGGTTGCCCTTGATGCCGAAGTAGTCGCCTCGGAAGTAATAGTCGCCCGGTTCGTCATCCTCGGACACGACTCTCTCGAAACCGATGCTCTCGAGTGCCGGCAGGAAGAGGGAGTCGGGCCCCTCGAGTGGCACTCCCATGAGGTCGAGGCAGCGCGCATCTGTCGGCCCCTCATAGTGCCTTCCGTTGCCGTTGATGATTTGGGCAGACGTAGGGCTCAGTGAGAGGAGAATACCGAAAAGCGTAATGACATACTTCCTCATGCTACATTCATGTTATGACAGGAGTGCGAGGAATTCCTCTTCGCTCATGATTCTGACCCCCAGTTTCTCAGCCTTTTGCAGCTTCGAGGGTCCCATATTTTCTCCGGCGAGTACAAAGGAGGTCTTGCCAGAGATGCTACCTACGTTCTTGCCGCCGTTCTGTTCGATGATGGCCTTGTATTCGTCGCGACTGTGGTGGGTGAAGACTCCGCTGATGACAATGCTCTGTCCCTCAAACAGCGTTGAGGTCTGAGCATTGGAATTAGAAATCTCCATCTGCAGGCCATAGCCCCGCAGGCGTTCCACAATCTGAAGGTTGCGCTCATCGTGGAAGTAGGTGATGATACTTTTGGCCATCACCTCGCCTATGCCCTCTATCTCCTGCAGTTCCTCCAGTCCGGCCGCCATCAGGGCATCAATATTCTTGAAGTGGCGTGCCAGGAGCCGGGCAGAGGTCTCTCCGACAAAGCGGATGCCCAATGCGAAGACCACCCTTTCGAAGGGCACCTGCTTGGAGGCCTCGATGCCATTGACGATTTTCTGGGCCGATTTTGTGCGCGAGCCGTCGCCGTTGATCTGCTGCACCTGGATGTCGTAGAGGTCGGCAGCATTGCTGATGAGTCCCTGACGGTAGTAGTCATCGATGGTTTCCGGGCCGAGTGAGTCGATGTTCATCGCCTTGCGGGCTATGAAATGCTCAATGCGCCCCTTAATCTGTGGCGGACAACCAGTGTCATTTGGACAGTACCAGGCGGCTTCGCCCTCATAGCGCACCAGCGGTGTGCCGCACTCCGGGCAGCGGCGTATGAACTCCACGGGCTGGGCGATGATGGGACGCTGGTCGATGTCCACGCCCACAATCTTGGGGATGATCTCGCCGCCCTTCTCCACATAGACGTAGTCGCCTATATGCAGGTCGAAACTCTTGATGAAGTCCTCGTTGTTGAGGGTGGCCCGCTTGACGGTCGTACCTGCCAGTTGCACGGGGTCCATGTTTGCCACTGGGGTGATGGCTCCCGTTCGTCCCACTTGGTAGGTCACCTCGTTGAGCCTTGTGCAGACGCGCTCTGCCTTAAACTTGTAGGCGATGGCCCAGCGCGGGCTCTTGGCGGTGAAGCCCAGTGCGCGCTGCTGCCTGAGCGAGTTCACCTTCAGCACGATGCCGTCGGTGGCTACGGGCAGTTTCTTGCGCTCCGTGTCCCAGTAGTTGATGAAGTCGTAGATTTCCTCGAGCGTCTTCACCTTCTTCATGCCTTCTGAAATCTTGAATCCCCATTGGCGGGCAGCCTCCAGGTTCTCGTAGTGGCCATCGGCTGGCAGTTCCTCACCGAGAAGGTAGTAGAGGTAGGCATCGAGCTGCCGTGAGGCGACGAGGCTCGACTTCTGGCTCTTGAGCGTGCCGCTGGCAGCGTTGCGCGGATTGGCGAAGAGCGGCTCCTCAGCTTCCTCCCGCTCCTTGTTGAGCCGTTCGAAGACTGCCCAGGGCATGAGTATCTCGCCTCTGATCTCGAATTCTCTTGGTACACCTTTCACCTTCCACCCTAAATCCAAAGGAATAGACCGAATGGTCTTCACATTGGCCGTTACATCGTCGCCTCTGACACCATCGCCTCGGGTGACGGCCTGTGTCAGCCGTCCGTCAACGTAGGTCAGCGAGATGCTCAGCCCGTCGTATTTCATCTCGCAGCACACCTCAAAGTCCTCGCCGGCCAGTCCTTTCTTGACACTCTCATACCAGTCGCTCACGTCCTGCTCGTTATAGGTGTTGGCCAGGGAGAGCATCGGGTATTTGTGCTCCACCTGCCGGAATTCCTCGTTCAGGTCGCTGCCCACACGCTGGGTAGGCGAGTTGGGGTCGTACATTTCCGGATGGCGTGCCTCCAGCTCCTGGAGTTCGTGCATCATGAAGTCGAAGTCCTGATCACCGATAGTGGGTTGGTTCAGCACGTAGTAGCGGTAGTTATGCTCGTGCAGCTCGCGTCGGAGCTGCGTGATTCGTTCTTTCTCATCCATATTTGCCGTATTTTTCGGCAAAGGTACAAAAAAAGCATCGGATTGACACGGAATGACACGGATTTTTGTTTTTTTTAGAATTTAGTCCGTGTCCATTCGTGTCAATCCGATGCCTTGTCAGCAGGGATTACCAGCGTCCGCCGCCGGGCATGCCGCCACCCATGCCTCCCATGCCTCCTCCCATCGAGCCACTGACGCTGGTTGATGCCGTAACGTCTACGCTCTGGGAGCCACTGCCGATGGTGCAGCCGGTGGTGAGGTTGTAGAAGCTGGTGCCGCCGTTGAGCGTGCATCCGGCCCGCAGGGTGTAGGCAGAGCCGTTTTTCAGTGATGGCGATGAGATCATCAGGGCCGTGCCGGAGTTGCTGCTCGGAGTGGTGTAGCCCAGGATGGCCTGTGAGCCGGATAGCAAACCAATGGTGGTGCCCAGTGACGTGGTGACAGCGATGCTGGCTTGTTTGGATGAAGAAGAAATCGCTTGCATACCGCCGCCTACTGCGATCACGGTGCCACCATTGATATATGCTGTGTAACCCTCTGCCGCGTCGATGCCGCACTCTGGCTGTGCCGCGCCCTCGGCTATCACCACGCCGCCGTTGATATAGAGGTTGCGGTTGGAGTCGATGCCGTCGTTGTTGTAGCTCCGTGCATACACGTAGCCGCCGTCTATGTAGAGGTCTCCCTTCGAGTTGATGGCATCGTCGTAGCTGTAGCACTCCACGGTGCCTGCCTCTACATGTATTTCAGCCTTGCTCTCGATAGCCTCTGTGCCGTCTCCAGTACCTTCCAGGCGCACTTGGGTCTGTCCGCCGTTGAAGGTGATATTGCCATCGGCCTTGATGCCTTTTGGCGAGACGCTGCCCTTGGAGTCCTTCTGGCGCTTGCCACTGGTGATGATGCGCACGATGCCGCCATTGATGTTGACCTTGTCGTCGCTGTTGATGCCTTTTCCGCCGATGCCTGTCGACTTGATGTTCAGCTCGCCGCCGTTGATGTTGACTTCTGTGTCGGCCTTGATGCCTGAGCAAGCCGCATAGTCGTTGTCGTCGGAGTCCCACTCATAGCCGCCGCTGGTGAAGATGGTGGTGCGCCCGCCGTCTATACGCACCTCGCCATCGGTGGAGATGCCCTTGTCGGCAGTGCCGCTCACATTGATGTTGATCACGCCGCCGCTGACGATGACTGCGTCGTTGCCCCTTATGGCATTGCCGGAAGAGGCATCCACATAGAGGTTGGTCTTGGGCATTGTCCTGACGTAGTCGTCGCTGCGGATGCCTGCCTTGCAGTTGGCATCCACCTCCAGGTATCCGGAACCGCTGAACACGAGCTGCCCCTCAGAGAAGAAGCAGGCCTTCATGTCCTCGCCGTCGATGGCGTCAGCGTAGTTAGTACCGTCAGTTAAATAGTTCTTCGAACCATCGTTGAGGACGATGAAGGTGCGCTTCTTGCTCTGGTTGTTAATGGCAGCCCCGTCGGGGTTGGTGATGCTTACGCCGTTGAGCAGGATGGCCTGTTTCCTGGAGCTGTAGAGCTTGAAGAAACCATCGGTGGTCGTGCCGGTGAGCACATATCTGATGACCTCCTCGCCGTTGTTGGTCGCCGTCACGTCGTTGCCCGTGATGCTGACGATGCCGTTGTCATCGCCGCTGACGGTGGCCGAGCCTGTGGTGCTGTAGGTGATGGTGATGGTGCGGTCGAACGTGGTGTTCTCGATGTAGTCTTCATCTTCGCTGTCCACATTCACCGTCTCCGCGATGGCGTTCTTGTTGAGGGCTATGCTGAACGACATCACGTCGCCCTCGCTACTCACTCCTTCAACTACGTTGGTGGCGGCCGAAGTGGTTGTTGAGTTGTCATCGTTACTGTTGCCGGTTGTTGTGCTGGTCTGCGTCCAGCTCTCGTTATACCAGTCATCGTCTGTCGAGCAGGCTGCCACTGCAAAGAGCAGCGTTGCTATGATCCAAAAGTGATTCATCTTCTTCATTGTCATTGATTTTTTGATTTTACTGCTGCAAAGGTAGCGCAAAAGTGCATATTGGGGAAAAATATTATGCGAACATCCCCTTTTTTTCAGCAAATCCGCATTTCTCCTTTCTCCTCTCCCCGTTTCTCGTTATTTATTGTTACCTTTGCAGCCAGTTATGTGGATGATGTTTCGCGTATTGCCAATCATGTGGCGGGCTGTGCACCCCAGTCGTGTTGCCGACATGCCTGCCGTTGTCAACACCTTCTGGCTCCGTAAGGGCTATGAGGGGCTGACCTTCTTCGGCACCATCCTGACGCCGACACAGGAACTGGCCGACCGTTTCAACAACGGCTCTTCGGCACTGAAAGTCCACGAGATGATCCATCTTCGGCAGGCTCAGGCCTGTGGCGACTCTTGGCTCCGCTTCTACCTATTATATATATGGTATTGGCTGCGAGCCCTGCCTGGTTGCGGGCGGTTGCCTCTTCGCCATGCGGCCTATCTGCTGAATCCCTTTGAGATAGAGGCCTATACCCGCATGCACGACCCAGACTATCTGAGCCGCTGCAAGGGTGGGGCAGAGGAGTGGCGGCGTTATGCCAAGATGACGCTCCAGGAGAGACTCAGAGTTTATAATTTTAAATGAGGAATGAGAAATGAGGAATGATGATTACCTTTGTAAATGAGGAATGAGGAATGAGAAATGATGATTACAACATAAGCCTCCCATATACGCTTGTGTAGGAATGTTCAATGTTCAATATTCAAAGATTCAATAAAAAAGATGTCGAAAGTTCAAAGCTCAAAACTTCAGGCGCACAGCGCCATTTTTCTTGCAAATACGATATTCGGTCTCGGCGTGCCCGTCACCAAGTTGCTGCTCGACTCCTGGGTTACGCCGATGGGCTATATGGCTTCACGTAGTCTCGGCGCATGCATCCTCTTCTGGGTGATAGCGGCCTTCATGCCGCGTGAACATGTAGAGCGGCGCGACCTCGTCACCATCCTCTTCGGCGGACTTCTCGGCTTTGTGGTCTCCCAGTCGCTCACGGCTTGGGCCCTCGACTATACCAGTCCGGTCTACTTCTCGCTCATAGCCACGCTCACCCCGGTGGCGGTGATGCTCTGTGCAGCCTTGTTCATCGGCGAGAAGATTACACCCCTGAAGTCGCTCGGCGTGCTGTTGGGCATTGCTGGTGCCGTGCTGATGGTGCTGATGAGCCAGTCGCTGGGGTCTGGCAAGAACGACCTGCTGGGCATCTCGCTGGCCATCCTGAGTGTGCTTACGTGGGCTGTCTACCTCATCATCACGCGTAATGTGGCCTCTAAGTATTCGCCCGTTACCCAGATGAAGTATGTGTTTCTCATTTCGGCTATTGTCACCGTGCCGATAGCGCTGCCCGAGCTGCCTGCCAATGCGCTCTTCAGTGTGGCCTGGGGGTGGGACGGCGTGCTTGAGATGGCGTTTATCGTCGTCTGCGCCACTGCCCTTGGCTATTTCCTCATTCCCTTCGCCATGAAGTATCTGCAGGCCACGACGGTCTCTGTCTACACCAACCTGCAGCCGGTCATTGCCTCCTTTGTGGCGATTCTCTTAGGACAGGACGTACTCACATGGGACAAGCCCGTTGCCGGCATCCTCGTGCTGCTCAGTGCCTACATCGTCGCCGTTGTCTCGGCGAAGGAGTAACAACCTCTGTTCTATAACAAAAATCTTCAAAAATCTCACAAGAATCTGTTGCAATAGAATTCTTGTGAGATTTTTGAAGCTTTTTGTCCTTTATGGATTTCGTTGAGTGTGAAATCCTAAACAATTCGTGAAATTCGTCTTAATTCGTTGTCTTTAAGGACTCTAAGGATTGAAAACTCGAATTATTTGATCAGTTCCACGCTCCGCTGGAGGAACCGGTCGAGTGCTTCACCCTTCAGCATGCCGTTCTGAAGCAGGGCCAGATCGATGAGCTGATGCACGATCGAGTTGCCTTTGGCGTAGTCGGCTATCACGGCCTGCTTCTTGTCCTTCTGCTCCTGCACGGCCTTCTCGGCCTCCGCCTTCAAGTCCTTGTCCTCCTGGGTCAGCTCGTCCCACTTCTTCTTGTCCTGCTGCTGGCGGATGGCTGCCAGACGAGCCTCCTGGCCTTTCAGCTCCGATACAATCGGCTTGAGTGCCTCCTCGGTGGCAGCAGTGCTTTCTTCGAGCACCTTCTTCACCAGCGGGTGGTCGGCGTTGAGCACGAGGTTGTACGAGTCGGGCATCTGACCGTAGAATCCCATACCTGCCTGGAACTTGCTCATGTCCTTCATACGGCGCATATACTCGTTCTGGGTGATCACCACAGGGCGTGTCTCACTGCCGAGGCTGTCCACCTGTACCATGAATTCTGCCTTGTCGATCTTCGGCAGCTGCGTGCGGAACACGGCTGACAGATTGTCAGTCTCGTCCTCCGAGAGATTCGACTTCGGCGCGTCGCTCTTCACAATCAGACGGTCGATGATATCACTGTCCACACGTGTGAACCGGCTCTTCTCT
>Ga0326511_10004107_pt1 | contig 11663 bp, 9 predicted proteins | sample 0_2496_0518_D_FD_203701 | JGI IMG/M metagenome (GOLD analysis project Ga0326511, IMG submission 203701) | Bovine rumen microbial communities from UC Davis, California, United States - 0_2496_0518 | ecosystem: Host-associated > Mammals > Digestive system > Stomach > Rumen | place: USA: California...
TACCGCTGCAATCTGAGCAGAGGCGGCGTTACACATAAATAGTAGTGTAAATATGGTCTGGTAAAGTTTCACGGCTGCAAAGTTACAACTAATTTTTAAAACTAATCACCAATCTTATACACTTTCTGGCAAAATACCTTTATATTGGTATTTCCCGTTCCACGATTTGTTAGTACCTTTGCAGCCAAAAACAAGGATTATGAAGAAAACGATAGTATGGATAGGCGCCCTCGTGGTGGGTGCCGCATTGGGATTGTTGGGCCTGCACAGGCTCGACCTGGCGATGGAGTTTGTGGCTGTGGTCTATACGAGGCTGTTCCAGCTGCTGGCCGTGCCGACAATCGTGCTGGCAGTCATCACCACCTTTGCCACATTCGGCTCGAAAGGCTCTGGCAAGATCTTTGGACGGACACTGACCTACACCCTTCTGACCACCTTTGCGGCTGCCGCTGTGGGGGCCGTGCTCTATGTGCTGGTGGCTCCCGGCAATCTGCCTGCTGAGGCTATAGGGCAGGGTAGGGAAGCCATCTCCGAGGCACCTCATCTTTCTTATTACAGCCATCTGATAGGTCTCATACCCAGCAATATCGTCAAGCCTTTTCTCGAAGGCAATGTGCTCTCGCTCCTGTTGCTGGCCTTTGCCGTCGGATTCGGACTCTCGAAGCTGCCTGAATCAGAAAACAAGACGGTGGTCGTAAAGGGACTGCTGGGCCTGCAGGAACTGCTCTTCCTCCTGATTCGCGGTCTCATCTGGGCGTTGCCCCTCGGCATCATCGCCTTTGCCGCCCAACTTTCGGCCCAGGTCTCAGCGGGGGTGGTAGTCGACAGCATCGGCAAGTACGTGCTGGTGGTCCTGGGCGGCAACGTCATCCAGTTCTTCGTCATATTGCCCCTGTTCCTACTGGCCAGAGGCCTCAATCCCCTGCATGTGTTAGGGCGCATGATGCCAGCCGTGATGATGGCCCTCTTTACGAAGAGTAGCGCAGCCACCCTCCCCATGACGATGAATGCGGCGGAGCGCCGTCTTGGGGTCAGGAAGGACATCGCCCGCTTCGTGCTCCCCATCTGCACCACGATCAATATGAACGGCTGCGCAGCCTTTATCCTCGTCACGTCGCTCTTCGTGATGCAGAACGGCGGCACCCCATTGACGCTGACCACCATCCTCGTGTGGCTGTTCGTCTCCGTTGTCTCTGCCGTCGGCAACGCCGGAGTGCCCATGGGCTGCTATTTCCTCACGCTTTCGCTCATGTCGGGCATAGGCGCTCCAATAGCCGTGCTGGGCATCATCCTCCCCATCTATACGATTATAGATATGGTGGAAACGGCAGAGAATGTATGGTCTGACTCCTGCGTCACGGCGATGGTGGATCGCGACCTCAACAAGCGATAATCCCATGAATAAGGGGACTTTAAGCCGCCTGCTCAGAATAATTTTCTGTTAGCAGGCCTCTCTGGCAAGCTGGAAAGAACAATCGTCCTGCAAAATTACGGAATTTAGAGCAATCTTCTGCATTTCACAAGAAATTTGGAGGATAACTCTAAACTCCGTACCTTTGCACCCAGAAATCAAACAAACAACAATTAAAAGAAAGGAAAAGACTATGAGCAAGAAGAATTATCGTTTTGAGACACTCCAGCTCCATGTAGGCCAGGAACAGGCCGACCCTGCAACCGACTCCCGCGCAGTACCCATCTATCAGACCACCAGCTATGTGTTCCACAACTCCCAGCATGCCGCCGACCGTTTCGGCCTCCGCGATGCCGGCAACATCTATGGCCGTCTGACCAACTCCACCCAGGGTGTGTTCGAAGACCGCGTGGCTGCCCTCGAGGGCGGTGTGGCCGGTCTGGCAGTCGCCTCCGGCGCCGCCGCCGTCACCTATGCCCTGCAGAACATCCTCGGTGCAGGCGACCATATCGTTGCTGCCGACAATCTCTATGGTGGCTCCTATAATCTCATCACCCACACACTCAGCACGCAGGGCATCACCAACACCATCGTCCGCGTCAACGACACCGCTGCCCTCGAAGCAGCCATCCAGCCCAACACCAAGGTGGTATTCGCCGAGACCTTCGGCAACCCCAACTCTGATGTGCTCAACATCGAGGCCGTGGCCGAGGTGGCCCACAGGCACAACATTCCCCTGATCATCGACAACACCTTCGGCACACCCTATCTCATCCGTCCGTTGGAGCACGGAGCCGACATCGTGGTCCACTCTGCCACCAAGTTCCTTGGCGGTCACGGTACGAGCCTCGGCGGCGTGATCGTAGATGGCGGCAAGTTCCCCTGGAAGGCCAATGCCGACAAGTTCCCCACGCTGGCCAAGCCCGATCCCAGCTATCACGGCATCGTGTTTGCCGATGCCGTAGGAGCCGCAGCCTTCGTCACCCGCATCCGTGCCGTCATCCTGCGCGACACCGGAGCCACCATTTCCCCCTTCAATGCCTTCATCCTGCTGCAGGGTGTCGAGACGCTGAGCCTGCGCGTGGAGCGTCACGTGGAGAATGCCCTGAAGGTGGTCAACTTCCTGGCCAACCATCCGAAGGTGGCCAAGGTCAACCATCCTGCCCTCGCTACCCATCCCGATCATGAGCTTTATAAGAAGTACTTCCCCAACGGCGGCGGTTCGATCTTCACCTTCGAGATCAAGGGCGGACAGGAAGAGGCCTGGCGTTTCATCGATGCCCTGCAGATCTTCTCGCTGCTGGCCAACGTGGCCGATGTGAAGAGCCTCGTGATTCATCCCTACACCACCACCCACTCCCAGCTCTCGCCCGAGGAACTCGCCGAGCAGCACATCACCCCTTCCACCGTCCGCCTCTCCATCGGCACGGAGCACATTGATGACATCATCGATGACCTCTCGCAGGCATTGGACAAGATTTAAATTTTAAATGCACAATGCACAATGCACAATGCATAATTTGCTACCGCCCTCCCCGTGGAGCGCATGAGGTAATCACCATTTCTCATTCCTCGTTCCTCATTTAGCGAAGTGCATGAGGTATTCTCTTACCACTCACCTCTTACCACTCACCTCTATTACTAATTACTCATTAATTATGAAAATAGCAAAACAGCTGACCGAGCTCATCGGCAACACTCCTCTTCTTGAGCTCAACAAGTATTCACAGGCCAAGGGTCTCGACACCCCCGTCATCGTGAAGGTAGAGTATTTCAATCCCGGCGGCAGCGTCAAGGACCGTATCGCCCTGGCCATGATCGAAGATGCCGAGCAGAAAGGCATCCTCAAGCCCGGCGCCACCATCATCGAACCCACCAGCGGCAACACCGGCGTAGGCCTGGCCCTCGTCTCAGCCGTCAAGGGCTATCACCTCATCCTCACCATGCCTGAGACCATGAGCATCGAGCGCCGCAACCTCGTCAAGGCCTATGGGGCCGAGGTGCGCCTCACCTCCGGCAAGGACGGCATGCCCGGCGCCATCCGGGCCGCCGAGGAACTGCGCTCCGAGATACCAGGCAGCGTCATCCTCCAACAGTTTGAGAATCCCGCCAACCCCGCCCGCCACTATGCCACCACGGGTCCGGAACTCTGGAGCCAGACCGATGGCGACATCGATATCTTCGTAGGCGGTGTGGGCACAGGCGGCACCATCTCAGGCGTAGCCAGATACCTGAAGGAGAAGAAGCCCGGCGTGAAGGTTGTGGCTGTGGAGCCGAAGTCCAGCCCCGTGCTCAACGGCGGACAGAGCGGCCCCCACAAGATTCAGGGCATTGGAGCCGGCTTCGTGCCCAAGACCTACGCTGGCGATCTTGTAGACGAGGTGCTCGATGTAGACAACGATGATGCCATCCGCACAGGCCGCGAAGTGGCTCAGCAGGAAGGCCTGCTTGTGGGAATCTCCTCCGGTGCCGCCCTCTTTGCCGCCATCGAGCTGGCCAAGCGTCCGGAGAACAAGGGCAAGAAGATAGTTGCGCTGCTGCCCGACACGGGCGAGCGCTATCTCTCCACCGTGCTCTACGCCTTCGAGGACTATCCCTTGTAGGTCTGAAACCATCAGCCGTGCAGGTCAAACGAAATGGGGCAAGTGCCCCATTTTTTTGCGTCTCTGCCCCTCACCACCCTCCCTTATCACGTGATAATTTTCAAGCAAATTTTTGTTTTTCTTGCTTTGCCTCTACCAATTTTGCGAAAAGTTCCTAAAAGTACGTTGATTTACAGACTATTAGGAACGATTTGTACGAACATTTCCATCTACCTATCCTCTACCTATCCTCTACCTATCCTCTACCTGTCCTCTACCTGTTTTCTGTCAATCCTCTGTCAATCCTCTGCCAATCTTCTGCCAATCTTCTGCCAAATCATAGCATGTCTATTTACTCTTACTGCCTTGTTATTCACTCAAAGCATCTTCTTGCAAGTTGTCGTAGCCCCTTAAAAATTCCCACGCTGGGAACAAACCATTCCCAGGCTGGGAACGAACCATTCCCACCGTGGGAATATCAATCCAGCCCCCATCCCAGTGTTCGCCCCCTACTATCAATGCAAAACAGATGTTCAGTAGATAATTAGTAGAAGACAGGTAGAGGTAAGGTAGAGGATAGGTAGAGGCAAAGTAGAGGATAGGTAGAGGCAAAGTAGAGAATAAATTTATTATAAGGTGTTTATTATATGATAGTTATATCATTTTAGGTAGAGGTAAATCAAGATTTTGCTTTTTCAAGTCAGCAAAAATATAGATTAATATAAAAAGGTAGCCGGGAGGCAACCTTTTATTATATCGCATTATGCATTGTGCATTGGACCTCGAAAAAAAATCAAAATTGAAAAATCAAGTCAAAAAGCTGGCCTTCGTCAGACGGCAACCTGTGGCTTCTAAATCAGGCATATTCAGCTAAAATCCCTTGAGGTCTGGGTTCTCGGACAGCCTGGGGGGGGGTAATGTGTGCGCTCCTCCTAATGCCGACGGCAGCATCAGCGCAGCTGCCCAGCGGGGTTGGGCAGTGCGCTGCGGTGTGGGGCTGTGTCAGTGGAGTGTGAGTCATTGTGCTGGGGTGGGGACTTAGTATTCCATCAAGTTTAGCCCTTTGTGTTAGAACTTATAGCGCAGGCCGGCACAGAGCACGCCCTTCTCGCCAATACCCGCCTCGACGAATCCGCGGAAGGCCCGACCTCCGAACTCTGCTCCTATCGCCGTGGCCTGGAACATAAACTTTGCCTGCGTCTCGCCTTTTGCATCGGGGTTGTCCTGTTTCTCACGGGCACTGGCCGAGATAGAGGCAATCAATACGCCGAGAGAAGCTCCTGAATACATGCCGAAGTGACGCTTGCGCAGCCAGTTGAACTTCACCGACGGCATCACCGTGAAGAACGACTCGGTCAGGTCCTTCTTCCCCGTCCTCTTGCTGATGTCCTTACAGCCGGCATACTCAAGCACACCACCCACGGCTACCACAGGCGATAGGTGATAGTAGTATTCCAGTCCGATGGGACCCCAGAAGGAGCTCTGATCGCCTACTGCGGCAGAAAAACTGCCACTGATGGAAGAGACGATGTTGGAGGCTGAGCCTACACCATAGAACACGCCCACTTCATGCTTCGTGTCGTAACCGTCGCTTTGGGCATTCACACTTGTTGCAGCCATCAGGGCGGCTGCCACCATTGTCAAAATTCTTTTTATGCGCTTCGCTGAATGGTAAATGATAAATGATAATTACTGAAGGCGCTCGTACTCTGTTGCTGCCATGATGAAGCCGCCCAGCACCTTGCCTTCGGTGTAGAAGTTGGCTCCCACAGTCGTGGTGGGTTCCGTATCCTTGCCCATCAGGTAGTATTCGGCAGAGCCATCGCGGAAACCGCTACCACCGAGTCCGGCCGACTTGCTGCAGTACACGAGGTGGACACCGCCCTTGCCATCGCTCACCATGAAGTGTTCCACGAAGCCCTTGTAGGCTTTCCTGGCCAGAGCCGTGTAGTCGGTGTCGTAGAGTCCGAGGCGCATGCCCTTCAGATAGGCGGCAATGAAGATGGCGGTACACGATGACTCCAGGTAGTTGGCCACGGGCGAGGAAGTATAGCTATAGCTATCGTCATACTTCTGGGCCACAAAGCTGCCGTCGTGGTTGAGCAGCTGATACCAGCAGCCCGAAGCCTCGTCCTGCTTGGCAGCGATGCCAGCTGCCAACAGCTGGAGGTAGCTGCGCAGCGTCTGATAGTTGGCCGATGCCTTCAGACCAGCCTTGTCCATCTGCTCCAGCACGTCGACCAGGGCGAGGAAGTACCAGCCCACGGCGCGACCCCAGTATTCGGCCGAGTGATAGACCTCTGCGCCAGGCTTGGCCGAGATGCCTGCCCACTTCGAGGCGGCCTCTCCAGCCGGTTCAGCCGTAAAGGCGTGATAGAGCAGCTTCGTCTCGTCGTTCCAGAGGTAGTTCCAGGCGATGGTGAACTGTCGGGTCACGAGGTTCCAGTCGTCAGCCGAGACGGCAGTATAGCCGTCATACTCGTTGATCATCTGTGCCAGCAAGGCCGGCCCCATATACTGTCCGTCGCACCACATCTGGTTGACATAGCCCGCCTTGTGCCACCATCCACCTGCTGCGCCGGGCAGCGTGCTCTCCTTGATGACGTAGGTGTCATTAGCCTTACGGATACCCACCAGGGCATCGGCAAAGCGGAGTTTGGCTGTAGCGATGGTCTTCTCGTTGGAATACCGCTGGCTGTTGGCAAAGCGGCCTGAGGCGGCCAGCTCCGAAAGCTTGAAATATAGCTTCACGGCATTCAGGTCGTCAAAGCTCTTCCCAGCCTTCCCTGCCGGCGCGATGTCCAGCAGGCAGCCATAGTTCTGCAGGGCGTAGAACCACGGGGCCACGTCGATGCCCTCCTTATCCTTATAATAGTCTGTTGCCTCAAGTATGGCCTTGGCCACGAGGCCAGGCACATAGTCGAGCACAAACTTCGAGTTTCTTGGTGCCTCCACCACCGTCCCCTTGTCGTTGAAGATGCCAAAGCCAGCATTGGTGGTATTGGCCTTGAAGTCGTTGATACGCGAATTGATCACCAACTCCGAGTAGCGCACACGCTCATCGAACGTGCATGGTTCTCCGGCTTTCTTCGGCACTCCGTTCTCTGCCGTCATGCGACTTAGGGGCGCTGCCAGAAGAGCTATCAGCAGGAGTCCCCTCAAAACTCTCTTTTCCATTTTAAATTAGTAATGAGTAATTATGATTACTTCTATAGGCAGAGTCAGCGCTTGATGAAGTCTCAGAGTATTCTCTTACCTCTCCCCTCTTACCTCTCCCCTCTTACCTCTCCCCTCTTACCTCTCCCCTCTAAAAATCCTCTTTCCTCACTTGACGTACTCCGCAAAGTCAGTCAGCCGCATGTCGCCCTTGCGAGCCAGCGTGTCGTGCATGGCGAAGGCGGCAGTCAGGTTGTGGCGTGTCTGGCCCATCTTCGAGATCTTCAGGTAGTCCCAGAGCAGCTGCTTGTAGTCGGGGTGGGCGCAGTTCTCGATGATCAGCTCGGCACGTTGGGCAGGACTCTTGCCGCGCAGGTCGGCTATGCCCTGCTCCGTCACGATGATGTTCACGTCGTGCTCCGAAGAGTCCTGATGGCTCACGAAGGGCACAATCGATGAAATCACGCCGCCCTTGGCCACTGAGGGACAGGTGAATATCGAGAGATAGGCGTTGCGGATGAAGTCGCCCGAGCCGCCGATACCGTTCATCATCTTCGTGCCGCTGATGTGGGTGGAGTTCACGTTGCCGTAGAGGTCGGCCTCGATGGCGGTATTGATGGCGATCACGCCGAGTCGGCGGATAATCTCCGGACTGTTGGAAATCTCGCTCTGGCGCAGGGTGAGGTGGTTCTTGAAGTAGTCCATGTTGTCGTAGACCTGCATCAGGCATTCGTTGGAGACGGTCAGCGAGCAGGCCGAGGCATTCTTCACGCGTCCGTGGAGCATCATGTCGATCACGGCATTCTGAATCACCTCCGTATAGATGTTGAAGTCGGGCACGTGCTTGTCCTCACCCAAGGCGCCGAGGATGGCGTTGGCCGTAGAGCCCACGCCGCTCTGCAGGGGCAGGAACTCCTTGGGAATGCGGCCCTTGTGCATCTCATCGACCAGAAACTCTGCCGTCAGGTAGCCTATCCTGTCGGTCACGGGGTCGTTGTCCTTGAAGGCGCGTGCCTCGTCGGGAATGTTGCACTCCACGACTCCTGCCACCTTGTCCTTGGGAATCGACACGTAGGGCTTTCCGATGCGGTCGCCCACATGCTCGATGGGGATAGCCTTGCGGTAGGGCGGGTCGAGCGGCTCATACACGTCGTGGATGAACTTGGCGTTGGGGTTGTGGAAAGCATTGAGCTCCAGGATTACCTTCTTGGCCAGGCGGGCTGCGGTGGGCGAGATGCCGCCTGCGGCAGTCAGGTAGACATGATAGTCGTTGCCGACCTCCTCGATGTCGCACACCTCGAGGATAGCCCAGTCCACATCGCCGTAGAAGCCGTAGCGCAGCTCCTGGGCCATGTGGCTCAGGTGGAGGTCGTTGTAGGGAATCTCTCCCAGGTTCACGTGCTTGCGGAAGTCGGGATTGGTGGTGTAGGGGGCCCGGTAGAGGATAGCCTGGGCGTTGGCCAGGTCGCCGTCGGTGCTCTGTCCTGTGGATGCGCCAGTGAAGATTGCCACCTTGAACTCGCGGCCGGCCTCATGCTCGGCAACGGCAATCTTGGCCAGTTCCTTGGTTGTTGCCTTGGCCACACCGGCGGGTGTGAAGCCACTCATGGCGATATGGTCGCCATTCTTAATCAGTGCTGCAGCCTCTGCAGCAGTCAGTCGTGTATAAGCCATAATCTTGTTTAATTTGCAAATTTGGCTGCAAAAGTACGAATTAATTAAGAATTAATAGTTAAGAATTAAGAAAATTTGCCGCTATCTGTCTTTTTTTCTCAATTCTTAACTTAAACTTTCGGCTCTCTTAGCTACTTACTTATGAGATATAGAAGGCTATTTAAGGACTAAAATCTTCAAAAATCTGGCAAAAATGACAAAATGATAGATTGAAACAGGGCAGGCATGAAAAAAGACTCGCAGCGAGGCGAGTCTTCAATAAAGTGGGGCATAAGCGAGAGGAATGTCACTGCCCGCCAGGCCCATGATCCTACTGCATGAGGATGCCACAAAGCTCCTTCATGCCTTCGGAGGCTCCCTTCTGTATCTGCTGCACCCGTGCTCCGGCAGAAATGGGCTTCGGGTCGATGAGATAGACGGGAACCGAGTGGCGGGCATAGTGGATGAGGCCTGCAGCAGGGTAGACATTGAGCGAGGTGCCGATGACAATCAGGATGTCGGCCTCCTGGACGGCCTCCGCAGCAACGGTGATGTTGGGCACAGCCTCGCCGAAGAAGACGATGAAGGGGCGAAGCAGGGAGCCGTCGCCCGCCTTGGTGCCAGGCTCCACCTCGCAGTTGTCGGGTGTGAGCGTCACTTGGTAGCGCGGGTCGTCTACATCGCGGCTGGAGCATACCTTCATCAGTTCGCCGTGCAGGTGGATGACCTTCGAGGATCCAGCCTGCTCGTGGAGGTTGTCCACATTCTGCGTGACAACGGTCACATCATACTGCTCCTCAAGCTTGGCCACGAGCTTGTGGCCCTCGTTGGGCTTCACGTTCCAGCACTTCCGGCGGAGCATGTTATAGAAATTTGTCACAAGTGTAGGGTCGGCCTCCCAACCCTCGTGGGTGGCCACTTTCTGCACGGGATAGTTCTCCCACAGGCCGTCGGCATCGCGGAAAGTCTTGAGTCCGCTTTCTGCCGACATGCCAGCTCCGGTCAAAACAACAATCTTTTTCATACGCAATAACTGTTAAACAGATGCAAATATACGGAAAAGATAGGAATTAAGCGTTAAGAATCAAGAAAAAATGATAGATGGTGGCAAATTTTCTTAATTCTTATCTCTTAATTCTCAATTAATTCGTACCTTTGCAGCCGATTTTCGAAAATATACATTATTAATATATAAGAGAAAGAATGGATAAGTTGAGTTACGCCCTGGGCTTGGGCATTGGCCAGCAGTTGGCCCAGATGGGTGCGAACGACATTAGCGCAGAGGACTTTGCGCAGGCAATTAAAGACGTGTTAGGAGGCAAAGACCTGAAGGTTTCCCACCGTGAGGCCCAGACCATAGTTCAGGACTACTTCGCCAAGCAGGAGCAGAAGCTTCAGGAGGAGCGCCAAGTGAAGGGCAAGGCCCACAAGGAGGCTGGCGAGAAGTATCTGGCTGAGAATGCCAAGAAGGAGGGCGTGAAGACCCTGAAGAGCGGACTGCAGTATCAGGTGCTCAAGGAGGGCAACGGCAAGAAGCCGACGGCGAAGGACACGGTGAAGTGTCACTATGAGGGATTCCTGATAGACGGGACGGTGTTTGACAGCAGTGTGCAGCGCGGCGAGCCTGCCACGTTCCCCCTGCAGCAGGTGATAGCAGGATGGACGGAGGGCCTGCAGCTGATGCAGGAGGGGGCCAAGTATCGTTTCTTCATTCCCTATCGCCTGGCCTATGGCGAGGGTGGCGCAGGGGCGATGATTCCGCCGTTTGCCGCGCTGATCTTCGATGTGGAGCTCATTGAAGTGATTTAAGAGTTTAGAGTTTAGAATTTAGAGGTATTCTCGCTTCGCTGCGAGTAAGAATTTAGACTTTAGAATTAAGAAGTTAGAATTGAGAATTAGGATTTAAGAATTATAAAAAGCGATGAAAAAGATTTTGTATGTAGCCTCTATGGCTATTGCTGCCGCTACGCTGACTGCTTGCGGCGATTCTACTCCGAAGGCCAGCCTGAAGAGTGATGTGGACACGCTGAGCTATGCCATCGGTATGGCGCAGACTCAGGGCCTGAAGGAGTATCTGGTGGGTAGCCTGGGTATCGACACGACCTATATGGCCGACTTTATCAAGGGCCTGAACGAGGGTGCCAACGCTGGCGACAACAAGAAGAAGATGGCCTACTATGCGGGTATCCAGATAGGTCAGCAGATAAGCACGCGTATGGTGAAGGGTATCAACCACGAGATATTCGGCGACGACTCGACGAAGACGATCTCGATGAAGAACTTCATGGCGGGATTCGTGAGTGGCACGACTGGCAAGAAGGGTCTGATGACGGTGGACTCTGCCCAGCAGGTGGCCCAGACGATGATGCAGGCTATCAAGGCCAGGGAGATGATGAAGACCTACGGGCCTAACAAGGAGGCAGGCGAGAAGTTCTTGGCTGAGAACGCCAAGAAGGAGGGCGTGAAGACGCTGGAGAGTGGCGTGCAGTATAAGGTGATCAAGGAGGGCAACGGCGCCATTCCTGCCGACACGAGCCTGGTGAAGGTGAACTATGAGGGAAGGACGATAGACGGCAAGGTGTTTGACAGCAGCTACAAGCGCGGCGAGCCTATCAACCTGCGCTGCAACCAGACGATCAAGGGCTGGACGGACGCTATGGTTCACATGCCGGCAGGATCGGTGTGGGAGGTCTACATCCCGCAGGATCTGGCCTACGGCGAGCGTGAGCAGGGCGACATCAAGCCTTTCTCGGCGCTGATATTCAAGATTGAACTGATAGAGGTGAATCCGAAGAAATGATGAAGAGACTGATGATAGTGGCACTCGTCCTCGTGGCGGGTGCTTCTTTGTGTCATATAGA
>Ga0326511_10004108_pt1 | contig 11663 bp, 15 predicted proteins | sample 0_2496_0518_D_FD_203701 | JGI IMG/M metagenome (GOLD analysis project Ga0326511, IMG submission 203701) | Bovine rumen microbial communities from UC Davis, California, United States - 0_2496_0518 | ecosystem: Host-associated > Mammals > Digestive system > Stomach > Rumen | place: USA...
CCTTATAAAATTACACTTAACTGTTGTTAAGTCTCTCTCTATCTTTTCTTTACTCTGTTCTATATCTATCTCTTTGATAGTCCCGCCGAGGCTTACAAGTCTATAAGGGGGCACATACCCCACTTCCTTATAAACTAAAGCCTCTATAAAACTCTCATCCCAATCACAAGGGCATATTATCCGCTTGCCCCTGAGCTGTTCCCTATAAAGGGGTAATTCTGCGGCAATATCATCGTAAAGCGTGTAAAACTCATCATTTTTATCTTTTTTACTCTTGTTTAGTATCTTAGCCGTTGCCATAGTTCCCGCCCCTCTCAATCTCTTAATCAGTATTCTAACTTACTTGCCGCCGCTATTCCTCGGCTTTATCTGCCTCGGCCCTCTATGCCCCTCGGCCCTCTTTACTTGAAATATGAGCGTCCGCCGAGGGGCTTTATAATTGCTAATTCTTAAGCAATAGTCTTGTTTTCTTGCCCTCTCTTTCTCTTTTCTTACGCTCTGCCGCGATTTTCTCACAGTCAAGGTTAATACATTTAGAGTATAGTGGTATTTTCCAATCTAACAACTCATCCTTTAGTTTTTCTCTCATAGTCTTATATAGTTCTGTATAAACATCAAAAAATGTTGCCTCCCAATTATCACTTGTAATTATACGCATTATAGTTTCTTCATCCTGCGTATAGAAATTAAACATATTCTTCTTTTCGTTATGTATGAGATAATAGACTTTCTCTAAGTCTTTTGATATAAGTCTCTCAAAGATAAACATTATCTTGCCCCCCTTATATACTCTGTTGCGTTCCTGACGGGGTAATCACAAAAGACATATACATTACAGTCATACCATAATGTGCGGGCACGCCCTACAGCCTGCTCTATAGGCTCTCTTATCTGTTCGGCTTGTAAATCCCACAAATCACGGTCAAGGAAACCATATATAAAGGCTTCTATGCCTGTATCGTATATAGGCTTAGTATCTTTTTTCTGTGTATCATCAACATCTATCTCGTGTAGCATATCCAAATATGAGTTTTTAGGTATGTCGGCTTTTCCTATAACAATCAAGTCTTTACCCTTCATATCATCTATGCCCGCACAGTTTTCTATATAAATATCCTCACCATTTTCTGTTTGAGGTATTAAAAATCCTCTCTCTCTTGCCATATCTCTACAAGATTTTAATGTTAATAAGTTTATCGCCGTCCAATCTACCCCGCGTTTCTCAAGCTGTTCTATAGCATAATCTAAGGTTTTTGCCATACTTGACTTGCTACCGCTTGCCCCTTCTATAAGCCATTGATAGATATTGCCTAACGGGTCTGCCCTATCAATCTTTAATTGCTCTATTTTCCCCTTCATTTCCTCAGGCAATCCCGTTTCAAGTTGCTTTTGCTTTGGTGTGCCTGTCAATAGCTTTACACTAATACCGCCCGCCGAGGCTTTAGGTATTAGCTGAGACGCTATTTCAAAATATAAATAGCGTGTAGATTTATAAGTATTCTCCCCTACAGATAACAAAGTAGCGTTTCTAAGTTGCCCTATGTGCTTGAGGCTATCTTTAACTCCATCGTCTTTTGATAGTTTATGAGCGTTTATGTAGTTAATAAGCCTCAATGTATCTATACCCTCTATTTTTGTTTGCGGCTCTGCGTTTCTTACAGTATCTATAATAAGCTGTAAATCATCATTTACCGCCGCTATTTGCTTTTCTAAGTATTCTATCTTATCCTCTGTAGTCTCACCCTCTAATACAATGCTACGCGGTTCCTCTTTTAAAACCTCATCTTTAGTATATATAAATGTTTTCAAAGCACCTAAAGCGGATAGACTTATAGAATACCGTTTTACTAAGCAATCCTCTATATTTTCATCTATGATTATCTTGCTTGCCGTTATCTTTTTTAGGTGTGTCAATGCTGAGTGTGTGAGTATAAATAGCCCCTTCTTATCTGTGTCCTCCACCTTTTCTAATTCTTTTCTACGGGCTACCATATCATCATTAAGAGGCACACACTCAGGAAACCCCATATCAAGATATATCTGTTCCTCAGGCGTATATTCTACCTTACGCGGGCAAAAGATAACCTCTTTAGCTACTCCCTTCTTCCTCAGGCGGTTTATAAACTCATCAATGAGGATATATGTGGGAATAGAATATATAATCTTTACTTGTGTCAAGTCAATAGAGGCAAAGTAATTAAGTATTCGCTCTGTCTTTCCTGCCTCAGTTTGACACTCTATATACTGTATTCCATCTTCTTCAAGCATCATAGGTATTTTGCTATCTGCCTCTTGCTTGAGTTCTTCCCGCGTTATCCTCTTTTCACGCTCTGCCTTATCCCGCTTTATATAATCTCCACTATTAAACCATTCTGCTATAGTATATTCCTTACCATCATAAGAGACAATCTTATTAGGCTGTGTCTTAGTCTTATCACTTAGAAAATACTGTATCTGTTCTCTATTACATTTACTCCCCGCATATAAAGCCTCATCGTAATAACGCATAATCTCATCTAATATGCTACGCTTGACAGTCTTATCATACTTGAGGCATTTCAATTCACTAAACAATAATAGCCGCTGTGGGTTCTTAAGATATTGCTTTTTCCGCCACTTATCCCACAAATCACAAACACCTGATAGATAGTATTCCCACGGAAACCCAAACCGAGGCATTATAAAAGTCTCGGCTGTTGTTACCTGTTCTAATCCCTCGGCTTTGCTACTGCCTGTTTTGCCGCTTGCTTTACCCTTGCCGCCTCTCTTTTTCTCTACTACACGCGGAAACACATCAAACTTGCTAAAGGGTATTGTTTCACCCTTTAAAAACTCTCCGCCGTTCCTTGTGCCAAACCATAGGCGGCTTATATTCTTACATTGCGGGTCTGCCGCCTTAAATACAACATCATTCAAGAGGGCTACATATAGCTTTTCGTAGTCCTCCACGGTTATAGCCTCATCCAATAGCCATACTATGCGATAATTATAGAGTTCCTTAAGCCCTTGTGAAAAGCTGTAATACCAAAAATTAGGCTCTAAGCCCTTATACTTACAATAGTCTGTCATTTCCTGAGGGCTTGTTTCGCATTTGTCAAAGTCAAGGGCTATTATCCTTGCCCCTACAAAGCTATGTTTTTGTAGGTCTTTAGCCCCATCCTTGAATATTCCCGCCCTCCAACATCTACCCTCACAGATTAACTTATAAATCTGCTGTGGCGTAGCCGCTACAGTCTTATAATGCTGTGGCTTTTGACACTCCACAATTTCCATAGCCTGTTGTGGCGTTATGCCCTCATCCCCTGTTTTGTGCGGCTTATGGTTCCACGCTACACGCCCACAAATAAAGGGTATTTTCATCTCATCCATACTACTCACCGCCATTAGTCTAACACAATATCATCATACTCTATTGTGCTTGCCGTCTCTCCATATACGGCCTCATTTATCCTATCTGCTATAGTTGCTAATGCTACCTCTACAGCATTTATAGTATCATCTGCTATATTATCTCTCTCGCCGCTAACCCATTTTGATAGCGTGCTTCTGTTTATCTGTGCCATATCTGCTATTTTTGCCTGAGATATACCACATTCCATAAAGATTTTAACCTTCTCTTTAGTAGTCATACCATATACACCCTCTTATAATATCATATGTTTCGCGTTCATTTTCCAAGTATTGAGGGGCGTCGCGGGGCCGCTGTGTGCGTTCGCCCCCAAATCGGGGGCAAGCTAACCTCATCCGCACACTAAAATATATATTTCAGTGTGCGGGCAAGCCTCACCCGCCCCCAAATCGGGGGCAAGGCAGGTAAAAAAAAGCACGCCCGCCGCCTTGATTATAGCATACACCGCGATAGAAGTCAAACGGGGGGCCACCCGCCGCCGCCCATATACTTGAAAAGTGGCCGCGGCCCCATTTAGCCCCTCTATAAGCCGATAAAAGTAGCCGAGGGACACGCTACACGGCTTCTATAGTCCCTCGGCTCTCTTTAATTATCGGCTGTGCTATCCTCTGTAGGCTCTACCACAGTATCTAATGACGGGGCTTTGCCGCCGAATAGCTTGTTTTTTATCCTGACAAATATGTTTTGTTTCTTTGCCTCTGCTAATAGCCTCTCAGTCTGTGCCCTATTTACAGTAATGGAAAGAGCATTATTAGAAACTATAAGCCGTTCAATCTGCTCTTGTTTGCTTCTTAGTTCCTGTTCCTGTGCGGCTATGCGGCCCTCAAGGGCTTCAAAATGCCCCCTTAAGGCTGTGTTTTCGCCTGTGAGACTGTCGCGGGCTTGTATTAACCCTTCTATCTCGGCTGTTTTTCCATCTAATATAGCGGCTGTGGCTTTTAAATCGGCTTGTATAGCGGCTATTTCTTTATCCTTTGCCTCTAAATCGGCTTGATATGTTGCCTTTAGTGCTGTATTCTCTTGAGTGAGACTATTATTTAGCTGTTCCAAATCAACTATAGCCGCTTCTTTTTCCTCTAATTCTGCTTGTTTCGCGGCTAAATCTGCCTTGAGACTTTCCGCCTCAGTAGCCTCGGCCTCTGTATTCTCTACGGGGGCGGGGGTTATATTAGGGATTTCCGCCGCCGCATTTTCAAAATCTCCCACGGTGTCGCTATTTTCCATCAAAGGTTTAAAATAGCGGCGGCAAAACCAATCATATACTTCTTGAGTATATAACTTATTGCGGCCCTCTGTTATTGTGTTGGCTTCTAAGAGGGCTTTTAATTCCTTATTTGATTTAAATAGCTTGTGTATGCTTTGGGGCGTAGTCCCTGAGACGCTACATAAGTCTTTCATTGAGTATAGCATAGCCACTTAACCCCCTTACTGTAAAGCGGAAACGGTGATAAACCATAATCAACTATTATAATAGCACAGTTGATAAACGCTTGTAAAGGGTGTTAGAAACGGTGATAAACCCTATTTTTTCAAGGTTTATCAAAGTGGGGGAGGGGGCATTAAACCCCATATCGCTCTGAGACGGCCTACAAGGGCCCTCACAGCCGTTTTAGCCCTCAGGCTAACAACTTATCGCGGAAACGCTAAAACGGGCTAATAGGGGCCTTCTACGCGGTCAATTTTTTAGCCTCTCCGCTACAGACAATTCCTAAACCCTCACGGCTCTCTTGAATAGTCCAATAGGCACAATAGCCCCTATAGAGATTTTTTTAACCTCGCCTGTCTGCCTGTTATAGTCCTTTGCCTCTCGCGTCTCATACTCGGCTTTGTGGGTCTGTAGGTATGCCCGCATATCTGCCGCCGCAAATATATAGAATATCTGCCGCTTTGCGTCCCCATAAAAAATATAGTCTGCCTCAGTATAATTAGCCCATCCAAGCTAATTGTTTTGTGTGTCTGTTATCAATTCAAGGAACATAGCCCCGCTATTATGTATCTTGCTATCCCATTTAACCTCAATATTGAATTGCCGCCCGTCCTTTATAGCTGTAAAGTCTATATCCTTTTCCCAATAGGCGGGGCTGTGTGTCCTATCTATAACATCAAACCCATTAGCCTCTAAACACTTGCGGGCTAAATCCTCACCCCGCTAAAACTCTCTCATTCTCTTTACCTTCTTTCATTGCTATAGCTATACTTAATTGCGGCTAACTATAGCTTTAGAAAAATTACCGTCTCTTTTCGTTATCTATCGCTTGCTCCCGTTTCTTAGATAGCTATGATTATCACTTGAAAATGCTATCAAAATCATTTTTTAATTGTTTTAAAGCGGGGCTTGCCTGATTATCTACTTGTATCTTAATGGCTCTCTCTAATGCCGCGTCTATATAAGCCTTACACTCTGCCATTATCTCTTGCTTAAGCTATTGTTTTTCTTCTCGCTCTCTAATCTGCTACATTTGTTCGTTATGGACGCGGAATAATGCCGCCTCTAAACTCTCGCCCTCTCTTTGTTGATAGAAGTTGTTATACATTACTATCTTACCTCTCTTTCATCTTCTAAGGGCTATACAATGGCTTTAAGCCTGATATAGCCGCCTATAGTCATATATAGTTTTGCCGCCTCAGTCTTGAGATAGTTATATTCCTCTTGTGTGAGACGCACAGTAAAGTTTTTATCTCTTGTTTTCATAATCTGCCCCTTTACTTGAAAATTGAGCGTGTATTGCCCCCGCCATACTGTAATGCGAAATAAGACAATACAATTTTTCACTTTTGCCCCTGAGGATATACGATAACGCCGAGGCTCCCCGTTATTCAAAATTAAAAGCCCTCTTAGTGGGGGAGAGGGCCACACACAAGGGCTATTTCAATTCCATTATTAGATTTTCCCGAAATATAGCCCCCCCTCTCATACAAAAAACAAGAGGGCTATTAACCCTCTTGCTTTGCTAACTTATAAAATGTGGCTCGGCTTACTCCCGCCCGCTTGATTGCCTCTGTTGCGGTTATTTTCCCGTTTTTCCACTCCCTATAAGCGTCCTCATATTCTGCTGTGCGTTCTGCGGCGGGTCTGCCTACCTTATCGGCCTCTAAAGCCCGTCTATACCCGAACTCCCTACGCTCTGCGTTTATCTCTCTCTCATAGGCATTGATAGCACCTAATACAGACACTATTAACTTGCCCGTGGCCCCGCTTGTGTCTATCTGTTCCTTAAGGCTTACAAAAGCTACGCCCTTCTTGCTAAAGTAGTCAAGTGTATTCAGTAGGTCGGGGAGGCTTCTACTAACACGGCTAAAACTCTCAAAATATACTATGTCGCCGTCCCTTACATAGTCCATCATAGCTTGAAACTGTGGCCTATCCGTATCTTTGCCGCTTGCCTCATCAATAAAGGTTTTATCAATATCCTCAGGCATTTTATAACTCTGCCTGTCAATACCGCCTTTTTGATGAGTAGTGCTAACCCTAATGTATGCTATCTTAGCCATATCTCTCTAATGCCTCCTATTTCTCTCTCGTTGTGATTGTATTATACAACAAGTGTTTAGAAATGTCAAGCATAATTTTTAAACATTCAAAAATTATTTTTCAAGATAAACATACACTATTTTGCGGCTGTTTGCGGCTGTTTATAAATCCAAGGATTATTATACAAATACTTACGCTTCTAAGATTTCCTTTAGCCGCCTCACAAAATCCTCATTCTCCGCCTCGGCCTCTTGTGCGTATCGGCTAAACTCATCCATATACTCAAATACAGTATAGATAACCCCTTCTAAATCAAAATCCTCCCAATCATCCACTTTGTAGGGTTTTAGTTTCTCTGTTAGTTCCATCTTCTTTTCTGTAGTCCAATAGCTACTTACAATTTCTGCTCTATAATCACAGTTAGGGCAAAAGAAGCAATCAATATTCAATACTTCATAATCATAACAAAACTCTAATTCATACATATAATCTAAGTTATAGAAATACAGACAGGGCACATTATACTTGCTACTTCTCGCTACAGTCTCAGTAATTAAAAATAGATTTCCTTCATTGCTTTCGGGGTTCCATACATTCTTAGGCATATTAGCATTTCTCCTTTTTTCTTTTTTACATATATATAATAATATAATTTTTACAAAAAGTCAAATATAATACTTTTATAGGTTTTATATAGGCATACTAAAGCCCCTCTCAGTCATACTAAGAGGGGCTATTGTGTTCCTTACTTCTTTTCCTTCGCGGGCAAGTAGTCCTTTAAATACCACTTCTTAGCGGCAAAGAAGCCCTTTTTATATCCTGCCTGTTCGCCCTTGAGGATAGCATTAAAGGTTTTCTCTGCGTCCTTATCGCCCTTGATAGCGGCCTCTATTTCTTCCTTGTTCGGCCCTCCTGCTGACTTCTTCTTCATTGCGGCGGCTCTTGCCTGAGATTTGATATGGACTTCATAGCCTGACTTAGCCAAGATAGCTACAGTCTTTTCCTCCGCCGCCGAGGGATTGACACTTTCATCAATAATAACCCTCATTTTCTGCCTGTCAATCGTGTAATACTTCTTAGCCTTATCCGCCATAGTCTTAAGCCTCCCTGTAAATAATGGATTAAGTGTATTATACTATGTTCCCTGTAGTCTGTCAATACCGCTTGACACGCACAAGCAAACCTAACTCTTTAGCTGTGTCAATCATATTCTTTGTGCCTCGGCTCTCGCCATTCCAAAAGGCTATAAGGGCGTTTGAAACCTCCGCCATTCTCCTATTACGCTTTGGCCCCGCCGCTTTACCCTCATTCATCCAATCTGCGGGCATACGCAAACAACTATAGCCGCGTTCCTGTGCGTATCTAATTCCTAATAAATCGGCTCCCTCACAACATCCGCTTACAATCTCTATATTATGAGTGATTGCTTTATTAGATAGTATCTTATCACAGTAATTACAAAGCATAGCATAGCTATTAAAGTATCTACCGCCCGCGATTATAACGCGAAATAAAGGTTTTTCCATATTGATAGCCTCTTTTTATTTACTATACATATAATAACATAATTTTAATAAATAGTCAAATGCTGAGTATTTCACCTTAAAGCCTTTTGAAACTCACTAATAACCATTTTCTTTATTTCTCTGTTGATTGTGCTACTATTCATAGGCAAACCGTTAAAGGTTCCCTCTGCGTTATAACTCATATTCTGTAGGCGGTTTTCAATCTCTCTAACTAAGCTATCTATATCTTTCATCTTTTCATCAACAAACTGTGATAGCCGCCACTCCGCCGCCTCTATCATTCTCTCTAATTCCTGTTGTCTCTCTTGCTTTTGCTTATTATCCCACCAATAGGGGTATTTGTCTTTCATAGAAGGGTTAGTTAGCATCATAATATAATTACCTCTCTTTTAGTGTAATATACTATATAATTACTATAGTATTGATACTTCATAAGAAACAAGGATAGATATAGCTATTTCTTATTCTTATTATATAGATATACGGCTTTATCATATCTTTCTGTTTCAAAATCCCTTATGTAGTCTAAAATTAAATCAATAATGGCTATATTCAGTTCTCCGCCGTGGTATTTCCACCGCTTAACCTCGGCTATACTGTCATATTGCCCTGTTTCATTACATAGTGTCTCTATGTCGCTATACATTTCCTGATACTTGCCGCATAGAGCTATTTTTAATATCTCTGCCTTTGGGTTATTTGTCATTCTCTAACACTCCATAATTAAATACTCTTTCCGCCGCCTCAAGCAAATCGGGGCGGCTCTCTTGAAACCATTTAAAAAGCATATCGGCCCTCTCAGGGCTTAAGTGGCTAACTCCACGGCTCCACTTATACAAGCCGCTTGTGCTACTTATTCCCGTCTCTTTAGCTAAGTCTTTTATTGTAATTGTTGGCATTTTCACCGCGATTAAAAGGATTTTCTCTAATTCTGTGAATGAATACATTTTCATTCCTTCACCCCCTCACCTTTATAGTAGCATCTATTAGCCTTATCTATACTAATTTCCGCCGAGGGTTATAGTCTAATACTTGACTTCCTATTATTTGACATTTTTTAAAAATCATATTATAATTATATTAAAGAAATAAATAAGGAAGGAATTATAAATTATGATAGACTACAAGCCCTTTTATACTGACATTGACCCTATAAAAAACGAAATAATAGCACGGCTCTATAATGACGGTGAGTTTATTATGTATATCAAATGGTTATATAATAATAAAAATATAAATCTAACTCTAAGTAGTAGCGGCGGAGGATTTCACTATTTAGAGTATATAGATATGTGGAAAAAAGAAATGGGCTACAAGTAATAAGAAGCGGCTATAAGCCGCTTCTTTGTGTTTGTTTATATTTATCTATTACCTTTCTTAGAATTACACGGCCTACATAGAAATTGAGCGTTTGATAGTTCGGTTCTTCCGCCTAAACTCCACGCTTTTATATGGTCTATCGTTAGTTCCTCAGGGAAAAACCATTGCTTACAGTCTTTACATTGATACTTTCCATTCTGCTCTTGTTCCTGCCGCATAAGTGCTAACCTATCATCCTCATTGAATAGCCTCTTGCTATCTACGCTAATACCATTTACTATATGATAGATAATATTCCTATACTCTTTTTCCTTGTTTAGTATCTTAGCCGCATCACTCTTGAGAAACTTTGCTATCTCTGTGTTAATCTCTTTCTTATGCTGTTTCCATATAGCAACATCTTTTATATAGTCCATAGCAAGTTTAAACTTAATTTGTAAATCTGTGTATTTATCAAATATGTCGGCTATAAACTTGATATAGCGGGCTATAGTCCTTTGGTCTGCCGCAAAGCTGTTATCTTTGTTCGCCTTGACATAGCTATCTATATCATCAAAGTTTTTAAGCTGTTTCAATAGTCCCAATACGGTGTATTGGTTCCGCCCTCGGCTGTTAGGCCCTAAAACCTTATTCGCGTCTCTGTCGCCGCTGACATAGGCGGTTAAGCCCCTCAGGTATTCGCCATTGTAAAGGCCATTAAGCACCTCATAGGCGGATAGCGGCACGCCGAGGGTATTTATGCGGCGGAAAATCTCCCGTTTCTGTTGCTCTGTCCCCTCACAAACAATAATTGTCAAGGGGTAATTGTTTATAATATCTTGAATATCTGCGGGGGTCTGTTTCCACAAAAGCCCATTGTATTCTATATCATTCTCTTTAAAACGCTTAATAGCCTCTATTCTCTGTTTGCCGTCCAATACTTCTAATATACCCGCGTCATTCTGCCATAGATAAAAGGCGGGTAAAGGAATACCCTTGACTATACTATCTATAACAAGCTGTTGTTTGTCTGTCTTATATACAATCTCACGCTGTAGGTCTATATCACTTACTATCCTGCCGTCTCTAACGGCTTCATAGAGTTCTTTAATATTCATCTTCATCGTGATACACCTCTTTATTTCTAATAACTAATCTGTCAAATATCCTTTTATATCCTTCCTCTGTCTTAAGATAGAAACGCGGCCCACCTTTAAGGCTCTTTGGTATATCTTTAGGCGGTTCTCCCGCTAATGCTCCACTATTCCCGATAATTTCAAACTGTTCGGGGTTATATTTTTGAAGGAATGTAATAGGCACACTCATATAACCATCATAATCATATGGTATTTTGTTTGATGATACTATATGAATAGCATCATAATTACAATACTTTGGATATACTTCCTCATCATATTTCTCTGTTAGTATCAATTTATCGTGTCTATATGATACTTCTAAATTAGTATACCATTTACAAGCCCTCGGCACACTTCCCTCAGGATTTTTAGATAATACGGTTGTTCCATCTGCTAATACAAACCCTTTAAATTGTTTAGCATATCCTATCCACATTTCATTATTTTGTATATGTTTGAATGTTTCTAAGTATGTTAATGCGTTTGTCGGCCCTACAATTAAAAACTTTATATTTGCCGCAAACATAGTGTCAATAAACTCTCTAAACTGACTAAAAGGCGGATTAGTAATAACTACATCATAATTACTATAGTCTATATCTTGAAATCTTACACCTTCATCAGTTGCGGGGTTATATCCACTTACCGATATAGACTTTATACCATATGTTTCTGCGTGTGCTACTAAAAACCTTATAAAATTACACTTAACTGTTGTTAAGTCTCTCTCTATCTTTTCTTTACTCTGTTCTATATCTATCTCTTTGATAGTCCCGCCGAGGCTTACAAGTCTATAAGGGGGCACATACCCCACTTCC
>Ga0326511_10004109_pt1 | contig 11662 bp, 8 predicted proteins | sample 0_2496_0518_D_FD_203701 | JGI IMG/M metagenome (GOLD analysis project Ga0326511, IMG submission 203701) | Bovine rumen microbial communities from UC Davis, California, United States - 0_2496_0518 | ecosystem: Host-associated > Mammals > Digestive system > Stomach > Rumen | place: USA: California...
TTGACTGGAGTTATCCTGGTAACTTCAACAAGGATTCTGCAAGATGTAAGCGAGAGAAAGGCAGAATGTTTATTCATATCTACCTCGACCATGAAATCAGAAATGATGCAGAAGATAAATTCCGTGGAAGAGTAGCTGAGCTTCTGGATAGGCAGAAGTCAGAAACAGAGACTCTTACCCAGGAGGAAAAGGACTTCCTTTCAACCTATGTTACTGAAGATTCAAATGGCAGAAAGGTAATCAACAATACTCAGAAATTCGAATACATGCTGTGCAAGGGTATAAGGGTTCTATTGTCTGACTTTATAAGTGATCCGGTTGAAGCTTCACGTGCCTATACAGAACGTAATGAGGTTGAGGAGAGTTTCCGAAAACTCAAGGATTTCACTGGAGCAAGAAGATTACATATATCCGCATCAAAAACACTTTCAGGAAAAATCTTTGTACACTTTTTAGCTTGCAGTATTCTCTGCATGCTAAGACATCGTATTCATACAGCTGAAGCTAAAGGCATCAAGCTTCCATTTGACTCTGTACCAAAGATGCTGGCGTCGTTATCAAATATTACTCAGACAATATTCCCTGATGGAGGTTACTTCTCTGAGATAGTAGGAAAGAAGAAAGAGCTACTTGAAGGGCTGGAAATTCCTTTCCCAGAGGCTGAAATGAATATAGAGTATGAGGAAGATATTGCCGCGGAAGCAGAAGAAAATCTAGATTAGCAACACAACAAAATCCCCAGCATGTGCTGAGGATTTATTACCTTGCCCATAGTTACACAAAAATGTGCAAAGAATGGGAGTTCCAGCTTTTTCTTAAAGTCAAAAATTACGGTCAGCTAAACAGACTTCTTTTTTGAGAACTTCTCCTGAATTGTCTGAACAATGATAAAGAAAACAGGAGTAATCAGAACCAATGCTAGAATTCCAACCAGCATTCCTCCAACCACAGTCACACCTAAAGATCTGTTTCCGTTAGCACCAACACCATGTGCTACAACCAGAGGCAGCAGACCAACGACCATACAGATAGAGGTCATAAGAATTGGTCTTAAACGAACTTTTGCAGCATAAATTGCAGAATCAACAATACTCTTCCCTTTCTTATGCTCCTCTGAAGCAAATTCAGTAACAAGAATTGCTGTCTTTGCAATAAGACCAATCAGCATAATCAGACCTGTCTGCATGTAAATATTGTTTTCAACTCCCATGATCTGAGCAAATATGAATGACCCCAGTAGAGCACTTGGAATTGAAAGCATCACAGCAAATGGGATCAGAAGACTCTCATATAGTGAGCTTAAAATCAGGAAGATGAAAATCAGACACATTGAATAAATGATGATCGTAGTACTGCCTGTTGAAGCCTCATCTCGAGTCATTCCACTATATTCAAAGCTATAGCCCTGAGGAAGAACTTCCTTGGCAACCTTCTCAACAGCCTTAATGCCCTCACCTGTACTGTAGCCATCATTCAAAGATGCGTTAACAGAAATTGATGAGAACAAATTAAAGCGATTCAGAAGTTCAGGTCCATAAACACGTTCTAGGGAAATGAACTGAGCAATAGGCAGCATATCACCAGTGGAACTGCGTACAAATATTGATGAAAATGCAGCTTCATCCAGACGATTGTCAGTTCTGGCCTGAACCATAACCTTGTACTTCTTTGAATACAGGTTGACATCAGAGGAGTAACTACCACCAATATATGTACCAATAGTGTTCAGAACATCTATAGGAGAAACCCCCATGCGGATACACTTAGGAGCATCAACTTCAAGTTTAAGCTGAGGAAATCTTGGATCAAAAGTCGTAAATGAACTCATGATAGCTGGTTCCTGCTGCATAGCATTATTAAACTGAGAAGTTACTTTAAACAGATCTTCAACACTTCCACCTGTTCTGTCCTGAATAGAAAAAGTCAGACCGTCTGACTGACCATAACCAGGAATCATTGGAGGAGCAAAAGCGAAAACCTCTGCGCTGGTTATATCACTGGTTCGTACCATAATCTCTTCAATCACAGCATTACTACTGTTCTCATAGCCAGGACGCTCCTCCCAGTTTTTTAGTTTAATAATAAAGGTTCCACCTGAAGCAGACTGAGCTCCGCCAATAAGGTTATAGCCACTGATGCTTGTCAGCTGCTCTATCTGAGGAATATCCTTTATTCTATTCTCAACCTCATCCATACTTTTCTTAGTCTGATTAAGGGTATATCCTGGTGAGGTTACAACAGAAACAAACACTGTACCAGTATCTTCTTCTGGAACTAAACCTGATCGAGTATTAAACATCAGGAAAGTCATAAGTCCTAAAGAAACAACAAGAATTATTCCGGCAATAATTTTCTTACCAATAATGATGTTCAGTAATGACAGATACTTTCCTGTAAGTCTTTCAAAAGCAGTATCAAAAGCCACATGGAAACGATATGTAAACCCCTTCTGATTTTCAGGATTATCATAATTTGTAGCTTTCATGAACAAAGCACACAATGCAGGGCTCAAAGTCAGAGCATTTACTGCAGAGATACCTACTGCCACTGCCATGGTAACACCGAACTGCGTATAGAATGTTCCTGAGGTACCTCCCATAAAACATACAGGAACGAATACAGACATGAATACAAAAGAGGTTGTAACAATCGCTGACGAGATACCTTTCATAGCATCCACCGTCGCATCGTAAGGATCACTGTATCCTCCTTCAAACTTGGCCTGAACGGCCTCCACAACCACAATTGCATCATCTACCACGGTTCCGATAACCAGAATCAAGGCAAACAGCGTCAACAGGTTGATACTGAAGCCCGCAACATATATAAACGCAAATGTTGCAATCAGAGAAACAATGATAGAAATCAGAGGAATAACCGTAGAGCGAATACTCTGCAGGAAGATATAAACCACAATAATAACAAGGAATATAGCTTCGATCAGAGTTTCAATAACCTCATCAATAGAAGCATCAAGGAAGTCTTTGGCACTGTACAGATCAACAAGGTAAATTCCTCTAGGGAGCTCCTTTCTGACTTTATCCTCAAGCTCGTTGAGCTGCGTGATAATATCATTTGCATTAGATCCTGCAGCCTGCATAACCAAAAAGGTGGAACCGGCAAAGCCATTGACCTTGTTACTGTAGGCATAAGAGTCTGCGCCAAGTTCAATGGAAGCCACATCCTTAAGTCTTAGGATATTTCCGTTTGGAAGAGATTTAATAACAAGATTACCAAACTGCTCAGGGGTTTCGTAACGTCCACGATACTTTAATGCATACAGGAAAGTATTATTTGAATCCTCTCCCAAAGTACCAGTGGCAGCTTCAATATTCTGTTCAGATAAAACCCTTGAAATGTCCGATGGAACGACCTTATACTCAACCATCTTCTGGGAATCCAGCCAGATTCTCATAGCATAGTTGTCTCCAAGGAGTGTAACGCCGCCTACACCGGTGATTCTTTTAATCTGAGGAACAACATTAATGTTAAGATAGTTGGACAGGAAGGTCTCATCGTAAGCCTTATCTGTTGAATAAATACTAATAATCTTGAGCTGACCTGCCTGCTCTTTTTCTGTTGTCACACCGTTTGTTATTACAGTCGCAGGCAGCGATGACTGAGCTTTAGCAACCCTGTTCTGAACGTTCACAGCTGCCATATCGGCATCAGTACCCTGTTTGAAATAAACCTCAATTGTAGCTGAACCAGAGTTAGTAGCAGTTGAGGTCATATATAACATATTCTCAACACCGTTGATAGATTCTTCAAGCGGAGTAATAACTGTCTTCTGAACTGTTTCCGCATCGGCACCAGTATAGTTTGCAGTAACTGAAATTTTTGGAGGAGCAATATCCGGATACTGCTCAATAGGAAGAACTGCAATACTTACAACGCCCAGAAGAACCATAAGGAATGATATACAGGTGGCAAGAACCGGACGATCAATAAAAAACTTTGCTGACATAAACGTTCCTCCAATCACCTACTTATTCACAGCAGCTTGATTATCGGACTTGCTCTGTTCCAGTTCTTCACTCTTTCGGGTAACTGGGGTACCATCTCTGAGTAGACCGGCACCTTCCGTAATGATTACATCTCCAACCTTCAAACCTTCGGAAACAATGTAATTTGATCCGTCATAATAAGGCAGAATCTGTACTGGCGTAGAAACAGCTTTGCCATCTTCAAATTTAAAAACAAACACCTTATCCTGAATTTCATGGGTTGCAGTCTGAGGAATTACAATTCTGTCATCTAATGTCATAGGAATAACAACTGAACCGGCACTGCCACTTCTGATTACCCCATCCGGATTAGGGAATTTTGCTCTAAAGGTAATTGCGCCTGTAGTCGAATCAACAATTCCAGAGGCCGCATCCACTTCACCGATTTTATCGTACATAGTTCCATCGGCAAGTTTGAATTTAATCTGGAAATCAGCCTCATCTTCAGAGTTACTGTTAAGGAACAGAACAAGGTTCTCAGTTAGGGAAAAGTAGGCATGAACATAACTGCTGTCAGAAACAGATACCAGATGGGTCGAATGAGCAGTAACCAGCGCTCCCTGGCGTATACTGCTCATACCAAGCTTACCGTCTACAGGGCTTTTAACTACAGTATTGTCATAATTCTCCTGAGCCACCTTAAGTTCAGCCTTAGCCAGATTAAGATTTGCCTCTGCAACCTTGCACGCATTATCTGCTTTAATAGATTCATATTTAGAGGTTGCCATCTTGTTATATAGAGAGGCCTTAGCGTCTCGATTGAATCTTGCGCTTGAAAGTTCTGCTTCAGCACTGGCTACATTGGCTTTAGCCTTTTCAAGTTTTGCCTCATAAGGAATAGGATCAATAATGAACAATTCCTGATCTTTCTTTACAGCCTGACCTTCAGAGAATTTAACGTCTTTGACTGTACCAGAAACCTGAGGATAGATATCAACATCCTGAATACCTTTTAATGTTGCAGGAAATTCGTAACTCAAAGTCATACTGCCCTTTTTTATGGTCATCATAGGGTAGGCTTTTGCCTGCATTTCATAGTCTTCCTGTTTGTTACAGCCTTGAGAAAGAATTGCACCCAAAAAAGCAAAAGTCAGAGTCGTAATAGCTGAGGAGATTTTCATACAATACACCTAGATAAAGAAAGAAACGGAGCAAAACATAATTGCATATTATATTTATCAAGATAAATATAAAAAATAATAAGTAAAAATGAATTGTCAAATTTTTAGAATGGCGTAACAAAGAAAAAACACAAACACAAACTAAATCACATTGTTTCAACAAAGCTGAATTTCTTTTTACCAAAGACTTTATATTCAAAATCTCTAATGATGAAGCAGAGGAAGCCTTAAGAACTTACTATGAGAGAAAAATAGATAAAAAAAAGGAACTAATTCTGCTTCTACTAGAAAACAAAACATAAAAATAACAAAGTGTAGGTTATTGCAGAACTTGTGATTGATTATCTGAATCTCGGATTTCGCTAGCTCATAAAAAAACAAGAAAATCCGAGGTTCCCTTTTTCAATAAGATTCAAATTATTTGAAAAAATTACAGATCTAAGATTTTAGCGTCGGTAACTACACCATTCTCAAAATTGATTCTGAGAGATTTAGCATCTTCATCTTCCTTAGCTTTGAAAACCTGACAGTTGGTCTTGCCTTTATCACATAGAGTTAACACATGGTTATCCAGGAACTGCCAGCCAAGTAGAAGACCGGTGGTAACATCTCTGCCTACGTGAGAACTGGTGTAGTCATAAATTAACTTGTTACCCAGAGTAGCCTGAGACTGAGGACTACCTAACAGTTTTTCAACTTCCTGAGGAGTTGTTTCTCCCTTAACAAGGGTAACCTCAACATCTGATGAGGAGGAACAGCCTGCCATCACTAGAGATGCAATTGCCAACAATGCTACTTTTTTCATAAAGACTCTCCAATTTAAAAAGGAATTAATCGAAAATTTATGATTTCTCAGTAAAACAGTACGTTAGAGGTATGGTTCCCCATACCTCTATAGAAATGAATTCAGGCTCGTATTTACTTTAAAGTTGCAGCATTAACGATGAAAACATCACCGTGGATCTGATCTAATACCAGTTCGCTTGCTGATGAATTTACAGAACCAAAGAAGGAGCTTCTAGGCGTGGTTCCCATGCAAACCATTCTTGCATTCAGCTTTTTGCACAGACGAGGAATTTCCTCATCTACACGCCCCTGAAGCACATGAACATGGTCTAGAGGTACTCCATGCTTCTTTGAAAACTCCTCAGCGAGCTGGTTGGTAACATCCTGTGGACTTGCAATACCACCACCAACAATTCTGGATTCAGAAATATTGCCTCGCATTGTACCTGCGTTATGAGGAACAATGCAGTTTGCAACATGAAGTTCTCCATCAAAGCTCTGAGCAAAAGATGAAGCTGACTTAAACAGATATTCATCTAGTTTCTTAGAATGAGCAACCTCAAGGAAATCGATAGCTAAAACAACAGCGCCTCCAAGAACAGACTCGCCTCCAGCCTCTCTTACCACAAGAACAGGAATTTCACTCTTGCGCATAATAGTACTGTCGATATTACTGATAAACAGATCTTTAATGGCATTACGCTTGTTTGCAGAAATTACTGCCAGATCATATCCACCTTCACTGCATTCTTTGATAAATCCATCAGCAACATCATGATTAAAAATCAGCTTAAATGAAATATTATCAACACTATATGATCTGCGGATTCTTTCAAACTCAGATTCTTCCTTAACTTTAATCTGATCTTTATCATCAGTTTCTGCATATTCATTTATTACTCTGACTGCAACAATTTCAAAGTCAGGGTTCATACGTGCGTACTGGGCAGCACGATCTAGTGCAGGCTGAGATGGTCTTGGTTTAAGTAAAACAGCAAATTTCTTAGGGGCTGACGTCATCATAGAAAACCTCCTTTAGCAACGATTTCATCTCGATTATAGGTTGATTTTTTTGAAAAAAATAAGACATCAAGCCATAAAGTTAAAACAATTTATTCAATTTTTGTTGCAAATCAAATTTATATTCACTTTTATTGCACAGATTGCAACACATATATTTTTATATTGCATAGAATTAAATAAAAGTTATAATAAAAATCACATTAGTTTTAGGAATAAAAAATGACACAGAGAACAATTTCTTTTACGGATGCGGTATTTGCCTTAAATGAAACAAAAGATGTGTCTATAGGCAATATAAAAATTTCACCAAATGATCTGATCGTTCTTATCGGAGGAAACGGCTCAGGAAAAACTTCTGTTGCAAAAGCCTTCAATGCAGAGCTGCCTTTAAAGTCTGGAGTAGCTCCTGATAACTACCACCCGACTCTGGTTTCATTTGAAAAACAGATGGAACTGTTTGAAGCTGATTATCAGATGAGAAATTCAGACTGCACTACTCCAGATGAGGAAATTGGTATTACTCCCGCAAAAATTTTTAAAGATGATGATAAGGAAACCATTGCAAAACTGGTTGAAGGCTTAAAGCTTCAGAATCTTATTGATAAGCCTATAAGACAGCTTTCCGGTGGAGAAGGAAGAAAAATACTATTGGCCCACGCTCTGGCATCTAAGCCTAATCTGATTATTTTTGATACTCCATTTGACGCTCTTGATGTTCAGACACGAGCAGAGCTTTTAAAACTGATTGAGGAAATTCATACAGTATACAGCACACCTACAGTATTAATTGTTAACAGACCATCAGAAATACCAGCTTCCCTCACTGCAATGGGAATCATTCATGACTGTAGGATCACCAAGCTGGATAGCAGAGAAGAAATTGAAAAAAATGAGGACGCAAAAGCACTTTTGGGCAGTATATCTGTTAATGTGGACTCTCTTCCACCAGTTCCGGTTAAATATCGACTTCCAGAAATTCAGGATGATTACATTGTTAAGCTTAACAAGGTAAATATCGAATATGAGAGAAAGGTTTTAGATAACCTTACCTTCAGAGTGAAGAAAGGAGAAAACTGGCATATTATGGGGCCAAACGGAGCCGGTAAATCTACCCTGCTCTCTCTTATAACCGGAGATAATCCTTTTGTCTATACCAATGACGTAACAGTATTTGGATTCAAACGCGGAAATGGAGAATCAATCTGGGATATCAAAAAATATTTTGGCGTTGTTTCCGGAGCCCTGCATCTTGACTATAGAGTCAATGGAACCGCTCTAAACGTTGTATTGTCAGGTTTCTATGATTCTATAGGTCTTTATTCAAAACCATCTGATGAGGAAATTAGTGTAGCCAAAAGATGGCTAAAACTTGCAGGACTTCAGACAAAACAGGATATGCCGTTCAAATCCCTATCCTTTGGACAGCAGCGTCTTCTGCTGATTGTACGAGCTCTAGTAAAACAGCCTCCACTACTGATCCTCGATGAACCGCTTCAGGGACTTGACGGCTATGCACGAGCACTGGTTAAATCGTTTATTAGTAAAGTTGTAGAATCTAAAAAAACAAGTATTCTTTTCGTTTCACATCATGCAGAAGATCTGCCAGCAGGATTTACGAACAGACTGGAATTTGTCAAAAAGGTGGATTCAGAAGACTATGATGTAAGACAGGAAAAGCTTTAGAAGAATCTGTATGAGATATGGCCAGTATCACTACTGGCCATTTTTGTTTGTTGTGAATTGCTAACTTATAAAGACTGAAGTTCTTTTTTAGCTAAAGCAGATGAGCTTGCATTTGGATAAGTCTTAATAAGGACATCAAAGAATTTCTTAGCCTTCTCTTTGTCACCTAAAGCCTTTGAAGTAACACCTAACTTATACAGTGCATCAGCTCTTTTATCAGATTCCTTGAATTTAGCTGTATTAAGGAAACTGATTCTGGCATCTTCAAATTTATTCTGCTTATACTGAATCTGACCTAACCAGTACCAGGCATTAGGTGTTAACGCATTGCCTGAATACTTGGTGGTATAACTCTTAAAGCCTTTAGCTGCCGCATCCAGATCACCCTTGTTCAGTAAGGCGTACGACTCCTGATAAAGTTTCTGAGCATCAGCAGGAACCGAAGGCAGAGTTGCCTTTGCAACTGTTCCTTTCTTTGCTGGAGATAAGGTTGCATTTCCACCGCCTAACTCAGTCTTCATAGCAATAGTCTGATTCTTTTCATCAGCAGAAACTTTGGTATTCTCAGCAGATGCTGCAGGAGCTGAAGCGTTTGTTGCCATCTGAGAAAGCTGAACCTTAAGTTTTTCATTTTCAGCAGCTAACAGATTTTTCTCATGGTTTAATTCTTCTATCTGTCCCTGAGACTCAGCCAGCTTATCCTGAAGCTGCTGAATCTGATTCTGCATGTTCAGCATTGCTCGCTGCATAGAATCAGTCTGGGCATCAGCATAAACCGGGGAGGTTACAGCCACGGCTGAACAGATTAAAGAGATTGCAACTGCTCTTTTTGACAAGGAAATAATTGTATTCACCTAATTACCTCAAAAACGAAATCTGAACTTTGCAATTTCCGACTATAACAGTCTGAAGTTTTTGTACATATTAAAAAGGCGTAAAAATACCTTTTACGCCCCTTATATATTCATCTGAATTTAAATTAGTAATTTAAAACAGCACGACGGTTCTTTGACCAGGCACCCTCGTTGTGGCCATCAACTGCAGGCTTTTCTTCACCATAGCTTACAATTGAAAGCTGATTTACATCAACGCCTAGATTCTGCATGTAACGAGCAACAGAACGAGCTCTTCTTTCACCTAGAGCAATGTTGTATTCTGGGGTACCGCGCTCATCAGTATGACCTTCAATGATAACTCTTGCATCAGGATTCTTCTTTAGATACTGAGCATGAGCCTGCATTACTCCCAGGTACTGATCCTGGATGTTTTCTGAGTTGTATGCAAAGTATACAGTATTGTTACCCTGTAACTCTGCAGGACCATTGAAACCATCACGGGCATTTGGATCACCGACGGTTAATGCACCATCAGCATCTAGGCCTAGAGCTGCATCTGATGAGCCATCTTCAACCATAGCAGAAGAATCATCTGATGTAGAACAAGCAGTTAAAGAGCAAATTGCTACTGAGCACAGTAAAATTGACAAATACTTCTTAAACATTTTCTATTCCTTAATTTATGAAGTTATTTTGATAAAAGTGGACCCCAAGCAGGTGCGCTTATCTCACCTGAACTTGAAGGAAGGTTTGCCTTAAATCTGCCGTCAGCTGAAACTAGGGCTAGACCTTTTCTACCCTGATATACTGTTGAGTATATTACCATACTTCCGTTAGGAGCAACACTTGGAGATTCATCTAAAGATGATGTAGTAAGCATATAAATGCTTCCATCTGCATCTACACGTGCTACACGGAAACCGTTAACCTGAGTAATAACAATCAGAGAATTTGTACCTGGAATTGATTTTGCGGAAAGGTTACGTGCACCCTGATAGGTCACACGCTCTGTCTTGCTGGTTGCAAAATCAAACTTATAAATCTGAGCCTTGCCACCGCGCTCTGAGGTGAAGTATAAAGCCTTGCTGTCTGGAGCCCAGGTTGGTTCGGTATCAATTGCTCTATTTGCAGTTACACGAACGAACTTTGAAGCATTCAGATCGTAGTAATAAATATCTGGCTGACCATCCTTTGAAAGGGTCATAGCAATCTTACTGCCATCAGGAGACCATGAAGGAGAGCTGTTTAGACCAGAGAATGATGATAACTTGGTACGCTTCTTTGAATAAATGTCCTGAACGAAGATTGCAGGAGTTCTCTTCTCAAAACTTACATAAGCAAGTCTCTTGCCGTCTGGTGACCATGCAGGAGTCATAACAGGCTGAGTTGACTTAACAACAGGAGTCTCGTTATAGCCGTCATAATCAGCAGTCATCAGCTGATAAGGGAAAGCTGCACCTTTCTTGTATACAACATAAGCGATACGGGTTCTGAAACAGCCTTTCTGACCAGTGAATACCTCATATACTCTATCTGATACGCGGTGAGCAGCCTGACGCATGGTTGCAACTGAGGAATTACCTTTGAAGTGAGCCAAAACCTTGCCCTTGTTGGCGCCCTGAAGTCCGGTAACCACAAACTCAACATTATAGTTGTTGGCACCAACCTCGTTTACGATACCTGAAACTACAACCTCAGCACCAGTTGCTGCAACTGCATCAAGATTAGTAACACTGCCGTTTGCAACAGCACCCTGAGGAAGAGCTGATGCTGCAATTGGAGAAAACTTACCTGATCTCATTAAATCAGCAGAAACAACTGAAGCAACATCCAATTTTACAGCAGGATTCTGTGTAAATGGATAAACTGCAATTTTGTGGCCTTCATTAATACCACCTGTAATCTCAATCTGCAGATCTGCATTAGCTGTAGTAGCAGCTAAGAGAAAAGCAATTGATGCAAAAAAACGTTTTAGCATTCTTTAATAACTCCCCTTGTACATTATATTAACCAGCCTTTGCTTATTTAAAGCTTAGGTGTCATTGAAATTTTAATATTTGAGCATTCTGGACAGGTTGCAGGTGGTGCAGGAAACATTCCTACCAGTCTGATTGCATCCAGTGCACTCTTACATACTTTCTCATCGCCCTGACAGCTTTCATCAGATACGAGTCCGTTTGAACCGATCTTGATTGTAACTACAACC